>QWCB01002364.1_pt1 | contig 15895 bp, 16 predicted proteins | sample 1972511 | NCBI WGS metagenome assembly QWCB01 (sample SAMN09866719, study PRJNA288562) | Human gut metagenome isolate term5_stool, whole genome shotgun sequencing... | isolation source: gut | host: Homo sapiens | place: USA: California
CATTAAGGTTTTTTGTAAAGTAAAACGATGGAGCTTAATTTGCCTCCACCGTTTTGTTTTTATTTACTCTTTTAAATCATACCAGGCATCTGCCAATGCGGCATATTCTTCCATGGAGAATGTTTCCCCCCGCCTGCTTCCGTCAATGTCCGCAGCGGCAAGAATTTTCTTTCCCAACTCCGCTTCAATGCCGCCTGCTTTCATGGCATTGGTAAATACTTTACGACGCTGTCCGAATCCCATTTTGACAAGACGAAAAAAAAGATGTCTGTCCTTAACCTTTACGGCCGGTTCTTTTCTTCTCCGTATTTTCAGCACCGTCGATGTAACGGCAGGGCGGGGCAAAAAGGCATCGGGGGCAATATTTAAAACCCGTTCCGCCGTACAGTCAAATTGGACGGCAATGGTCAATGCGCCATAATCCTTTGTCCCCGGGGCTGCCATAATACGATCCGCCACTTCTTTTTGCATCATGAAAACAAATAAAGAAAGGGGAAGATCCGCCCGGATCAAATACAACAAAATAGGCGTCGTAATGTAATAAGGAAGATTGGCCGCCACATGCCAGTCTTTATTTCCAAGCCGTTCTTTCAGATTTGTTTTCAGTATATCTTCATATATCACTTGGATATTGTCGTAGGATTCCAACGTATGGGACAATACTTTTTCCAGACTTTGGTCAATTTCAAAAGCCGTGACATCAGCTCCTGTTTCCGCCAAGGCTTGCGTCAATGTCCCTATGCCCGCTCCGATTTCCAGAACGGAGCTTCCCTTTCCTATTTCCGCCGCTTCCGCAATAGCTGTCACGACGTCGGGACGGATTAAAAAATTTTGCCCCAATCTGTGCTTTGCCCGGATTCCAAAACGGCGGATGATATAGGTAACAACCTTTTTATCCGCCAGATTAGCATCTTTCATGGTTTTCTCCTAATTGTTCCAGCGCTGATTCCCATTCTTCTCTCGTGACTCCGAAATGGTTGAGCCTTTTTAAGAACTGCTTTCCGTTCCCGAATCCGATTCCCAGCACGGCTCCCACATCAGCTCTCTTCACGGAAGCATTCTCACTTCCTATCAGACCGGCTTCCCATAAATCGGATATAGTAAATACCCCGGATGCCTTTTGATACAAAAGTCTTACCTTTCCGAGCGCCGCCTGAATCGCTTCCGGCGAAGCATCTTCTATCCCCACATCATCAGCAGTGGACGCTTCAGATTTCGGCACAAATGCATGAAGCGCATCAGGAAACAAAGAAGCCAGACGTGCCCGGATTCTCTCTCCCGGTCCGTCAGGGTCTGTCAAAATAATAATTCCTCTTTTGTGATAAGCGGCGCGAATGTCTTCTATAACAGCAGACCGGAGGGCAAAGCCTCCGGTCGCAATGATATCCGCTTCTACCGCCTGTTTGACACGGGCTATATCCGATTTGCCCTCAACAACGATAACTTGACGGATCATATCAGTCTCTGGCTACATATCCGATACCGCGCACTGTATGGATATATTTCTTTCCTACTTTTTCATCAATCTTGCTGCGGAGATAACGGATATATACATCTACAATATTTGTTTTTCCCGCATACCCGTAACCCCATACTTTTTCAAGTACTTCTTCTCTTTTTAACACACGATTCTTATTTTTTGCCAGGAATAAGAGCAAATCAAATTCCTTCTTTGTCAAATCAATCACTTCATCGCCCGCACGAACCTCATGACGCTCCGGATAAATGGCAAGATCGCCGATGGTAAATGAAGGATCAACTATAATTTTCGGTTCTTCATGACGACGAAGCGCCGAACGAAGTCTGGCAATCAATTCTTTCGTCGCATACGGTTTGGTAATATAATCATCCGCCCCGGCATTCAATACTTCCACTTTCGTATCCACACTGTCATCGGCAGATAAATAGATCACAGGAAGTGAACTGATTTCCCTTACTTTTTCAAGGATTTTTTCTCCATCTTTCATGGGTTCATCCGGATCAAGAACAATAATATCCGCCTGGCGTTGTCCCGCCAAGTCCACCACGGAATCTCCCACATTATCAATTAAACAGGAAAATCCTTCTTCCTCCAATTTAAGCTGCATAAAACGGCTTACGCTCGGATCACTTTCTACAATCAGCACACAGTTTCTCATAATTCGGTTCCTCCCCGGATAACAAATGAATCATAACAAAATAAAAAGCCGCTCTTTTATTATTATTTTTATCACAATCATTTTCTATTGGCATATTATTATTGTTTTACCTCTCATTTTATTGATTGTGTAAGAGCTTTATTCTTTTCAATTTAATAATAACATAACTTTATTTAGATTCAAGCGTTTTATTCTATTTTTATTATAATAAAATTTGCTTTTTTAGTATTTTTTATTAATAAATGAGGTGTTTTATTTTCTAAAAGAAAAAATTTTCTGTTGCATTTTTGAAAATAAAAACTGTCTAATTCATTATAAATACTAAAATTTTCACACTTCTCTTTTTCGTGACAATGATTTTTTAATAGTTTTTTTCTTTTCCGATTTACATTTTTCTTTCTTCTATACATATACCCCCCCTATATGTATAGAATTTTTCTATGATTCCTTTTTCGTTCTCTTATTGCAAGCAAAAAGAAATTCCCCCCGAAAGAAGGAATTTCTTTTATTCATAAATTATTCAGCTTTACCGAGGTGGCGCATTCTGTGATTCAATATACCGGAACCGTAAACCGCATCCGTATCAAGCAATTCTTCTATACGAAGCAGCTGATTATATTTAGCCACTCTTTCTGTACGTCCCGGTGCTCCGGTTTTAATCTGACCCGCATTAAGCGCCACTGCCACATCCGCAATGGTTGTATCCGCCGTTTCGCCGCTCCTGTGCGAAATAACAGCCGTATAACCGCTTCTTTGCGCCATTTGCACGGCATCAAATGTTTCTGTAAGCGTTCCTATCTGGTTAAGTTTAATTAATATGGAATTAGCCACGCCTTGATGAATCCCCTTGGATAAACGTTTGGTATTGGTAACAAAAAGATCATCACCTACAAGCTGCACTCTTGTTCCTAAAGCTTCTGTCAATTTCTTCCAACCGTTCCAATCTTCTTCTCCAAGACCGTCTTCAATGGAGATAATCGGATATTTCCGCACCAATTCCGCATAAAATTCAACCATTTCCTCTGCCGTTTTCGCCGCATGATCACCGGTTAAATGATAAAGACCGTCATCTCCGAGAAGTTCGGAGGCCGCCACATCTGTTGCAAGAGCAATATCTTTTCCGGGTGTATATCCCGCTTTTTCAATCGCCTCGCAGATGATTTCCATGGCCGCTTCATTAGAAGGCAAGTCCGGAGCAAATCCGCCTTCATCGCCCACGGCGGTAGAAAGTCCTTTCGCTTTTAATACGGCTTTCAATGTATGATAAATCTCGGCGCACATACGAAGTCCTTCCGAAAAAGACGGTGCACCGACCGGCATAATCATACTTTCCTGGATATCCACATTATTATCCGCATGCGCCCCGCCGTTGATAATATTCATCATCGGCACAGGCAAAGTATGGGCATTCACACCGCCCAGATATTGGAAAAGCGGTAATCCTGCCGAATCGGCGGAAGCATGGGCCGCTGCAAGGGAAACGCCTAAAATGGCATTGGCGCCCAAGCGGCTTTTATTGGGTGTGCCGTCCAGATTAATCAATATCTGGTCAAGTCCTCTCTGGTCAGCGGCTTCCCAACCGATTACCGCATCGGCGATTTCTCCATTGACATAATTGACCGCTTTTAATACGCCTTTTCCATCGTACCTGTTTTTATCTCCATCTCTGAGTTCCGTAGCTTCAAACATGCCCGTGGAGGCGCCGGACGGTACTCCTGCCCGTGAAAAAGTTCCGTCTTCCAAAAAAATTTCAACTTCTACTGTCGGATTTCCCCGGGAATCCAAAATTTCTCTTGCATGAAGATCAGTAATTGCTGCCATGATTTCTCCTTATACCTGTTTATAAATAGAAGCAAGCTCTGATGCTTTCAGACTGGCTCCTCCGATAAGTACACCGTCAATATTTTTTTCTTTAATGAATGCAGAAACATTTTCCAGATTCACCGAACCCCCATAAAGGATACGTACCGATCCGGCCGCCTTTTTTCCGGCCAGTTTTTCCAGGCTGCGCCGTATAAAGACCGCCACCGATTCCGCATTACCGGCTGTCGCCGCTTTTCCCGTACCGATGGCCCATATAGGTTCATAAGCAATAACAAGTTTCTCTATATTTTGCTTATCGATACCGGAAATCCCTTGCCGGAGCTGCGTAAAAATCCGTTCTTCCGTCTGCCCGCCATTCCGTTCATCCAAGGTTTCTCCAACACAAAGAATCGGAATCATTTCATGAGCAAAAACAGACCTCACTTTTTCCCCTATCAATTGATCGGTTTCCTTAAAAAGTTGCCGTCTTTCGGAATGTCCGCAGATGACATATGTACATCCCAAATCTTTCAACATCACCGGCGACACTTCTCCGGTAAACGCTCCTTTATCCTCAGGATATACATTTTGCGCCCCCCATTGAATTGACGATGTTCCCAACATAAAGCGGGCTAAAGGAATATCGGTAAACGGAGGACAAATTAAAAGTTCGGCTTCTTTTTTTATGACTTTGAGTTCTTTAAAAAAACACTCCGCTTCGGAAACGGTATGGTTCATTTTCCAGTTGCCGGCAATTAAAACGGTTCTCACACCCATCACTCCTTATCCGCCAGGATAGATACGCCGGGCAAAATCATTCCTTCCAGCATTTCCAGAGAGGCACCGCCTCCTGTAGACACGTGGGAGAACCGATCGCCGATTCCCAACTGATCCACCACGGAAGCCGACTCTCCTCCGCCGATGACGGTAGTGGCATCCAGTTCCGCAATCGCTTTTGCAATGGTAAATGTTCCCTTGGCAAATGCTTTCATTTCAAATACACCCATGGGTCCGTTCCAGACAACCGTTTTCATTTTCTTCAGAGTGTCCACATACAGCCGTATTGTTTTAGGTCCGATGTCAAGTGCCATCCACGGGTCGGAAAAATCTTTTGCTTCCAACACTTTTGTATGTGCCTCTTCCGCAAAAGCATCTGCTGCCATAAAATCTACGGGCAACATAATCGTGGATCCCATTTCTTTTGCTTTTTTCATTAAGTTCCGGGCAAGTTCAAAACGATCCTTATCCTGCAAGGATTTCCCCATGTCATAGCCTTCAGCCGCCACAAAGGTATTCGCCATTCCGCCGCCAATCAAAATCACATCCGCTTTTTCCATCAGATTGGCAATCACCTGGATTTTATCGCTGATTTTAGCGCCGCCGATAATAGCCGCAAAAGGACGTTCCGGCTTTTCTATGACACCGTCAAGAAAATCAATTTCTTTCTTTAACAGAAGTCCGGAAACCATAGGTAATAATTTGCCGACACCCACAACAGAAGCATGAGCGCGATGAGAAACGCCGAAAGCATCGTTCACCGCCACCTGACACCCTTCCACCAGAGACGCGGCAAAATCTTGACCGTTTTTTTCCTCTTCCTTGTGGAATCTCAGATTCTCTAAAAGAAGAATTTGTCCCGAAGTCAGAGAGTGTTTCATTTCTGTTGTTTCCTTGCCGACACAGTCATGAGCGAATTGCACCGGTCTTTCTAAAAGCTCCGACAACCGTTTTGCTGCCGGTTCAAGTGACAATTCCGGTTTAACGTCTCCTTTCGGTCGCCCCATATGGCTGGCTATAACTATGCCGGAAGCCCCTGCACCGAGAAGATACTCAATTGTGGGAAGCGTGGCGCGAATCCTTCTGTCATCAGTAATATGTCCTTCTTTATCCATCGGCACATTATAATCCACACGGACATATACGGTTTTTCCTGACAACTCAACGTCATAAATCGTTTTCTTGTTCATTTCGGACGCCCCCTCGGATTAAAGTCCTTTTGAGGCGACAAAGGCCACCAGATCAATAATTCTCATGGAATATCCCCATTCGTTATCATACCAAGCAATGACTTTGACCATATTATTATCCATAACCATTGTCAGCTTGCTGTCTATCGTGGAACTTACATCGGTCGTTTTAAAATCACTGGATACCAGTTCTTCGTCAGTGTACGCCAAAATCCCCTTGAGTTCCCCTTCAGAAGCTGATTTTAATGCTTCATTGACCTCTTCCTTGCTTACCGTTTTATTTAATTCCACCGTTAAATCTACAAGAGAAACATCAGGGGTGGGCACCCGGACTGCCAGTCCGTTCAATTTTCCTTTCATTTCAGGAATGACAATGCCGATAGCTTTGGCAGCCCCCGTACTGGTAGGAATCATATTTTCCGCAGCGGCTCTTCCCCGTCTTGCATCTTTTTTATGTGCTTTTTCAAGAATGGCCTGATCATTGGTATAGGAATGAATGGTCGTCATAAGACCGCGTTTAATCCCGAATTTTTCATTGAGAACTTTACAAATAGGAGCCAGACAATTTGTCGTACAGGAAGCATTGGAGATAATTTCATCCGTATCCGGGTTGTAAACGGATTCATTGACGCCCATAACAATGGTAGCGTCTTCATCTTTGCCCGGTGCTGTGATAATGACTTTTTTTACAGTTCCTCTGATATGCTTGCCTGCACTGGCGCGATCCTTTAATTTACCGGTCGACTCAATGACAATCTCGACGCCGTACGCACTCCAGTCCAGGTTTTCAGGATCACGGTCATGCAAAACCTGTATACGCTTTCCGTCAACAACCAGTACATCGCCGTCTATTTCCACTTTCTTGTCCAAACGCCCGTGCACTGTATCATATTTCAAAAGATAAGCTGCCGTTTCCGCTCCGCTCGGATTATTGATTGCCACAATATCCAAGTCTTTTCTGTCCAGAAGTCCGCGGAAAACAAGTCTGCCGATTCTTCCAAAACCGTTAATTGCTACTTTTGTCATGCTCGTACCCTCCTATGTGGTTAAAATACCGGAACACCTGCATTTGCAATTTACGAAATGTCCTCTTCAGGACACCGGATTGCAAACAAAAATCCTGACGTACTCATAAAAACCGTGCCGCAAAATAAATTTAAAACGTTCTGTACCATCAGGAATCTTCTATTTTATATAGTATATCATGCACCGTTTTACACCACAACAACTATAGTCATTAGTATAAAAAGTATACACTTATCGCAACCAATTGCCATTTGAATTATCTATTTTTTCTTTCCCTCTATTTTTAAAATGAAACCGAAAAGTGAAGTCGGAAAATTCACATATCTGTTTTGTTTTAATTTTTTAGACCCCATAGTATAATGATTATAAATCATTATCATTTCGTTTTTTATGACTTTTTCTTATCATTCATGATGAGTTTTTACCGAGGAGGATTCTGATGACATCTTGGAATACGAAACTTACGAAGCTGTTGGATATTTCGTATCCGATTATTCAAGGCGCTATGGCTTATATTTCTGACGGTCGCTTAGCGGCTGCCATGAGTCATGCCGGAGGAGCGGGTGTGATTGCGTCAGGCGGTTTTACTCCTGATGAAGTCCGCCGGGAAATCCGTTCTTTTAAAGATATGGCCGGTTCTCATAAAATATATGGCGTCAATCTTATGTTGCAAGATAAAAATAAAGAGGATGTGGCGCAGATTATATGTGATGAAAAAGTCCCGTTTGTAACTATCGGAGCGGGAAATCCTATCCCCTGGATGAAAGAGCTCCAGCCTCATCACATCAAATGCATTCCTGTCGTTCCCACAGTAAAACTGGCGCAAAGAGTTCAAAAATATGGTGCCGACGCTATCGTCATTGAAGGCATGGAAGCAGGCGGTCACGATGGAAAGCTCACATTGATGGCACTCATGGAAAACGTTCTTCCTTTGATTGATATTCCCGTTCTGGCTGCCGGCGGAATCGTTGACGGCCGTGCGGTTGCCGCCGCCCTTCTCATGGGAGCGTCAGGCGTACAAATGGGTACCCGATTTTTGCTTGCTGAAGAATGTCGCCTGCACCCCAACGCAAAAGAAGCGATTATCAAGGCCGGCGATACCGATTCCGTCGTCACCGGTTTTATAAGAAATGACAGTGTACGGGGTTTAAGAAATCAATTTTCCCACAAATATCTGAAAGCGGAATACGGAGGAGCCGATGCGGAAGAATTAACCGCTCTTTCCCGGGGAAGCAATAAAAAAGCCGCGGTTGACGGCGATGTGGAAAACGGTTTTGTTTTAGCCGGCATGTCACTTACGCACCTGACAAAAGTAGAAGCCGTCAGTGATATTATGAATCAACTCGTTACAGAAACGGAATCGGCACTGAAAAAAGGCCCCTCTCTTATTTAAAAGCGTCTTTATCATCTCTTTTTGTTATATATGCATGCACAACCTGTCTTATGCGCAGCTGTCATGATATTGTATAATTAATATATAGAATATCATCAATATCAATTACAAGGAGGATTCCTATGTATACATTCCAGAGTACTTCTTATAAAGGAAAGAAACCGCAAATCCACGAGGACGCTTTCGTGGCGCCCCAAGTTTCCCTCTACGGAGATGTCCGTGTCGCCAAGCACGCCAGCCTGTGGCCCGGCGTCGTTGCCCGGGGAGATGTCAATTATATTTCCGTCGGCGAATGCTCCAACGTCCAGGATTTGGTTTGCCTTCATGTGGCTGACGACAATCCCTGCATCATCGGCGATTATGTAACAATCGGTCATTGCGCCTGTGTTCACGGCTGCATTTTAGAAGATCATGTCCTTGTGGGAATGAATGCCACCATTCTAACAGGCGCCAAAGTCGGAAGAGGCTCTATCATTGCCGCAGGCGCTTTGGTTTTAGAAAACCAGGTTATTCCGCCGAACTCTCTGGTTGTGGGTGTTCCCGGAAAAGTTATTTCCACTATTGATAAAGTGAAAAATATCCATGGACAGGCATTGAAATACAAAACCGAATGGGCCGTCGACTACGGGGTCAAACCTGACATTGAAGGTGAACTCTATCACGGAGAAGAAATTATTTAAACTTCGCGCGTAACTTGCTGTGACATCAATTTTACATACGCAACAGATCTATCATCTGCTGCGTATTTTTTTATATTGCCCCTCTTACTTATAGATTATTTTCTTAATTTTCTTATTCAAAAAACGAACCTTATCCATCCAATCACCAAGGTTCGTTTTTGTAATTATTTCTTTATATGCAGTTCCAGTCCGGGGAAATCCAAAGTGGCAAATAAGTCGGAAAGGGTTTCATCTCTTCTGATTTGCTTAATCTCTCCATTTTCGGAAATCATAATTTCTTTATGTCTCAATCGCCCGTTATAATTGTAGCCCATACTGTGGCCGTGAGCACCCGTATCATGAATCACAAGCAGATCGCCTTTTGTAATTTCGGGTAATTCTCTTTGAATGGCAAACTTATCACTGTTTTCACACAGAGATCCGACCACATCGTACACTCTGTTCTTTTCCGCCCGCTCTTTTCCGACAACCGTAATATGATGATAGGCACCGTACATGCCGGGACGCATCAGATCCGCCATGCAGGCATCGACTCCTATATAATCTCTGTAAATATTTTTATAATGAACCGCTTTGGTTACCAGATATCCGTATGGTCCGGTAATCGCACGGCCGCATTCAAAACAAATCCGGGTATTCTCAAATCCTTTCATTTTTTCTTCAAATAACCGTTTAGCTTCCCTTCCCAACGCTTCCAAGTCTACAGGGTCCTGCTCCGGACGATATGGAATCCCTATTCCTCCTCCGAAATCAATAAATGAAACGGTTACCCCTTGCTTTTCTCTGATATCCGCCGCCAAATCAAACATCATTCCGATCGTCCCCAGAAGTCCCGGCAACTCAAGTTCGGCGGAAATGACCATTGTATGGATACCGATATAGCTGATCCCTTTATTTTTGGCCCATGCCACACACTTCATCAGCTGGTCATAGGTCATACCGTATTTCGCTTCTTCCGGTGCGCCGATAATGGAATTTCCTCTGGCTAAATCAGGGCCGGGATTATAACGGAAACAAATTCGCTGGGGAACGATTCTCAACCGTTCCAAATCATCCAGATTCGATATATCATCCAGGTTTATAACGGCTCCCAATTCATGAGCTTTGATAAATTCTTCATCCGGCGTATCATTCGATGAAAATACAATCTCCTCGCCGGATAAACCGACTGCCTCTGCCAGAAGCAATTCCGCCATGGAACTGCAATCCGCTCCGACATGAACGGAACGCAAACTTTTCATAATCCACGGATTCGGCGTTGCTTTCACCGCAAAATATTCATAAAAATCGGGATGCCATGAAAATGCCCGTTGCAAACGCTTCACATACTCCAATATCCCTTTTTCGTCATATAAATGAAAAGGCGTTCCATATTTCTCCGCAATTTCACTAATTAACCGGTCACTGAAAGGAACCTTTTTTTCGCTCACTTCGTATCACGCCTTTCCCTCTGTCTTCTAATGATTGAATAAAATATCAATTATTATATCATGGTCTCGTCCTCTCCGCATGCGGGACAATCATACCTATCATATATTTCCACACATTTCCATGAATTTTATCCGTCCCGGTTCCCATTTTCTCCTATTTACACATACATGCAAAAAAGCTCCCGGCGATGAAATCAATCCCCACCGGAGAGCCGTTTTTCTATTGACCTGCATTTCCCAATGCTTTCCTGCTGTATTCATCTGTCCATTTTTTGAAATTCTCATTCTCCGTATTTTTTTGAATCACCCTGTTTACCACATCCAATACATCCGGATTTCCTTTCGGCAAAGCCACGGCTGAATTTTTGACGGAATCGCTCAACCGGATATCCGCAAACATCAAATCGTCATTAAATATCAGGTACTGCTGTCCTACAATCCCTTCCACGACAAGACCGTCCACTTTCCCCTGCTTCAGTTCAAGCACTACTTCCGGTACATGGGCAAGCGCTACGATTTTAGCGTCTTTTATTTGTTGTTTTGCCAATGTTTCCTGGGTTGTCGATTTTTGCACACCGATTGTCTTTCCGAAAAGATCTTCCACTTTTTGGTAAATAGGGGCATCAGATTTATGGATAATGATTTTCTGTTCCGTCGGCAGGTAGTCTTGGGAAAAATCCATCGCTTTTTTCCTTTCTTCCGTCGGATTGATTCCCGCTATCGCCAAATCCACTTTCCCTGACGCCAAAGAAGTCAGCAATGCCTGAAAATTCATATCCTGCACATCTAACTTGACACCTAAATCCTCTGCTATTTTTTGTGCAAGTTCCATATCAATTCCGATGACTTTTTTATTTCCTGAAGAAGTATCTATAAACTCATAGGGAGGGTACCCCGATGCGGTGCCTACAACCAATTTCCCCTCTTTTTTTATTTTCTGCATAAGCGGACTTTCTTTCTGCATATTTACGTTTGTATCCGCCGGTTTTTCATCGCTTTTGCACCCTGCCGATACGGATACAAACAAGGCGGCCATGAATACGGCAATACTTTTTTTAATGATTGTCTTCATTTCAAATCTCCTTTCGTGCAAGCATGATGAATGATATGAAAGCATATTAGCATAATTATTCATTTATGTCAATAATTATGCTAATTCAACAAACAAGAAACGGATGCCCATTGCTCTGCAAAGAAGCATCCGTTTCCCTAAACACCGCCGGTAAATCATTTCCTTATACAGGATGACTGCGGAATATCGTATTCATTTTATTTTGCTTTTTCCACCGCCAGCCGGCTATACCGGTCTACCCATTGGTCAAAATTTCCGTTTTTTGTATTTTCATCAATCACGTCATTCAGAATTTTTACTAAATCATCATTTCCTTTTTGCAGGGCAATGGCGGAAATTTTCTTGGCATCAGGGAAAGAAATCTCTGCCAGTGCCAAATCATCATTAAATATCAGATACTGTTTGGCAACGACCCCTTCCAGAATGATACCGTTCAACTTTCCGTGTTTCAATTCCAAAACCGCATCGGGAACATTCGCAAGCCCTACGGATTTTGCGCCCTCCACTTTTTGCGCGGTCGCTTCCTGCGTTGTGGATTTTTCAGCGCCGATCAATGCCCCTTTCAAATCGGCGGGCGTTTTATATTTCCCTGCGTCTTCTTTACGGATAAGAAGCTTCTGCTCTGTCGGCAAATAAAGTTTGGAGAATGCCATCGCCTTTTCTCTTTCCGGCGTCGGTGCCACACCTCCTACAGCTATGTCCACCTTATCCGCCGTAACGGATGACAGAAGTGCTGAAAAACTCATATCCTGTACTTCCAGCTTGACGCCCAGCTTATCCGCTACCTGCTGCACCAATTCTATATCAAGACCGATAACTTTTTTATCGCCCGCCGTTGCATCTACAAATACGTAAGGCGGATACCCGGAAGATGTCCCTACAATGAGTTTCCCTCTTTCTTTAATTTTCTTCAGTAACTTTCCCTGCTGCTCCGCTCCCGTAGTTTTACCGGATTCACCGGTCTTAACGGAATCTCCGCAACCGGTCAAAGCCAACAGGCTGACCGCAGCCATCCCTATCACCGCTAATTTGAATGATTTTTTCATGATAAACCCCCTGATTTTTTAACAACTTTTATTCAAAACTCTTTTTCCTTTCCATGTCTTACGCTCTCACAGAACGTACTTTCATATGCCGTTCCAGAATACGCAGACAGGACGAAACAAAAAATGTCATAACGAAATAATATACGGCAACAATGACGAGCGGAGGAAACGGCTGAAAACTGATGCCCTGTACCGTCGTTGCCGTATACATCAAATCCGCCATGCCGATAACGGATACCTGGGAAGACTCTTTAATCAGTGTCACAAATTCATTTCCGATGACAGGCAAAATATTTCTGATCGCCTGGGGAATGACAATTCTGACCATGGATTCCCATTTAGAAAATCCTAAAGACATCGCTCCCTCGAGCTGTCCGTTTCCAATGGACTGTATGCCCGACCGGACGATTTCACACTGATAGGCTCCGGAATTTAAAATCAAAGCAATCACACCGGCGGACAGTCGTTCAAAATCAACACCCATAATTTCAAAAGAGGGAAACTCGATTCCCAAGAAAGGCAGTCCGAAAAAGACAAGGGAAATTTGAACCAACACAGGCGTTCCGCGGATCACTTCCACATATACGGCGGAAATTGCCTGTAATACTTTTATCCCCGAAATTTTCATAAAAGCCAGAAGTATGCCAAGAAATAAACCGAAGAAACAGGATAGGAAAGAAATAATCACCGTGATTTTGACGCCTGAAAAAAATATATCCTGATATTTGACGGCCGTTTCTAAAACTATATCCATGATTCACTCCTTAAATGTCATTATGCAGTAAACGTTTCAAAAAGTTTTGTGTTCTTTCTTCTTCCGGATGCGTAAAAATCTTTTCCGGATCGCCCTCTTCCACAATATAGCCTTTATCCATAAAAACCACATGGCTCGCAACCGACCGGGCAAATTGCATTTCGTGAGTCACGACAGCCATCGTCATCCCCTCCATCGCCACCTCTTTCATGACAGAAAGTACATCGCCTACCAGCTCAGGATCCAGTGCGGAAGTCGGTTCATCAAAAAGAAGCATTTTAGGCTTCATGGCCAATGCTCTGGCAATGGCGACCCTTTGCTGCTGTCCTCCCGAAAGTTCTCCGGGATAATGAGATGCCCTTTCCGTCATTCCCACACGGGATAATAATTCCATCGCCAAATCTTCTGCTTCTTTTTTATTCATTCCATTAATATGCACAGGCGCATACATGATATTTTCCACGGCCGTCATCATAGGAAATAAATTGAAAGACTGGAAAACCATGCCCACATCACGGCGCAGCATTTTCACATCCGTTTTTTTATCAATCAGTTTGCCCTCAAACCGAAGCTCCCCGCCGGTCGGTTCTTCCAACAAATTCAGACATCGTAGAAATGTGCTTTTCCCCGATCCGGACGGACCGATAATCGTCACCACTTCTCCATTATATATTTGCATATTAATATCTTTCAGAACTTCCACCTTCCCGAAAGTTTTCTTTAAATGCTTGATTTCATAGATGATTTGCTTATTCTGAACATCTTCCATACCATCACCCCTTTGTAATAGACACATATTAGCATAATTATTCAATTATGTCAATTATTATTCATTTATATGTGTCAAATGATTCTATTTTTCTATTCCGACAGTACAGATAAAACTTTTTTATCGTGGTATAATACTTTTGATATGAAATAATATTTATCTCGTTATCGTTTATCCCGTTATTATATATGTAAAAATATATGGAGAACTTCTGATGAAACTCAATTTTGTATCCCTTCTTTATTTTCAGCGGACGGCAGAAATGCAGCACTTGACAAAAGCCGCCGACAGTCTGCATATCGCTCAGCCGGCCTTATCAAGAACGATCAGCGGTTTAGAAGCGGAGTTGGGTACGATCCTGTTTGACCGCACCGGACGCAGCATAAAACTGACCGGAGACGGAGAAATTCTTTTGAAACATGCCAATGTTTTTTTAGAAGAACTTAAACAGCTCAAGGCCGATTTAAAAGAATCAAAAAACAGGCAGCAAATGACCGTCAAGCTTTACATAGGTTCCGCCACACAATTAATTCCCGTTTTTCTGATGAAATTCAAGCAAGAACACCCGGAGGCCATTTTAGAAATACTGAACCGGGAACCTTTTGCCTCTTCCGATATTCAAGCCGATCTTTCTTTATTTTCCAGCAATGCAACCATCGACAATGATAATACGGTCACTTTATTTAAAGAAAATCTGATGCTCCTTCTTCCGGAAACCCATCGCCACTCCAATATCAAGCGAGGAAATCTGATTGATTTTGCGGATGACAAATTTATTGCCGCTCCCAAAGGTATGTGGCTGAGAGATACCACCGACCGGCTTTGCCATTCCGCCGGATTTGAACCGACCATTGTTATGGAAAGTGATAACCCGAGTACGGTTCGCGAATTTATTCGTGCCGGCCTGGGTATCGCCATTGTTCCCCAACTCACATGGTATGCCGCCAGAGGATCCGGAATTATACCGGTTTTCCTGAGCGATAATAACTGTTACCGCTACCTGAATCTGTCTTGGCGTACAGATTCCCAACTTTCTCTGGTGACCGTATTATTGCAAGAATATATCGTTGATAATTTTTGGTCATTTATACAAAACACCGCTAATTTAAATCAATAATGGATGGGAATCCCACAAAAAACAAGCCGTCCTTTTATCAGGACCGCTTGTTTTTTATTTTCCTTTCAACTCCTACTTTTCTTTCTATTTTTAACATATTACAAAAACGTTATATTCATTGTAATTAATTTAAATTTTATTCTATATATTTTTCATTTATTTCATTTCTCCAGATTCTTTATATCATATATGCCATATTTTTATAATTTACAAAAAATTAGACGTAAATTTTCAAAATATGATAATAAAACATTTTTATGCATTTATAAATTTTCCATCTCCATATCAAATCTGGAATTTTCACTCATTATATTTCGGAAATCAATCATTATTTTAGTAACGCTTCTCTCCATTTATTTATGAATTTAAATTCTATATTATGCATTTATAATTATATCAATTATATTATATTATTAGCTTATTTACAAATTAAATACTTTATATGATATCAAATTTATTTCATTTTGATTTTGCAAAAAAATAAGTATTGGTAGCTCTTGTTTTTTTTCTATATCATGTAACTGTAAAACAACAGTCACCTGCATCCTATGCAAAAGTGGTCTGACGAAGTGCACACGACATTCCATTGATACTGTTGTTCATTATTCGTTATTAGGAGGTCATTCCAGTGAAACGTTTAAAAATTGCTTATTCAGAAAAAGCTCTGGAAATTTTCGGAGCTGTCCCCAATCGTGAAATT
>QWCB01004996.1_pt1 | contig 15886 bp, 11 predicted proteins | sample 1972511 | NCBI WGS metagenome assembly QWCB01 (sample SAMN09866719, study PRJNA288562) | Human gut metagenome isolate term5_stool, whole genome shotgun sequencing... | isolation source: gut | host: Homo sapiens | place: USA: California
TACGATATCCGTGTCAATCAAGGCTACAATAATATGCAAAATTTTTCCGAAAAACTTGTAAAAAGACGCTTCCAATGAAAATTTTTACGATTTTTAAATTTTAAAATTTGTTTTAAATCCCTTAATTTTTTGTCAATGGGTTGTCATTGACGTGGTTATAAATTTCCGCTGGCAGAAGTGGTCATGCCCAGCAACAAGAAGCCTCCGTGAGGACCAGGCCCTCCCACTTCGTGGGTCCCTCCCTCTAGTGCCGAGGGCGGCAAGTCCTCACGGAGGCAACCTTGTTGCTGCTGTCCGGTCACTGTTCAAAAGGAGCAACAAGGCATCATCAGATGCCGGCCGAAGAACAGCGAAGCGGTGGCCATGCGCTCTGGTGCGCACGAAGGCCTGATGTGCCCCCTTGAAAATGAGATTAGCGGGATTAACAAGTCGTCATCAGACGACCGGCCGGGTCCGGGTATTTGCGACAGCAAATACGTGGAGGATGCAAAGGCCGCACGGAGTGTCAGGGTTTGGGACAGAGTCCCAATAAAATAAAAAGGTTAGGGGGATTAAGATAAGTGGGCTCTTGCCGCTGACTGGCTTTTGCGGCTTTCATGTGTTGATTGAAATGAAATTTCGATACGAGAGAATGATTTTTCGCTCCTACGCGCAAACAAAAAGCTTTTCAGGTAAGGTGCTTGCGGTGGTATTTTCGAACCAATGAGCATATCGCCAATACGGCAAAAGCTCTTGTAACTTATTGGGGTATAAGTTATTATATAGATTTAAACCTGTTTTTCAATATGCTCACTCCCATAAAAAAACAGGGGGATGAGCATATTTACACTCTGCTTTAAAACGACATAATCAATTGGATGTCAGTTTGTTATGTGGATATTCACAGGCTCGTCTGGTTGCTCATTAGTTCAGAAATTACCGGAATTTACCCGTGGCAAACGCTCCAGCCGTAGAGGATGCCTTTATCTTCAACAAATCGTCAGACTACGCATCCCAGATGGAATGCGGTCATGGGCGCATCGAGACGCGGGAATGCAGGATTTTGCCCGCAGACGCTGTCGAGGATGAGGAAAATCCAAACCAGATGGAACGGGCTGAAGACCATTGTCGAAATAACATCCACAGTGGACTACGGAAACCGCACGGCTGTAACGAAAAGGTATTACATAAGCGACGAGGACTATCCCAAAGCTGCGTACTACAATATGTTGGCACGAGGACACTGGACTATTGAGAACAACCTGCATTGGATGCTGGATGTTACGTTCAAAGAGGATGCATCAAGACGAATAATTTCGTAACGAATAATTTCGTATATAGGTAAGTGCTTGATATACAAATAGATATTGTAAAAATATTGACAATCCTTTCAAATACGGAACAGTTGTTGCCGGCGAATATTTCACTGACAGAACTAAAGAAGTGTCACCGAGAACATCGTAACCCGTCTTAAAGTCAGCGCGAATATAGTGTGAGTCGGGATGCGGCCACGCTTCGTTTCCGGGAGCGTTGATTATTAATGAGTTATAAAACTGGGCGTGGAAACGTGGTAAGAAAAGACTGCGTTTTCACGCCACGTTTTTCCCATGAATGATGTAAGCCCGGACGGGGACGGAGGGTGGAGCCGGCATTGGCTCCCGAAAAGGGAGGGGACCCGCGCTAGTGGGGAGGACCGGCGCAATCCTCCGTCGCGCCCGGGCGTAAGCCAGATGACCTGGAAGAGCGAAACGAGCACATCTCCGATGTAAAGTAAATTTACAGAAATGTAAAGTTTTTTTACAGCGTATGAAAGAGGTGCTGCGGATAACGTTCAGAAAAACAAGAAGTTACAGACACTGGCACGGGAGTGGCAACTTGAGGTTCTGACCGGATGAAAGATACGTCAATGCCGATGGGATCGGCCGATTGGCATTGATGGAATCTCCGGGACAGAACAGATGAACATTTTCAGTTACATACATGCGGCAGTCAGGACATTGCCGATGAAAGGACGCAGGAACGTCCTGAAAGTCATGACATTGGGAGTTGGCCTCGCAGTCGGCCTCGTGCTGGCATCCAAGGTCTGCTTCGAAAAGACATTCGACGACTTTTACAAGGATGCCGACAGGATATATTATCTGAACGAAGCCATAGAACTCAACGGCAGTTACAAGGTCTATCCTCAAGTCGCCGGTGGAGTCGTCCCGAAAATGAAGGAATACTTCCCGCAGATAGAAGAGGCCACCAGATTCACGTATATATTCGAGACCGCCTCCCTGATAATGCCGGAATCGGACAAACGCGTGGATGTCGGGCTGACATGTCTTGGCGATACGTCATTTTTCAAGGTCTTTGACCGGAAATGCCTTGCCGGAAACCTGACAGAAACCCTTGGCATTGAATCAGATGTGGTAATCTCATCCAAGTTGGCGACCAAGATGGCAGCAGCATTGACCTCGGGCAAGAAAATGGACGAGAAGGCGGCCGCGGCAGCCGTTCTCGGACAGAAATTCCCGGAAATACGAACTCACTGTCGGCGGCGTCTATGAAGAATTCCCGCTGAACTCATCTTACAGGCTGGACATGATAGTCTCCATGCCGAGCATCGGGCATTTCATTTACGACGGTTCGGAAAACATGGTAGGCAACGACCGCTATAAGGGATTCATAAAACTGAAGAAAGGCATTGACCCAAGCGAAATCGAAAACGGACTCCCCGGCTTCATGGACAAGCATATGCCGATGGACGAGTTGCGGGCAGCCGGATATGAAATGAAATTTCCGATAAAGCCATTCGTGAAATTCCATGAAGAAGATGAAACTCAGCGGAATATGACACTTGTGCTGGCCTTCGTAGCCTTCGCGCTTCTGCTCACGTCCATGCTGAATTACCTCCTGATCGTGCTTTCGTCCGCAGCCATCCGTGCACGCGAAATGGCCCTCCGCAAATGCCTTGGCAGCAGCGCAAAAGACATCTTCGGAATGATGTTCGCAGAGGCGCTCGTGCACACCGCAATCGCAGCCGCCGTCGCCGCAATCCTCATCTTTGCGTTCAGGTCAATGATAGAGACCATCCTCGGTGTCAATGTCATTGCACTCTTCACCGGACGACCGCTCGCATTGGCATTGACAATAATAGTCGTGCTCCTGGCATTGAACAGCCTCCTTCCCGCATTCTTCTTCAACCGGATTCCGGTGGCTGCGGCATTCAGGAATTATCGTGCCGGCAAGCGCATGTGGAAGCTCGGACTCCTCGCGGTGGAATTCGCGGCAGTCATTTTCCTGGCCGTGGTCATGAGCGTGATTACATTGCAATATGACAAGATGATGAACGCTGACCGTGGCTTCAAATATGATGACGTGGCGATGATAGCCATGCCGGAAGCGACTCAGTCCCAGAAGAATACGCTGATGAGCGAGGTCCGTTCCCTTTCCGGAGTGGAAGACGCAAGTTTTGCATATCAGAATCCTTTCACAGGCTATAGCGGTGACAATGTGAGCATTCCCGGCGAAGACCGTCAGCTGTTCAACATCCGTGACGCATTTTATGTGGATGAACATTATTTCAATGTCTTCGGCATCAAGATTCAGGAAGGGCGCAATTTCGATCCGACGCTCAACAGCGATGCGGAAATGATTGTGGACAGGAACTTCGTGAAAATGATGAAGAACACTGCCGGATGGGACGAGGTCCTCGGACGAGAAGTGATGGTTACCTCACATGAAAGTGCTCCAGTCAGGATATGCGGTATCATTGACGATATGCATACCGGTGGCTTTTCCGTGGCAGAAGCCGATTTCGGCGGGCGTCCGATGGGTATATTCTATTGTGACTCAGAAAAATATGCCGGAATGTTCCATTACATATTCGTGAAATATCATAAGATGTCCCCGGAAGAGCTTAAGAAAACCGATGAACTTACAGGAAAAATTCTGGACGGGCAGTGGTATAGAATATATCCGTGCAATGAACTCGCCGCTTCGAATTTCGTGGACACCCTCAATACGAGAAACTCCATCCTCGCAGGAGGCATAGTGACGCTCTTTATCGCGCTGATCGGCCTCATCGGCTACACGATTGACGAAGTCCGTCGCCGCAGCAAGGAAATCGCGGTCCGTCGCGTAAACGGCGCCCAGTTCTCCCAGATAAGGTCAATGTTTATGCGCGATGTCATGGCAGTGGCCCTGCCGTCCGTGGCAGTCGGAGCAGTGCTCGCCTACATTGTCGCAGGGCGTTGGGAACAGAACTTCAGCCTTCAGGCTGGGCTCCCTTGGTGGATTTTCGTAGGCTCCATAGTCGCAGCGCTGGCTATAGTTGCCATCATATCAGACATTTACGTAATACGCACAGCGGGAACAAATCCGGCTGACAGCATTAAGACAGAATAAAACGGAGCATATCAGAACAAATAAAACATACATATATCATGATCAAGATTACAAACATTTGCAAAGTCTTCAGGACTGAGGAAATCGAGACAGTTGCGCTCGACAATGTATCATTCGAAATCAAGGACGGAGAATTCGTCTCCATCATGGGCCCTTCAGGATGCGGAAAATCCACGCTCCTGAATATCCTCGGCCTTCTGGACAACCCTACTTCCGGCAGTTACCAGCTTCTGGGACAGGAAGTTGCGCAGCTGAAGGAAAAGGACCGTACCAAGTTCCGCAAGGGAAACATCGGCTTCGTCTTCCAGAGCTTTAACCTGATCGATGAACTCAATGTGTTCGAAAACATTGAACTTCCACTCAGATATATGGATTTCAGTGCGGCTGAGCGCAAGGAAAAAGTGGAGGCGGTGATGGCGCGCATGAACATCAGCCACAGGGCAAAGCATTTCCCTCAGCAGCTCTCAGGCGGTCAGCAGCAGCGTGTTGCGATTGCACGTGCGGTAGTCGCAAACCCTAAACTGATTCTTGCCGATGAGCCTACCGGAAACCTCGACTCCAAGAACGGCAAGGAAGTCATGGACCTGCTCTGCGAACTGAACAAGGAGGGCACGACCATCGTGATGGTTACCCACTCGAAGCGGTATAAGGTATCCAGCCTGCTGAATGTCATCGGAATGGCTGTGGCATTTGCCGCGTTCTACGTGATAATGACGCAGGTCTGCTTCAACCTTGGCTACAACAAGTCGCTGAAGGATGCGGACAGGACATTCGTATTGTCAGTTCCTTCGCAATATAATGAGGGAAAGTTCAGTATCTTCATAAACAGGCCGTTGGGAGAAGCCCTTGTCTCAGGATCTTCCATGTCTGAAGGAGGAGGGGTGTTCAGCATGTATGAAAAAGGTGCTGTCTGCTACACGAGGCGGAATGATGTTCCGGTCAAGATGAATTTGGACCTCAAGCAGTATTCCGCAGGCGGACTGCGTGCCTTGAATTTTGAGGCGGCGGAAGGCTCACTTGATGAACTTTCCAAGCCTTCAACTATCGCCATATCAGAGTCTTCTGCTAAGAAATATGATCTAAAACTCGGAGACGGCATTTCATGGAGTGACCCGCAGGGCGAAAAAGGGTCGAGTGAAATAGTTCTCATATACAAGGACTTCCCAAAGAACAGCGACTTGGGTATGGTCAATGCCGTTTATGACCTGAAAGATTATTGTATTGACGATAGCAGTGAGTGGTCTTTTCCGTATTGCGTGAAACTCCAGAATGCCTCACTGAAGGAAGAATTCGAGAAGGAATCGAAGGCTATACTTCTCGATTACTTCAAGAAACTGTATGATGGCGCGGGTGAAACCCTCACTGACGAAGATATTGATGAAATCAATAACGAATTCAATGTCAGGCTGATACCTTTTTCAGAACTCTTTTATACGAAAGAACTTGACGGCAAGCCGGGACGCACCGGAAATCTCGCCACGGACATGACATTGCTCGCAGTGGCGGTGCTCATCATCCTCATCGCATTGATAAATTTCATCAATTTCTTCTTTGCGCTTGTACCGGCAAGGTTGAGGTCCGTGAATACCTACAAGATTTTCGGAATATCGCGTACTTCATTGATATTCAACTTTATATTCGAATCGGTAGGTCTTGTCGCCATAGCATTGGCATTGGCCGCAATCATCGTCATCCTGCTTCTTCGCACCAGTGTCGCCGGCATTCTTACCTCTTCGGCTGTTTTCGGGGACAATGTTCCCGTGCTGGCGATGACGGTCGGCGCTGCTGTCCTGACGGCGGTCCTCGGAAGCATCTATCCGGCATTCTACATCACGTCGTTCCAGCCGGCATTGGTGCTGAAAGGCTCCTTCAGCGGGTCAGTTTCGGGACGCAGGCTCCGCACGGCGCTCATCGGCTTCCAGTTCGTCATATCAATGTCGTTGATTATCTGCGCCATGTTCATCAAGATGCAGCATACCTACCTGATGAACTACGACATGGGCTTCAACAAGTCCTGCCTTCTCAGCGGTTACATTCCTTATGATGTCTGCTGGTATGGTTCCCAGAACGAGGCTTTCGAGGACAAGCTGCGCAGCAATCCTCAGATTCAGGACATCACGTGGGCCGACGGAAATATTGTCAGTACTTCAAGAATGGGCTGGGGACGTGACTATAAGGGAAAGACTATTTATTTCCAATGTTACCCTGTGGCGTACAATTTTCTGAAATTCATGGGGATAGATATCGTGGACGGCAGGGATTTCATGAAATCGGATGAGATGTCTGAAGGCGGAGTGATGATCTTCAACGAGCAGGCGAAGAAAGACTTTGACGTGGACTTCATTACTCCTGCGCCTGGACATGTGGACGGGACTGTGACTGCCGGTATCTGTAAGGACTTTAATTTCAAGCCTTTGCAATATGGTCGCGACGATTTTGCCTTCTATGTGTTCGGTAAACACAGATGGCGTGACGGCCTTCATCAGGTCTATATAAGGACTGCGCCGGGTGCTGATGTCCAGTCTGTCATCAAGTTCGTGCTTGCGACCGTGAAAGAGATGGTGCCTTATGCTGATGACGAGCTGTATAGCAGGAAAGCAGATTGTCCACGCTTATCAGCATATTTACGCTGGTTGCAATCATCATTTCCCTGATGGGAGTCTTCGGTCTGGTGCTTTTCGACACGCAGCACAGAAGTCGTGAAATTGCTGTCAGGAGAGTGATGGGCGGAAGCGTAGGCGACATTCTCAAGATGTTCAATGCCAAGTATATACGCATTGTGCTGGCAAGCTTCATAATTGCGGCGCCGCTCAGCTGGTGGGTCATCAGCAGATATTTCGCGGGCTTCGCATATCACATGCCGATCCACTGGTGGGTATTCGCATTGTCCCTGCTTATCGTGATGGCTGTCACAATGCTGATCGTTACGCTTCGCAGCCTGGATGCCGCCACTTCCAACCCTGTAGATTCGATTAAGAACGATTAGTTTAACATAATTATATACATATATACATATAGATGTAAAGACCTACAGGGCTGTCAGCTGCGTCACACTTGCGAAAGGATGGCGCAGCTTTTTATGATTGCACGGATTGTTAGCAAAAAAATGTATTTTTGTAATCGGCTTCCGGAGAGAAGCCTTGACGATAAAAGACATTGACAATGAAAAGTGGAAAGATACTTGTCGTAGATGACAACAAGGGCATACGGGATGCCTTGAAAATCCTGCTTGGAGGCTGTTTTACGCAGGTTCTGACACTTTCGTCCCCGACCTCGCTGACAAGCACCGTAGAACAGATGATGCCGGACCTGATTCTGCTGGACATGAATTTCAAGGCGGATATCAATTCCGGAAACGAGGGGCTGTTCTGGCTGTCTGAAATCAAGAAAAGATGGCCTGAGATGCCCGTGGTGCTGTTTACCGCCTACGCAGACATATCATTGGCAGTGGAAGGCATGAAACGGGGTGCGGCAGATTTTGTCGTCAAGCCGTGGGACAACGCCCGGCTGCTCGAGACATTGACAGGAATTCGGGACAGGAAATCCAAGCCTAAAAAAGGCGTCTCTGTCAATGAGGGGCCGCAGATGCTCTGGAGTTCAGGGATGCAGCAGCTCAAGCATGACGTGGAACGTATCGCCCCGACAGATGCCACAGTGCTCATTACCGGCGAAAACGGCACTGGCAAGGATGTCCTCGCGCACGAAATCCACAGACTTTCCGGACGGGCGGACAAGCCAATGGTCTGCGTGGACGCCGGCGCGATTACCGAAACACTTTTCGAAAGTGAACTTTTCGGCCACGTGAAGGGAGCGTTCACGGATGCGAAATCCGACCATGCCGGCAAGTTCGAGCAGGCTGACGGAGGGACACTCTTCCTGGATGAAATCGCCAATATCCCGATGCAGTCCCAGGCCAAACTTCTGCGTGCCATCCAGAACCGATGCATCACGAGAGTCGGTGACACGAAAGCTATCCCCGTGGATATCAGGCTGATATGCGCGACCAATGCAGACATTCCGTCCATGATACGTGACGGACTTTTCCGTGAGGACTTGTATTACAGGCTGAATACCATAAGCGTGGAACTTCCGCCTTTGAGAAACAGAAAAGACGTAATCATCCCGCTTGCAATGCAGTTCCTGACAGAGTTTTCCGAAAAATACGGCAGGGATGCAGAAACATTGACCCCGATGGCGAAAGCCGAACTGGAGACTTACGCCTGGCCGGGCAACATCCGCGAGCTGCGCAACTGCATCGAAAAGGCTGTCATTCTCTCAGACGGAAAGGCCATAGACGGATTCGGGCTGGACATCTCCAAAGCGTCAGGAATGACTGAGATCAATGCCGGGGACACGATGGAAAATATGGAGGAGAAGACTATCCGTGCAGCAATGGCCCGATATGACGGTAACATATCAATGGTAGCCAAGTCCTTGGATATCAGTCGTCCTACGCTTTACGCAAAGCTCAAGAAATACGGAATATGATGGGCGCGGAAACAAATATCGGCACGTTATGGATTGCGCTTGGCGGTGTCGTGATTGCTGCATTGACCTATATCGTGACGAGAGCGGTGACAAGACGGAAGATCATCGGCAAAATCGACTTCATGTCAGATGCGCTGGACAGTGGCGAGACGGCGTTCCGGTATTCTGAGAGCCGATGGCGGAACCGGCGGCTGAACAAGTCATTGAACCGTCTCCGGTCCATTTTCGAGGCTGAAAAGGCCGATATCCGTGAGCGTGAGCGGTATTTCGGGACAATGCTGGACCACGTCCAGAGCGGCGTCATCGTCATTGACGGAGAAAAAATCGATTATTCGAATACTGTGGCGAAAGGGTTTTTGGGGATGGCGGAGATTTCTTCGCTGCGGCAGATCGGGCGGATTTCTCCGGACCTGGCCAATGCTTTCCGCGAGGCTTCTGAAATGGAGTCGAGGGCATCTTTCATTTCGGAACGTGGCACGGTACAGTTTTCCATAAGTGCCTGTACAGCAAGGCTTCACGGCAAAGAGGTCAGCATCGTCACTTTCAATGACATTACCCGTGAGATGGAAAACAACGAGTCCGAGTCGTGGACCAGACTAATCCGCGTCCTCACGCATGAAATCATGAATACGGTCACGCCTGTCGCATCACTCAGTTCGGCATTGTCCCAGAATCTGGACAGCTACAGTGCTGAGGACATCCGCTCCGCGCTCGGGACCATCGCATCTTCGTCCGAGGGCCTGATAAGTTTCGTGCAGTCTTACCGTTCTCTGACGCATATTTCCGCGCCGGTGCGCAAAGCTTTCTATCTGAAGGACCTGGTCAATGATTCTGTCAACATCGCCAAAGCCAACTGGCCTTCTGTCAATGTCCTATATCGCGAGCTTTCAAGCGACGTGATTCTCTATGCCGACTACGGACAGATGTCGCAAGTGCTCAACAACCTGATAAAGAACGCAGTACAGGCAGGTGCCGGAAACGTAAGCATAACCGCTTCTATCGACAAACGGGAGCAGACTGTCATCGACATTGCCAATGACGGGGAGCCTATCAGCGCCTCTGGCCAGGAGCAGCTGTTCGTTCCGTTCTACACCACCAAAGGTTCGTCAGGCACAGGTGTCGGTCTGAGCCTCTGCCGCCAGATTGTCCGTCTGAACGGCGGCACCATCAAACTCTCCTCCTCCACCCCGGAAGCCACGGTTTTCACTATCGTCATGTAGTCTTACTGGTCCTGTTTCAAGACTTCGACCGGGTTTTCGGCGGCGGAACTCCAGGTCCGGGAAATAATCGAGACAAAGGAGATGAGGAAGGTCAATGCTGCCGCGACGAGGATTACCCACCACGGGAAGGCTATGGCATTGTAAAAATCAGCCAGGTAGTAACGCATTGACCAGACACATACCGGAATCGCAATCACGACGGCGACTGCTGTCATCAGCATGAACGACTTCGAGAGTTTCCATGCCGCTGACCTGACACCTGAGCCGAAAATCTTCCGGAGGGCGATCTGACGCGCCTGCTGTTCAGTGTAATAGACGGACATCGCGAACAGCCCCAGAGCCGAAATCAATATGGCAAGCACCATGAATGTCATCACCAGCTTCATAGTGTTCCGCGTCCCTGTCAATGAATCCGCCAGGAAGTCATCTATATAATATATGTCCGTTTCGCGCGGCACACCGATATACTCCTTCGCCACATCACGCCATGCCTCGCGGACAGCATTCAACGCCTCGGCCCTGTCGCCACGCACCTTCAGCAGATGATTCATACACACATCGGTACGGTTCTGCACAGCCTGATGACTGTCAGACATTGGTTTATAAAGAGGATCCCTCACGCGGAAATCCGCTATTATACCGCAGCACTCATACATCGGCTTGCCATATTTTTTATTGGTCCCGACAATCCTATTCTCGGCAGTAATCCCATAACGCCGCTGCGCCTCCACCGTAAGCCAGCATGTCCCTTCAACAGGATCGGAATACTGTTCTATTACATTAAACCCAAGCAGCCTGAATCCCGTACTGTCAACAGCAGGCATCTGAAGCCACGACATATCCTCACCATCGATAAATACGCCATTGCTTCCACATGAGGTCGGAAGATTCACCGCCATAGCCGCCGTCTCCACCTGCGGAAGAGCCTGAAGTCTTTGATGCAGAGCCTCCTGGGCAGTCATATTGTTATAGCCAAGCGCCCATGAGGAAACCGACAGCAGATCTGTATTGTACCCTACCGGCAAAGATACCAAATGGCGCATCTGGAGAGTCATTGTCAATGCAACCGCGACAAGAACCATGCTTATGATGTTCTGGCAGACGATAAAGACCTTGCTGAACACCATCTTGCTGCGGAACCTGAAATCGCCCTTCACGACAGCTATAGGCTTGAATCTCGACACCATAAAAGCAGGAAGAAGTCCGGAGAGAACCGAAACCAGCACGAGTATAATGACGCCGGAGGCAATGGTAGCCGCATCCGGAACAAGAACTATAGTTGTACCAAGAAGATTCTCTATCCAGCCCTTGAACAGCAGGGCGACCAGCACGCCGACCAGCATACAAACAAATGTGAACAAGAACGATTCCATAAGGTATCTGCATACTATGCTGCCTGAAGACTCGCCGAGAAGACGTCTCGTCGCCATCTCCTTTGCCCGTTTTCCCGTCTGCGCCACAGTAAGGTTTATGTAGTTGAAGATGGCTGATATCAGCAGTATCAATGCTACCGCCAGAAGTACCTCAACGATCTTCCTGTCCCCATGACGCAACGGGTTATATACGTCTATCTTGCTGAAATAAAGCTGGTCAAGTCTTGTCAACGTGGAGCCCCACATGAAATTCCCGCCAGAACCGTCGCGTGTGTAGAAATCCCAATAATCCACATACTTGTCCAGCAGCTTTTCAGCCACAGCGTCAGGCGAGGCACCATCCTGCAGCGTCACGAAAGTATTGACCATACCGAAATTGTCCATTCTCTGGACCATGCCATCCAGCTGCCTGATGCTCAGGAAGATGTCATAATACGTCAGTTCATCATAAGGACCGAAATCCTGAATCACGCCAGTTACCGTGAACCTGTTTTTTCCTATTTCAATGGTGCGTCCCACAGGATCAGAGCTGCCAAATGCCTTATGCGCGAACTTTTCGGAAAGGATTACATCATTCAGTCCCGCAAGTATGCAGTTTCTGTCACAGCCCGAGATCGTGTAGTCAAACAACTGCAGGAAATTCGTATCCACACAGACCGCCTCGGCAGAATAATAGTCATCATTGACAATGACATCTGCATCGCCATACGCCCCGACTCTGGTCCAGGATGTTATCTCGGGCACTGACGGGAAGAACTCCTCCGCAGTCCCGTACGTCATTCCGACGAACTCCCCCATGCCGATAGCATACAGCTGCTTGGAAAGCGGCTGCCTTGCGCCTACACTGAACTCCGTCCTGGCATATGAAGCCAGCAATATGACGAATCCCAGTGCCACTGACAGGCCCAATGCCTCGATTACGGCATAGAGTTTATTTTTCGAGAGGAATTTCAGATATGTGCTCATGGTCGAATTGTACGTTTTGACAATTACTTTATAATCAGTTCATCCTTGTCGCCGAAGCTGTCGTATGAGGATATGATGATCTTCTCTCCAGGCTCCAGCCCTTCTGTAACTTCGTAGTACTGAGGGTTCTGCCGGCCTATGCGGACACTGCGTTTAACAGCTTTCGTCCCCTCTGCATTGACCACATACACCCACTTGCCGCCGGTTGCCTGATAGAATGAGCCGCGAGGAATTATGATCGCCTCGGCAGGCTGGCCGAGCTGTACATTCATATAATATGTCTGTCCCGCACGGATATTCTCCGGCTGCTGTCCCACAAAGCGGAAATCCGCCTTGAACTTGCCGTCACGCACCTCAGGATAGACCTTGCGGATGGCTGCCGAGTACTTCTCGTTCTGTCTCTCGAAAGTTGCCTCAAGACCGGGTACGATTCTGTCAATGTAATGTTCATCTATCTGAGCTTCAATCTTATACGAATCCAGATTGTTTATCTGGCCTATTTTCGATCCCGCTGCCACTGACTGCCCCAGTTCCACATCGAGAAGTCCGAGTTCTCCGCTGATAGGGGCTTTTACTGACAGATTTTCCTTGCGGCGGCGTATCATGCTCATATTGATCCGCATGTTCTCCAGACTTTCGTGCATCTGCGAAATCTGCGTGCTGCGGTAAAGGCTGTCCTGTTTTTCCCTGTCAATGACGAGTTCCAGCTTGTCTTTCGCCAGTTCGTAGTCTTCTGATGCCTTCAGATAGTCTTCCCTGGCTATGAGTTTTTCCTCGTACAGCGTCTTGTTCTGTTCATATGCCCGCCTTGCCCTGCGCACTTCTATCTGAAGCGTGAGCTTGTCCTGCCGTACGGAAAGTTTCTGCTGTTCCATGGAAATCAATGTGTTGCGCAGGATGTTCTCCTTCTCGGCGAGTTCAGCTTCGGAGTTGAGTATCTGCATGTCAAGATTTTCATTGGACAGTTCGACAATGACATCACCTGCATTGACCTTACTCCCCTCCTCTGCGACGATTCTCTGGACGTTGCCGCCCTCGGTCGGGCTGATCTGGACGGTGGTCATCGGCTGAACCTGGCCGCTGACGCGGATATAGTCATTGAACTCGCCTTTCTTGGCGGTTCCTGTGATGAGGGAGCTGCCGTCAACGCGCACCGCAGAGCCGTTCCCGGTGATAATCAATATGACAAGGACTATTGCCAATGCTGCTCCGGCCCAATATTTTATGGCTTTCTTCGTGAATGCTGCAGCCAGTCCTGTTTTCTTTTCTATTATCTTGTCCATGATGGATGTTGTTTATTGATCTATATATGATACTCCGTTATAGTACTCGACGACCCTGCGCTTGAGCTGGTACTGCAGCTCGGCATTGAGCCGTTCCGCCTTGGCCTTCAAGTAGTTGGACGAAGCGGTATTGTATTCTATCGAGGATATGAGTCCCTGTTCGAATTTGCGGGCGTTGAGTTTGAATGCCTCGTCATACACGTCGGCGCGTCTTTCTGCCTGAAGCAGGGCCGACTCCGCCCCGTCCCTGTCCTGAATTGCCCTGCGGACTTCAGATTCTACATCGCGGAGGGACTTGTCATACTCGAGGCTTGCCCGCTGATATGCATTGCGTTTTTTGGCCAATGCCGTGTGCTTCTGAAGTCTGTCGTATATAGGTATGTTCAATGACAACTGCACATATTCGCCTCCGTTGTTCTTGAACTGCTCCCAATATGGAGTTGCTTTGTAGCCGGTCTGCCCCGGGTAGGTGTAGTAACTGGTGGACCACCCGCCGTAGAGTCCGAGTGTCGGAAGGAATTGCCATTTCGCGGTATTCAGACTGCGGAGGGCATTATCCATCGTGCCTTTGGCTATCAGCACGTACGGCATTGACACGACAGCATTTGCTATGATGTCATCAGCCGCAGGACTGCTCGCGCCGGTCTGAATCGACGAAAGTTTAGGATCTATCGTAAGTTTCTCATCTACTGGCCAATACATTACATCTTCAAGTGTAATCATGGCATTGTCCCGATTGTTTGTCGCGGTGGTGAGTTCGTATTCTCTGTCGGCGAGGTCGGCTTTCATCTGGACCACGTCGGCATAGCCCTTCGAGCCGAGTTCTTCCTGACGCTCAGCCAGTTTCACAGCGTTTCTGGCGTTTTCCACCTGTTCTGTAAGGATTTCGGCCAATTTGGTGTAGTAAATGACATTGAAATAGGCCTCGATGGTGGCGAGGCAGACCTTGTCACGTTCCTGCTGTTCCTTGGAAATGCCCATTGACATGGATGTGCGGGCGATTTTCAGGTTGTTGATGGCGGAGAATCCGTTGAATATGGTGAAGCCCGCCGACACGGAAAAGCCCTGGTTGAAGGACGTCGTGGTGAGATACGTATTGGTCTCAGGGTCGATGGAACGGCCCCATCTGTAGTAGCCGTAAGAGTTCCCTTCCGCTGAAGGCGTAAATGCTTCCAATATCGCATCACGTCTGTCGAGTCTGGCGTCATCGTTCATGGACTGCTGGATTCGCACCTGAGTGGAGTTGCTTACCGCATACTCCATGCATTCGCGCAGGGTCAATGCCTTGGCTTGCGTTTGCTGGGCGGGGCTGTCCGCGCTGGCAGTGCGGCCTTCGGGGGTAATTCCCTGTGCGAGGGTTTGCCCGGAGGCAGTGGTCGCTGCAGAAATCAACGTCAAGACTATAATTGGTATTATCGGCTTCATAATTCGTTGCTGTTTTCCTTGATTCGTACTCATTGCAGTTTGCATACAGCTCTGCATTGTCGTTTACGCTGATGGATTCATTGCTTATGGCAAATGAAACACACATCATCGTTTAGACATAAACGAACACGCCGCGTGCCACATCGGGCAACAGATTATCCATCAGCCGATTACATCCAGACACCATTTATCTTCTTGTAAAGAAACTTTACAAATCTGTAATGAAATTTTACAGCCCCATACATATCTTATTTGTCTGCCATGACACTGGGTCGTTTTCGAACAACCTGCATGTCGGTTTTCCTGACATATTACTGAGTATCAAGAACATACACTAACAGCCGAAAGCCAGGTTATCCACTTTTTCGGGTAACCTGGCTTTCGCCATATTCACTAACTTATTAGTAATCAACATCTTCACCTCACAACCCAAAGTCAGGTTGTTCGGATTCGAGGAGACGCTTACACGTGTTATTTCACTTCTTCTTTTAATTTAGCCACCTCCTCCAGAGACAATCCGGTCGCCTTCGCCACGATCTCACATGGCGTTCCCAACTGAAGCAGGTTAATCGCTACCTCCAGATTACGTTCCTCCCGTCCTTCCTCACGCCCTTTCGCGAGTCCTTTCGCGAGTCCTTCTTCAAGTCCGGTCTCCTTGGCATACTCAATCTGATTGTGGGTGTCACGTGCTGTTGTCATGGCCTTTACGTAATTTTGTTTGTCAATGTTGTCAAGGCTGGCGTACTCGGCGACGTCGAAGAGG
>QWCB01002369.1_pt1 | contig 15876 bp, 19 predicted proteins | sample 1972511 | NCBI WGS metagenome assembly QWCB01 (sample SAMN09866719, study PRJNA288562) | Human gut metagenome isolate term5_stool, whole genome shotgun sequencing... | isolation source: gut | host: Homo sapiens | place: USA: California
CGGCAAATGTGGTTCAGTTGGCGGACAGGATAGAACAAAGGGCGCGTTTGGCGGCTGCCTGACACTGAAACTTGCGGTCAATGCGGAGCTCTTGTGGGGAAACTGTATCCTCGCCATGAAAAACAGACAAGAACTCCGGCCGAAACGACCGGAAACAGATATAAAATTGAATTTTTGATGAGTCGGACGCAGAAATTGAAGGGATTTGCCGCTGCTTCGCTCTTATTGAAAACATTAAACGACAATCCCTAATTAATAATATCAAGGAGTTATGGCTAAAATTAAAAAGGATTACGAGGTCTTAGACCCTCTTTCATTATGCTATCTATATACTTTTCTGCGGTTCCGTGATATAATACCGGTGGAGGTATGGTAGGTTCTAATCCCAAATTGACATCGATGGAGTGTCCATACAAAGCTCTAACCGATGATTTATCCTCTGAGAATTCAAAGCGTCCCTTGTTATCACTTTCAACGATTTGTTGCAAGTCTTGTAGCAACACACCAAGGTTGCCTAGGACTTCACTCATCTTTGCCCAACCGTTATAGTCGGGCAAGTCGGAGTGTCGTAGTAGGTATGCTAGACGCTTTGATTTCTTGATTTGGTTATTCATCCTTAGGTTCTGTATCAGTGTTATCATTATTGTTTTCTTCCTCAGTTGTACCAGATAGTTCTGCTTGGTGTTTCTCTTTCCAGTCCTCAATATCTGATGGAGACATAGGAAGATACATTGTAGGCTTAAAGTATTCGTCGGCAGCAAAGAGAAACTCAAAGGCTACACTACAAATAATCACAACAGATATCAAGTTCGCGGCATATGAGTAATCATATAACCCCATTGCTTCAGAGAACTGCCAACATTGCATAAGTTCTCTCAATGTTATGCCTACACCAAGCACAACGATAGCTTGAAGAAATGTCCAAAGCATTACTCGCCAAGTAATCATATGGCAGAAATTGTTGTTAGCCTCTATAATTGATGCAATTAGCGCGATGAGTCCCAAGAGGAATGGGATAAGAGCAAAAATAGGTCCTGCCTCAATAAGGAAAATATATCCGATACCAAAAGGCGCAAGTACTAATTTATACAACTCAGAGCACTCTTCCTTGAGCACTTCTTTTGTCCTACCAGGGCTAGTAATAACTCTTAGTATGGAAGCTGGCAACGACGCAAGAATCCAGATTATAATAACCACCAACAAGAACGCGCCTTCACTCCACACAAAGTGATGCCACCCGAGGTGCCAATAAAAATATTCATACACATAATCATATATGTAACCAAACGATTCCGTGGCATACAATGCGATAAAAGCGGAATATACAAATACATTATCGATTAGTCCACACCATCTATCACTTACATCTTGCTTTGTCTCGCTGTTTCTTATCGCACGGAAACTCCTCCAAAGAGATTCACACAGCGAAAAAATCAGGCATCCGCAAACTATCCAAAATACAATTCTACTTCCCATAATACTACTTCATTAAGTCAATAACAATTACAGTCACATTATCTTTGCCGCCAGCCTCCAATGCAGCATCAATGAGTTTCTCCACGCGCTCGTCAGCAGGTATGGGTTCCTGAAGGATTTGTTTCGTCTGGGACGAGTGAACCATATCGTAAAGGCCATCCGAGCATAATATCAATGTGCAAGGCTCAAGATGCAATGTGTGAGTTTGAATGTACCCTGAATCGTCATACAGTATTTCTTTGCCAATGCTTCTTGTAATTATGTTACGACGAGGGTGTCGCATTGCGGCATCTTCTGATATTTGTCCTGATTCTTCCATTACTCCTACAAGCGAGTGGTCATGAGTTATTTGTGTAAATACTTCGTCTTTGAGTATATACAATCTCGTGTCTCCTACATGGCATACATCCATTTGTCCCGTTTCTAAATTTATGAGTGCTGCAGTAAGCACGCAACTCATTTGACTAAGGTATGGGATGTAATGTTCCGAACATATTGTGTTGTTTGCAAATCTCACAGCACCCATCAAACTCTCCAAACAGTCTGTTTGGATATTTAAGTCATTAAAATAATCAGTGATACACTTACAAGCGAGGTTTGCTGCGACATCACCACCACCATTACCTCCGACGCCGTCAACGCAGACCGCAATAAGGTGAGTGCCTCCCCATACCTCCTTCAACACAAATGCATCTTCATTCTTTGGTCGAATATTTCCGATATTCGTATCTCCGTAATATATAGATTTCATAACTCTACAAATTTACTCAAAAAAAGCTATCTAATATAGCCTTATCTATAATTAAAACTTATAAGGGAAGGTTTGTAAATCACACTCTTTAATGCGAGCATACAATTTATCTACAAAAGCAATTTCTTCTGAACTAGCATTAGGCTGATCTGTATTATAAAGCGCATGAAATTCTTCTTTAAGAATCAACTGATCACCTCGCAATATATCAGCATAGTCATTATCCATTTGCTTATCGTAACCTAAAATCTCAACAAGTGTATCTGTAAATGCCTTTACTGCCAATTCAGAAGTTATGAACTTTAATTCATCGAGAGTCAGGCTAGATACTGTTCTGCGTTCGTCTTCACAATAATCAAACTCTATTTCTGGTAATCCATTGTCTCCGTCAATTACCTTTACATTTTTACCTTCACCAAACAACAACTGGAAGAGCATTGGCCAATAACTATCTTCACAAACTTCGTAATCGGGGTGGCTGTATTTGATTGGTGTTAAGAAACGATAATAGTACTTGTAAAGAGGGTTTTCTTCATATGTCAGAAGTTCATTGCCTGTCGATTCTTTGACTGTGTTTAAGAACGAAACTCCAGCTCCTTCATCCACTAGACGAATATCTTCCATAATCCATTCATAGCCCAATGGGAATATGTTTTCTTGGTGCAATTCGCCGCCTTCTCCTATTGTTGACTCTTGATCTTTCTCATTCTCTTCCAAGAATTTTAGAAATGCGAAACTATTGTCATTGTCTTCATCTTCATCAAACGAAAACTCGCTATTGTCACAAGGTTTAAGACCTGTATTCGCTTGATGAGTGGCAAAATCGTACTCATTCATCATTATCGGAGGGAATCCAGACTCTAATGTCAGTTTCCATACTAATGCACGCAGAGGATTATACATGCTTTGAGGCACAACAACTGTCAGAAGATACTTTCGAGTTTCATCCTCCAATTCTTTGTCCGCAACCTCTACTAGTGTAGAGTAAATTAATCTAAGATTAAATACTACTCTCTCATTAATCTTGGGAGTTAAACTGGTGTGCAATTCCACCAAATAAAGAGATGTGTCTTCTGCAACTCTTGACTGAACATCTATTGATATTTCAAGATTTGCCGCACTCTCGGCGTTGAAGAATAAATCGGGTGTATTTGGTGATTCAAAAACGACTTCCTTAAGAAAGGTTTTAATGGGCATAAAACCTGGAGTTTCCATATTTTCTGTGATTATAATTGTTTTACATTTATATTCTGCATTACATAATCTTTGCTGATGTTGATTATGAGTTTTTTCTTTGGATGAGTTCCTTCTGGCAAATCATAATATAGGTGATTTAGCGCTTTCGAAAGTAAAGTTTTTACATTACGGAAGCCTAATCCCGATTTGTGAGCTTCTGCTGCTATGTATCTTATGGCATCTTCCTCGAATACCAAATCAACATTATTATTGGAACAGAAATCAATATGCGATTGAAGAATGTTATCTTTTGCAGATGTCATTATCTCATAGATAACATCTGATGTTAGTGGGTTCATCACGATGCATTCACCAATGCGACCAAGCAATTCTGGCATATACCCCCATTGCATAAGGTCTTCATTAGTAACTAACTTCTGTAAATTTATGCCTTCGTACTTACTTGTTTGAACTTGGCTATATCCAATTGACCGACCTATGTTTAATCTTTTTTTTATAATCTCGGTAATCCCTGAGAATGCACCATCAAAAACTATCAGCAAATTGTCTACTGGTAGTCTATATGATCTTGTCGACATATTGTGAGTGTCAAACCCATTCTCCAAATGAAGACTGTGTTCTGTTTCAAACAGCCTCATAATATCACGCATCATATCAGCATCCATGTCTGTACCACTGTTGCCGACTATCTTCTGACCAAAGTGAGTCAATTTGTCAAACTCATGGAAAACAATAATTGCATATTCCATATCTTTTATCGAGACATTATCATTTATCTCTCTCGCTAAGATGTCGTTGATATGTAATCCCCTCCACGCTGCTGGTACAATTTCCGAGGAGTTTATGCGGATTACAGGGCAATCACATATTTTACCAAATATGCGGAACATCTCTGATTTACCCACACCAGTTGGACCCATAACAAGGACTGGAGTCTTTATCTTAGAGGTATATTGCTTTCTCTTGCTATCGAGGTGTTGGTAGAACGGAACGGAGAGTTTGTCAATTGCTTCATCCTGACCTTTAATAAATTGCTTTACATAGGCGGCCATTTCTTTTGCGCTTTTTACAAGGGTCGTACTATCTTTTACAGACTCTTTTATTGTGTCCTTTGCCGTCTCAATCGCTGTGGTACCATGCAAATCCTCTTTTGAAAAGCCAAATGTCTTCTCAAGATACTTGTAATCCTTATGTGTAGGGGTCTTAAAAGTTCTTACCCATGCATCCAACTTGTTGTTCATAATATATGGAATATCATCACCATTCTCCTTTTGGCGAGATAATTCTTCGATATATGTATCTGTTCTATCAATGAAACTTTCTATTGATAGTTTTCCATTGACCAACAGATTCAACATTTTGGTAGCATGCTCTGGCGATATGCGTGGACAAATAAAAAGCCTTGCTGCAATATCTTGCAGTGCATCAAATTTATCATTCTTTGCTATGTGTAGCCCGAAGTGAGTTTCCATTTTTTCCTCATTGATTAAAAAGTTAATTAGGGAATAAGGAGTTGCATCGTGTGGTGCAACTCCTTAGAACGGTAGATAAAAGTTAATCGTCAATTGATGTTTGCACCTCTGCACCATAGAGTTTTGCATCCTCACCGATACGTCCAAAATCTTCGATTTCGCTACGCTGAATAGTAATCTCATACTTGCTTTCGTAGCTGTCATCATTTTTTTCGATGTTAGCATAGTTGCTACATACTCCGTTGCCATAAGTTCCATACTGATCAGCAACCTTGTCGCGGTCCGCCTCATTGTCAAAGACCAATTTTACTTCGTCACGATTCATATTTTAAAGTGTTTAGTTGCCCTCTATCGTAGGCCGAGGAGCGATTGCCTGTTAATTTTTAAAAAACAACTAGCGTGTGTGATCATTGCACGATGATATGATACGCTCACGCTCATGCTGAAAATCATCCCAGGCTCCAGATGTTGAAGAAGAGCTAGAACTTGAGTCGTCCTTTTTTGAACCATAGGTAATTTCGGGCTCACCATAGAAGCCACGGTCCTTTGTTGAGTAATCCTCTGTTTTTGAAAACCAAGACATAGTTTTATTTATTTTGATGCCTTCTTACAGCTTCAGGCATTGCTTTTCAGTAGTGTTATTACAATAATCATTATTCTATTCCAGATTGAACTATTATTGTTTCTTTTCTGAAAGCAAAGTAATATCATAAGTATTTATCTAAATAATAATATTTACATTTTATTATCCTTTGGACCTGTTGTAGTAATATATTTTACTGACTTTTAGTGTGTTAAAGACAATGAATAGATATAACTTTTCCAAAAAGATTATATGGTTATCATATTGTAAGATACTGCTTTGCCTGCCAAGCACGATGAGCGATGATAACCTCCTGCCTCTCTTTCTCAAGTAGTGCTTCCGTTTCGGGTGTGTAGCCGAGGAACTCGATGCACCCACCATTGTAGCCCGTGAGTCTGCAGCGGATACCTGCTTTCTCCAATTTATCCATTCGTTTCTGTGCGGTCTTGGCACTTGAGTATGAGAGTGGCCAGAAGTATTTGTCGCCACTATGTCCGTAGGAATCTTCTCCGAGCACCATTTTACCTTGCAGTCGCTGGCTGTTGTGGAAACTGAAATAGGCACCTCCTAATGCTTGGCGTATTGCCTTGTGTGCAGCACCTTCGGGATGCTTGAATACATCGGGCTTCTTGCCTTTACAATTCAATTTTGGCAGTTCTACCTTGTATGGTTTCTTGTAGGTGCCGACTCCTAATGTAAGATAGAAGTTAGTGCAGAAGTAGTCGGTCATCGGATCGCTGTCGTCGAAGTTATATGACATCACAAAGTCGCAGACATTCTTCATCACCTCCTTGGCTCTATCGGTGAGCGTTTGGTCTCCATCAATGTTATAGTGATTTAAATCGTGGTGGAACACTACGCCCTTATCCTTTTTGAATGCCTCAAAGTCTGCTTTGACAAGATAGATGTGGATAGAGTTATAGTTATGCCTTGATACGGAGAACTTATATTTGGGATAGGTCTCTTTCATCCAGTTACGCACCAGTTCTACAATCTCAGGAGCGTGCTGTCCTTGATAGTTGCGACCCCTCCAACGATATTCGTTATATACGAAGTCGGCATACTCCTTTGCCGATGCTCCTGCATAGTCATTCTCATAACCGGAAGCATTAGCCGATACGGTGATGTCGTTCTTCCAAATCTCGTGGAGCCGTTCAAACTCCACATTGATTTGCTGCATCACTTCGGTACTACCGCCTTTGTCGGGGTGGTTCTCCAATGCCAATCGGCGATACTCTTTCTTGAGTTCTGCCAATGAGTGTATATTCTTAAAGTAAGCCATAGTCATAAATGTTAGTAGGTTAATACCATTGTGAAATACTCCATACATTCGGACTCGATGCCGAGACCACTGCAGGAGAGTGCAATGTCACTCTCTTGCAGGTCATTTACCTCTTGCAGTTCTCTGAGGTGGTGTATCTCATCATTCAGATACTCCTTTGCTGTCGCTTCATCGCAACCGCACGAACCGCATATCCTTTCGATAATTTCATTCTCAGCCATAGCAGTAAGTATTAAGATTGTGATTTGAAATAGAGTTTTCTTTGTGTGTCATAGTCCTGACCGTTCCACCAATCATTACAAGCGTCAATAAAGGATTGTGAGCCATCTTCCGATGAGTAGTTGGCCTCGTGCAAGCCTGTTATGCTTTCCAATGTTATAAAGTCAAGGTCTTTCCACCAGTCTTGCATACGCTGCTTGTAGTCGCTCAATGTGCAGAAATTCTGACTCTGTTCACAGTCTGCACACCATTTACAGTCCATATCATCGTCATCCACATCGCTTAGATATTCTGCGTTGTTAGCATCTACCCATGCCTGAATCTCAATCTGCTTTGAACCGCAAGCATCGCAAACATATACATCATCATCGTGAGGTTTCTCTCTTAACGCCTTGCCATCATAGAGTGCCACAGCACGATTGACAAGCAGTTCACGGTTGTTGTCCGAGAGTTCGGCATAGAATCGTTCTGCCGCTCCGAGTATTGATTTGCTTGCGAGTGAGTTCCATTTCTCCCTGAAGTGCTTATACATACTTCCGAAAGTAATCTTGCACTCTTCCTCGCCCCAAGCATTCCACATATAGTAGTGGAAGCTCGATACTGCATTTACAGGGTCTAATTTCATAGTCGTAATCTTTAAGCGTTATTATCTCTGTTCTCTTCCAACTGCTGCCATACGGCATCATATATCTCGTATAGCCAGTCGATGTTCTTTGCTCCGAGATCAAAGGGTGTGGTGCAAGTCACTTCATCATTGCAAATCTTGTCGTGAGCAATTACTGTCATGCTATTGTCCGTTACTTTTACTCCCATTACTTTGCACTCGTATGGGTCTCCGTCCCAATTGAACCATATCACCCATACAGGATCATACTGTTCTTCGGGGAAGGTTATCTCTGTCAACCCGTGCGAGTAGAGCAACTGCCTTATGGCATCTATTATGTCTTTACGTAGCGTTTCTATTCGGTCGGAGAAGTCCATTTTCAGACGCTTCGGCTTTTGCTTCTTCTCCAACTCCGTGTAGGATAGAATTTGCATATCTGGGTGAAAATCGAATTCCCAATCCACCTCGTCATCATCGAGTGTGGTGTGGATATTGCCTCCCAATACCAGCCCGCAATCCCTTGTTACCATTGTGCGTGCTTCATTGCGGTCATCTGCCGCTACGGTGTAAGTACCCTCGAAGAGGTATCTTACCTTTACTTCAATCTTCTTCATACATTGATATTTTTATGGTTAATACTGATTAGTTTGCCGGAACGATACTTACCTGCTTTCCAAAGAAGGTATCGCATACGCCATAGACATGCTTGATGGAGCAGTCATACTCGGAGCGTTCATTGTCAAGTCGCAGGCGGAAGCCGTAGCCGTCCTTGCGAGCCTTATCTAATCGGATTCTGACATCGCTCTTGAGTTCCATCTCTATCAGACTGCCACCGCCATACATCGAGCTGAATAGCCCGCAGGTGTTGCCTTTTGGGATAATGACCTCTTTGATTTTGAAGTCGGCATCGTAGAGGTCGCGGAGGTTTACAAGCCCGATATAGGTAAGCAGATTGGCTCCGCAGCAGGAATTCTCCAACTCCTGGCAGAAGTCCTCGTAAGACACCTGCTCCTTGCCGTCACGATACTTCTTGTTCGGAAATGTGCATATACGGTATAGCCTTTCTCCGTCAATGCCTTCTTCACCTTTGCAGGGTTGAGGTGAAGAGTATCTATCATATCCCCGAAGTAACTCTCCTTGTAGCGGAAGCCGCCTTGCGACTCCAACCAACAGGAGTTGATGCAGTCGTAGTTGGATAGCATCTCCACTCGTATAGGTATGTCTCTGGTGTTCTTGATAAGGTCGTTTACCGTTGTGGAGTCGTCACGCTCGCGTATCTCGTCCCTTATCTCATCATCGTGTTCCTCAAAGAAAACTTCAACCTCTTCCTTTTCAAAGTTGTGGAAGTCAATGCAGTGGCTTTTCAACTCCTTGATAATCTCCTGTGTTGCCTGTTCTTCGACATCCTCGTACCAACCCTCGACCTTTGACCATAGTTCTTCGCAGCCCTGCTTTTCAAGGCATTTCTGCAACAGGTCTCTGTTCTCATCGAAACTTTCTCGATAGTCTACCCATACGAGGGTGTAGTTCTCATCCATTATGCTTGTGATAAACTCCATTGTAAGTGTTTTCTTTGTCTCATTCATTTGTCGTTACCTGTGTACGGCAGGATTCTGTTTCCCGTACATATGTCTATAAATGCGAAGAGCGACCTTGTGGCCGCCCTTCGGTTATCTGTTACCGTTGAATATCCTTCGTATTTATCTTTTTCCATCTCGGTTTCAGCGTTGAAACAGAAATGTGCTGTGTATCGGTATCCCGTCCGTGGATTACCGCCGAACTTCTGTATAGCCATATCTATCTCCCAATCCACTTCGCCTATGCCGAGAGATATTCGGGTATAGTGCAGCAGGTGATGAGCCAACCGAAGTGCCGAGTCGGTTTTCTTCTCGTGCCTCAGATGGTCGAAGGCTCGTATCGCTATCTCTCTGTTGGATACCTTGATTGTCGTTTCCATATTCTTTGATGATTAGTTGAATACTCTCTCATCGTTCTCTTTATCCTTTGCTGCAAGCATACAGAACGGCATATCCAATATGCGGTGTGAGAAGCACATATCAGAGTTGTAGTCCGTGCGTTGCCACAGCGTGAATCTGTCGTTGGCGAACGACCATCGGAAATATCCCGACAGTGAGCCGAACTGAGGGTTTACGTTCCTTGCTATGAGATACCTGTTCACATCCATGATGTGCTTTGCTATGAGTATGATGTTGAGTATCTCTACAAATGCCAACTGCGAGTATGGGTCAATCGGCATTACCGGTCCTTTGAAACTGATTTCCATATATCCATTATTTTAGTTGTAGTTATCATCGAATATCTCATATTGAAGAGGAAGCATATCGCAGAAGTTGCCAGATATGCCCGTATACACCAGAGCATCATCGGCGATGTCGGCAAGTTCCTCTTCGGTTTCCTGTATGGTGTTGCCGTATATATCCTGATAGTGCGACACCATCATATGCGGATCATCAGTGGTGATGTCATATCCGAAGTGTTCGCTCCAGGTGACGAAATACTCCCTTTCGTTCTCATCGAGCCTTTCCATGGCATCGCGTATCTCGAAGAAGTTGGGACATATCCATTCACGCCTTATCAGCCTGTCGGGTATATTCTCCCACTTGGTATATCTGTACTCCGGTTCCTCTTCTTCGGGAAAGAGGTCGGAGCAGGCACAGAGGAATTCTCCCATGTCGCTGTAGTCGGACATCTGCACCCAGTAGTCCTTGTACTCTTTCCCGTCTAAGATGTGCTGTGTGGTTACGGCAACCTCGGCATTGTTCAAATCCATATTTTCCATAGACATTCTGTTTAACTAGTTACTCGCTGGCTTCCCCAGCTGATATGTATCTTACCTTCGCTGTCCGTAGAGCGTATCAGCAGGCTGTCGATGACCGACATTGTGATATCGAACTCCTCGAAGATTTCTGACTGTTCTTTCACTTCGCCCGTCTTGATGAACTCGTTGAGACGCTCTTTGGTCAGTACCAATGCCATCAGGTTCTGCTCAACGGAGTCCTCGTAGGTGACATAATGCACATCCTTCATCTCCTTGGAGTCGAGGCGTATGAAGCGGAATTAGAACTGCTCCATCTTGGGTATGTTCCATTGTAGCGACTCAAGTATCACATCGTTGCAGGTAGGTATGTTTACCGAACTGCTAAGGCTCTGCTGCGTGCATATCAGTATGCCGTTGATGGTGGAGTCGAACTCCGTCACGATGCTTTGACGCTTCTTGAACGCTACATCTCCCTTTACAACATATATCGGTCTGTCGGGAAAGCGTTCACGGATATAGCTCTCATAGAGGTCAAAGGCGGCAAGTGTGGTACAGCCGATGGCTACCTTGCCCGGTATCTTGCGTATCAATGATTCTATGTATCGTGTCTTGCTCGGATAGTCATCACCGTAGTATCCCGATATGAGGTGAGGTACCGAACAAGCCTTGATAAGTAGCTTGATCTGTCGCATAAGCCTCAGTCCTGCATCCTTCTTCGTGTCACCCGTGCTGTTGTAGTAGAGTTCGCATATACGGCAGAATTCCTCGATGATGACACGATAGACTTCGTGCTCGCCCTTTGAGGGGCTTACGGTATGTGTCCGTATCTTGTATTTCTCGCCTGCGAAGTCTCGGAACTTACGGGTGATGATGGTCTTGCCTATGAGGGCGAAGAGTTCATCCTTGTTATATACATCCTGATTCTGCTTCTCAATGCCGAATACCGTTGCCTTGCCCGGACAGTGGCAGGCTCGAAATAGTACATGACCTCTGAATGCAGGAAACGGTTCTCCATAGTGGAGATTCCTTTCGCACTCTATCTCCTTATCTCTGTTCTCGTGATAGATGCTGCTGCACCAGCAGGTCATATTGACCGAATTGTTGTATAGCAACTCGAACTGGCTGTATAGTTCAGCGATATTGTTACGGGTGGTTGTTCCCGTATCGAGAATCTTGTATTTGAGTCTGCGGAACACTGCTAAGATATGCTTTGTGCGTTGTGATGATGGGTTGGTAATCTCGTCCGACTCATCAAATACAAGGCATAGTTTCCTTGACGAGAGTTTCACAAATCGCATAAGGTCGCGTTTGTGTTTGCCTACCGTAGAGGTGGATAGCAGCAGGAAGATACCTCTCGGCACATCTTCAAGATCCTTGTATGTGCGTATCACTCTGTATCGCTCCTTGTTGATAGCGAGGAACGGAGTCCAGGTCATATTGGTGGCAATGGCAGGTGACAGGATTATCACATTGCGTACCTTTCCATATTTGAGCAGATACTTGGCTCTATGATATACGGCGGCTGTCTTGCCGGAGCCTTGTTGCCAGTTGAGCAGAGCTTATCGCTTCTGAAGCACAAGGTTCAGGTCGTGTTTCTGCAATCGGGTAAACTCGCACACCTCGCCATCCTTGTTTACGAAGGTGGCATTATCGAGATATTCGGCAATCGTATCGTCCGTTTCCATATCCGAGAATGGCTGCTTCTGTATATCGTAGAGCCAACGCTTACGGCGGATAAGCCTTTTGGCAATGCGTATCTGTCGCAGATTCTCCTCGGTTGCTATCTCCGGCATAGGCAGTACGGTGCTATCCAATATGAGATCGTTGATGCTTGCCGCTTTATGCTCCACTTTGTCAAGCAGTCGTGGTGCATACTGCTTGAGTTTGAAACCGTAAGAGGTCTTTACCAATGCGACCTCCTTGCGTGGCACGACATTCTGCGAGGTGATATACTTGCGTATGGTGGCCAGCACTTTGGCGGTGGTCAGCTTCTTGCGTTCCCACTCCTTCATCTGCTCGTTGGTGGCATTCTCAGGAGGCTTCTGGTTACGAAACTTGGTAACAAGAGCTACAGCCTTGTCGATATGCTTGTTGAGTCTTGCGTGAGCCTTCAACTCGTACATATACTTGGCGAGCTTGTACTCGAAGTGCTCCAACTCATCCTTGTCTATGCGGTTGGTCTCACGCATAAGGTCAAGACGCAGGCGGTGCTTCATCTCGCGGGCTTTCTTCACACGCTCCTTGAGTTCTGCCATAGAGACAAACTCCTCGGCATTGTAGGGATTCATCTCTATATGCTGTGAACGACGCAGGAAGACCATTATCTTGGTGTTGAAGTTATCTACACCTACCGATGTGAAGGAGTGAGGTGACAGTCTTGTCTGTCCGATGAAGGAGAAGTCCTCGTTTACTCTTCCTACACGGCTCTTCTCCCAGAACTCATTCTGCATAAAGGAGGCTGGAACGATAATCATCAGGAATCCTGCGGGATTGAGCAGATGGTATGCTTTGTCGATGTAATACTCCTGTGAGAGTCGAAAATCGAACTTCAGATTGAACGGAGGATTACCGATTATGGCATCGAAGCGTTGCCCAGAGTAGTACTGCTGTATGTCGCACTTCTCGATATGTGCATCGGGATAGAGATACCTTGCCACTGCCACAGCCTTGCTGTCTATGTCAAAACCGTCGGCGTTGTGTTGGTTTGGCAGATGGTTGAAGAAGTTACCCATACCGCAACACTTATCGAGAATCATCTCCGATGATGTGGGAGAGAGTACATCTACCATATCCCGACATACCTCGTGCGGTGTGAAGAACTGTCCCATCTCGAACTCCTTCTTTGCCTCAGCATACTCGTGGTAGCTGGCGAAGTCCGACTGCTTGAGGTTATGCATTCCTCCGATACCCGTATAGCAGTTGTATATACTCTCCGCAGGAATCATATCCTTACCGGAGTTGATGGCAAAAAGAATCTTCTCGTTGATCTCTGCACGCTTGCCTTGCGGTATCTGTTGTGGTATGATGGCATACATTGCTGTAATGATTGAAGTGGATAAAAACGAAAGACACCCCGCAGGCAGTACCTACGGAGTGTCATACATATCGTGTGGTCATCAGTTCTCGTCTCTTAGTTTAATCTCATTTAGTCGCAGTCGCTTGAAACAGCTCTCTGCCGTTGCACTGTCCTTGAGCTTGACATCGATACGGGTGTTTCCGTAAAATTTGAGACTTACGGCATTGGTCGTTGTCAGGTCATACCATCGGGATATATCTACATTACGGGTGTCAAGACCGATAATCATCTCGATACTGCCACAGAGTACATCATCTGCACCAAAGGCAATACCTTCACAGAAGCGGCTGACCTTACGGTCTGTTTCGTATGAGAACCTATAATCCTTATAACACTCGTAATGGAAAGAGTCCCAAGTGACAATATCGGGGAAGATGATTTTGTCCTTCTTCAGTTCAGGCTTCACCTTGCTCCAGTTAGATGGTCTGACTGTTTCAAGGAATCGCTTAATAAGCTCCTCCTCGGCAGAATCTCGAAAGCTCTTACCTCCGAGATGTTCGATAACCACATCTACATAGGTGTTATATACAGGTCGGAAGTCTATAGGCAGAGTCTTCTCATCAATCTTTGGAGCTTCAACAGAGACGCTGTAGGTATTGTTGAAATAGCCGATGATGCGGCTGATGAAGTTCCTGATAGCACTATGACGGCCATCCACCAACTCATTGATATTCTTGAAAGGAGTAAACTCGTGATGGGTATAATCCTTCTCATCATTATTGTAGCGATAGTGGAGGTCATAGCTGCTTACAGTAATCTTACCGTTCGGCTCGTGCTTGAGTTTGATTTTACCCTCATACTTCTCGGCTTCTCTTTTGAAAATGTTGTACCACCAGGCAATCTGGTCGAGCGTCTTGTACAGCTCGTCCTGCTGATTCTGGCAATAGATACGGTCTTGCTCCGTAATCTTCTCTTCGTTTCTCACTTGTACCTTCAAGATACCTGATAGCAGGTCGGTGTGACCTGTTGATGTTGCTGATGTTGTCTGCATAATGATTAGTGTTAAAGATTAGTATTTTCTTATTCCGGTTTAATGCGATAGAATGTAGAGATATGCTTCTCGCTATCCTTAACTATCTTGACCTGTTCGGGTCGGTATGACAACCTACGCTCTACGGCTTCGGCATCTACCTTGTTCCATTCGTCAAGAGGGAGGAACTCAAACTGACGCTTGTAGCACCATAGGACGAACAAAGTAGGATCGGAACAGGTGAATATCGTTCCGTTGTGGTCCTTCACATACTCCTGCAATTCATCCTCATCACGGAATGCAATCTGCATGGAGTCGTATAGATTACCCTCTTTACGCTTACGCAAAGTGATTTTCTTCCAATCTTTGGTTGTAAAATCTCCGTACAAGGGATTTGGCTCGGAATAAGCCCATAGAGGAACTTTAGCCTTGAATCTGACTGTTCCGTTTGCTGTTGCACCACAGTGTCCCCATTCCTTGAAGTCCGCTTCAGTCCAGCCGATGAACTTGAACTTGTCGGCATCAGCATGATAAAATGGGCCACCGCTGACATCCACTTTGATAGCAGTGTCGCTTTCCCATACAAACGGAATAAACGGGTCGAGGCAGACATAGAATTTGTCCTCGTGTTTTTTTCTCTATCAAACCATGAGGATGGTACTCGCCGCCTTTCTGCGTATAGACAACTCTATCTCCAATCTTCGGAGTATGCTTTGAACGAGTACTTTCTATTACCTCTACAAGAGAATTGACCATATCGACATCTTCCTGCGTCAATCCGTGATCACTGTCGTATGAAACATTCAGAGGTAGGAGTGTTTCAAGTGTGTACCTTTTAGCTTTTGACATAACATTATATATTTCTTTTTAGTCCGGCTATTCGGGGCCGGAGTTCCCAAACTACAGGCTCTAAAAGGTCGTGTTCTCGTCAGGCAAGGTTGTGTGGAAAAATACAGAAAGCCCCACGGGGCGAGGATGATTTTCCCACGACACCCGCAGGGCTTGACCTTGCTTGGACGAAAAGAACACGAGTTACCTTTGCCTGTGGTTTGGTGAACTCGGCTACGAAATAATGATATGTTTTTTCTTAATAATCTTTACTTTTTGAATTATCGTGATATTTATTTAATAAATAACTTGTTGATTATGGATAGATGTAAGTGTAAATCACGATTAAAACCTGTGAGTGTACGAGATTATACTCGTTTCCGAAGAGGCATATGGGAATATGTCAGGGCACATTGCAGGAAACTTCCTAGGAGAAGTTGATTGTGGCATTTGTCAACGAGGTGCTATAAATCGTTGAGTAGAAAGAGGCTGACCCAAAAGGGTTGGTCTCTTTTTTTTATATAGGGTGTCGTAGAGTTGTCGGAAGGCTCTCTTCCTTCACCTTGGTTACGGCCTTGCGAAGCTTCCTGTCCGCAACACCTTCCTTGTCCATCTTCTCAAGGATACGGTCCGTGCGCT
>QWCB01002387.1_pt1 | contig 15769 bp, 10 predicted proteins | sample 1972511 | NCBI WGS metagenome assembly QWCB01 (sample SAMN09866719, study PRJNA288562) | Human gut metagenome isolate term5_stool, whole genome shotgun sequencing... | isolation source: gut | host: Homo sapiens | place: USA: California
ATATACAATCTGTTGAGGATAATGGCGTAAGGACCTCGGCAGAGGTCCCTCTTAAATAGGCACAGGTCGGAGGGGCGTTAGCCCCGAACGACCTGTGTGTAAGAGAATATTCCCTACCTCCTTGACCCCGGTTGAGGGGTCAGACCTAGAGATAGGGTTGTCCGACCCCTCGGCCGGGGTCGCAGGGGTATATGGTACCTCTTTATACACAGGTCTTCGGCACTGTGTGCCTTGACCTGTGCCTATTTAACACGAACCTCTGCCGAGGTCCTTACTTATAGACACCCTGTTAACAAGAATACGGTAAGAATTTCTAATGCGTAACCCCTGCCTCCCGCGGGGGAGGTCGTGGGGGTTATAGAGCCACCACCTTACGACCTGGTGGAGGTGTCGGACGATCCAGTCTAATAAAAAGAAGAGACCCAGGGCTAGTAGTCCTGGGTCTCTGCATATATGGGGGCTGGAGATTAGAAGGCGTATCCAGCGGTGACCATCAAGGTATTGGCTGAGTAGGTACGGAACCCTAATTGGTACCCTAGGTCTAGGTGTACACCATAGAGCTTTCCGCCGATACCGAAGCCTAGCGAGTGGTCGCGAAGGGTGTGGTAGTCATACCCTAGTCGGAGGTCGAGTAGCTGATTGTAGCTATACTCTAGCCCCACACCTGCAGCTCGGTAGTTGGCGGGGCCCTCCTTTAGGGTGCCTCTTGCTCCGAGTATCAGGGTAAGCTGGTGCTTCTCGGCTAGTGATAGGGTTTGGTCGGTAGAGAGCTCCAGTGTGGGCTGTATTGTGTAGCTATCGTTACTAGCTCTGTAGCGTAGGGGAGCACCGACACCATCTATGATGGCGTGCAGACCGTATTCCACTCCTTTTCCGAAGAGGGTATATTGATTGAGGTAACTCACTCCTGCACCAAATAGATAGGTCTCTGCCTCTATTTGAAGAGCTGTGCGGTGGTAGCTTCCTTTCGCAAAGAAGCCCCAGTGCTCTACAGCATAGGCATATCCTAGGTCAGCACTCAGGCTATAGGGTCTGAAGGAGCTCTCCACCTTTTCGCCTGGCATTCCCTCCACCTCTATCTTAAGACCACCTGAGTAGCGTCCGCCCACAAAGAGTGCGTGAGAAGGGGCAAAAGACCATGCTCCCGAGAGGGTGTACTGCAACTCTCTGCCGAACTCTAGCTTAGGGAAAATCTCAATGTTGCCATCCACTTGAAAGGTAGCTCCATTGGCTAGAAAAGCGGTAGGATTGGTATAGAGATACATATCCTTGGCACCAGCGCCACGCACTTTACCGAGTGCGAGGGTGCGTGCGCTAGTATTGCCCTCTAGGAGAGGGAGTGGCGAGCCTTGCCCCATTGCTAGGGTGGTGCCTAGAAGGGCGAGGGCAACGATGTATAATATTCGCTTCATATTATTCTGCTTCAATAGTCATTATTTCTTTACAATGGTTCGGGTGGTCTTACCGAGATGTATGCGGTAGACTCCAGGGGTGAGCTTCTTGAGATTGACATGAGAGATGCCATCCTTGTCGCGGTCAATATACTGACGGTGTACTAGCTCCCCTCTCAGCGTGGTGACGATCACCTCGCGAGGCATGGCAGTATCGGTACCTGTCTGGATATTGAGTACCCCTTCGGTAGGCATCGGATAGAGGATAAAGGTACCCCCTGCTTCTCTAGCTGCTTCGGAGCTACCCACCACCTTTACGGTGAAGCCACTGGTGAATTCTTTGGTGCCATCCGATACGATGATCTGCACCATAGTGCTACCCACCTTCTTTGGGGTGATCTCTAGCTTGGTAGTGCCAGGGATGATACGCACAGTGGCGATGGTGCTATCGCTTGTCTTGGCTGCGTATGAGAGTTTTAGTCCACTGGGAGATTCAAACTTATCGGATAGCTCTACCTGCATAGGCTCTGCATAGCGGCCAATGGATACCGTCCCAAAGTCGGCGATCTTCTTGACCGGTTCGTAGTTCACCACTTTATAGGTGAGCTCGGTAGTAGAGACCTTACCTAGTTCATCCTCCAGTACAATCGGCAGAGTGTATTCCCCTAGCTCGATATCAGAGATGAGGAAGAGTAGCTCGATGCTATTCTCCTTGACCGTTGCCTTGACCCCAGCCTGCTCTATCGCCTCCTTCACGCTCCATTTGTGCCCATCCTCATCCTTGATCTCGAGTGTTAGGTTGTAGAAAGGAAGGCTCTTGGAGAGCACCACAGGCAGTGTGGCAGGGAGGTTGGTGATGGCTGGTGCGTGGTTCACCTTTGTGGTAAAGTCTGTACTCTTCTTAGAGGAGTGTCCCCAGCGGTCCTTTGCCTCGATCTCTAGGTGGTACTTGGTGCCATCCTCCAGCTTCTCAAAGGTGTATTCAATGGCTGTACCCTCTTTATGCTCATAGTTGGGCACAGTGATGGTGATTGGCTCCTTGCCCTCTGTGGTGAGCGTGAGGAGATAGCTACTAGCGAGCTGGTCAATAGCATCACCATCCTTGGCGGGTAGCCAGCTGATGGTCGCCTTTTGATAGCCCACTTCACCGAGTGTGATCTCTGACATCACTGGAGCCTCTCCCTTATCCTCCTCGAGTGCACGAGCAGCATCGATATAGCCCGCGCCGAGCCAATCTCTCCACTTATTATCGTGCTTGGCACGGAAGTCGATGGTCTTGGTGGCGGTGAGTAGACGCTTCTTGAGCATCTCGCTGGTAAACCCTTGCTTACCAAACTTGGAGATCACCAGTGCTGCAATACCAGTGACGTGAGGGGTAGCCATTGAGGTCCCTTGCTGGTAGCTGTACTTATCATTGCCAGGGAATTGGAAGTCCCTACCAGTGAGATTGGTGCCAGGCACTCTCATATCGAGAAAGGTGCTGGTGATGGTGCTGAGGATACCACCTTGCAAGCGCGTAGGGGCATCGAGCGTACCACCGGGTGCCATAATATCTACCCAATCACCGATATTACTGTAGGAGGTGCATTGGAAGTCGGCACCAAAGGCTGCCACAGCGATTACTGAATCGTAGCAGCCAGGGAATACGAGGTCGTTTTTGAGTCCCTCATTACCCGAGGCAAAGATGACCACACCCCCCTTCATTAGGGCGTTGGGCTTTTGCTCCTTGGTCTGTGGGTCTACTCCCGCATTATCTACAAAGTATTGGATCGCATCTTTGATTACAGGGTAGTCGTTATTGAACCTTTGATCATCAAAGCCCCACGAGCAATTGGCAATCGTAGCACCATGCTCTACCGCCCATTGGAAACCCTTGGCGATGTCGTTGATAGGAGCTGAATGTCGCTCTCCCTCTGGGTAGTTGTCTCTATTGAATATCTGGATGCTCATCAGGCGTACACCCGAATCTGGTGTGCCGTCGCCACCAGCGATACCAGAGACGCCGATGCCGTTGTTATTGCGTGCGGCGATGGTACCAGCTACGTGAGTACCGTGGAAGCCAGGTGTGATATAGGGGGAGTTAGCTACAAAATTGTAGCCATAGGTGCCTGGCTCCTCTGGATTGTACCACAGGCTGCCTTGGAGGTCTTCGTGATACCCATCGATACCCGAGTCAATGATCGCGACGATCACCTCCTTTTTACCAGTCTCTACCTCCCACGCCTTGAATAGATTGATATCGGCACCAGCTAAAAAGAAGGGGTCATTGCTGCTACCCTCATTTTGGTAATGCCACTGATAGGGGAGAAGGGGGTCGGGGTTGGTAAACTTCGCGTACCCCTGGTTGTAAGTCTCACTACCGGCACGGAGGCTTGGAGCAGACTGGTAAGTAGCTGCGGTCTGAGTGGCGTACTTATTGCCGTGAGCCACCTCTACTAGCGAACTCTTCTGTAGCTCAGTAAGTGCTTGAGAGAGGTCGGTAGAGGGGTCAAAACTTACCTTATACCAGCGGTCCAATCCCGCCTCACGCTGTAGCGCTTCGTAAGCCCCGCCAATCGTAAAGATTGGCTCGAGCTTCACCTCATCGGTAAGGCTGCGTAGCTGATTGCCGAGTAGGCCTCGTAGCTCGCTCTCAGATGAGTGATCGGCAGAAGCCTTGAGCTTCACAATCGCCTCCCCTGGCACCATATTAGGTGCTAGGGTGAGGTCGGGTGCCGCCTCTGTGTCGGGCATCTCTCCTCTTTGGAGTGCCTCTCTTTGGCAGCTCGTGGAGAGTAGTAGCAGTAGGGTGAGCCACCAGCTCAGTCTATATTGTATTGATTTCATAATCCTATTGATATGTCGTAATGATTAATCCTGACGTTTGTTGTTGCGAGCTGTTTCAGCTGTTTTGGCATTACGGAAGTAGGCTACCTGTACGCTATCCTCTCCAGGGGCAATGAAGATGACGTCGTCGCCCTTGGTGAAGTAGGTCCAGCCATACTCTCCTCTGTCGGTATGAGCTAGTTCGTACCCCTTTTTCTTTGCCAATTCAACTACCTCTGGCTTGAGATTCCAAGCTCCAGTCCAGTCGTGGCGGGTAAAGAACTTCTTATAGCCCTTGTACATATCGATACGCTGACCGATCGCTCCTGCATTCTCCTTCGTGGCAGTGACGTTGTAGTCCTTACCATAGTTGTCCATTCCTGGGATGAGGAAGTTGTAGAGCGTAGAGATGAGGTCGCCCTCCTTCGCGGTATCACGGTGTACATTTTCAAATTGTACATACTCATAAAGGTGAGTGTAGCCCTCCACATCACTCTTCTTGCAGAAAGGATAACCATCGTCTTCACCAGTCATTAGCCTAAAGCCACGGCCCTTTTCAAACGCCTCCACTTGATCGAACTGAATGGCAGGGTCGCGGAAAGTATCTAGTCGGTCGGTAGGGAATTCGGTCATAATCGCACCGACATCATCGGGATCAATCTTTTTAGGAAGAGAGATGGTGATTCGAGCCGCCTTAGGATAGGCATAGTGCATTTGCTGGCTATGTTTATAGAAGACCTTCGCCTCGTATTGAAGGAGTGCGGCAAGGTCGTTTTTAACCCATATCTCACCTCCTCTTGGGTCTTCGCCACCCTTGAAAAAGCCCTTAGAAGAGAGATAGGTAGCCACATCTTCCTGGCTAAACTCAGTGCCCTCTACCCCGACTATGTGCATAGCAAATACCTTGTTTTTATCAGAGTTGTTGTATTGATAAACTAGGTACTTAGCCCGCTGTGCATCGGTGGCGAAGAAGTCGTCCTTAGTCCAGGTAGCATCCTTACGGGTCATCTGCTTCTTTACAAAGTCCATCGCATCATCGTCCCATACGTTGGCATTGATCAGCTCGGTGTCCTGTTGGAGACCCACCTCCTGAGCATACGCCTCCACATCGGCACGGGTCATATCGGGTAGTAGCTTAAAGTCTGGGAATAGACGGACACCCACTTGGCGGATACGCAAGGTGGCACTCTCGCCATAGCTGAGTGCGATATAGACCTCACGGGGGTTGGGGTCGACGGATGGCTGTACCATCACCTTCAGGCTCTTGCTATCGCTACTCTTCTCTGCGGTGAGCCATGGACTCTCCTCCGAGAGTGTATAGCTCCAGTCGTTGCCACTGGCAATTACAGGGATGATTAGTTCGCCGCCTTCGCTACCAACATCCCATGATGTTTTCTCTACGGCGAGTGTCTTGAGGGTGCTTGACTGAGTCACCTTTATCTCCTTACGGAGTCCACGAAGGGTGATGGTGACTTTGGTCTCTAGCTTCTTGCCGGTGTGATTCTCCTCGGCAGTTAGCTTAACGCCATCCTTCATCTTCTCCACCTTGAGCCAATCGCTCTTAGGTCCTTGCTCAATAGACCACTGGTCGTCTGTGGTGATGACACCTACTTCGAGCGAACCTCCAGCCTGTGTAAATGTGATAAGGCTAGTCGGTAGGTCGAGCGAAAGCACATCGGGTTCCTCCTGCTGCTTACAGCTAGTGGCTAATAGTGCCACGAGCCCGAGGAGCAAATATAGTCGTTGGATTGTCTTATTCATATAGTGTCGCCTATTTATCTTTCCCATCCTTCGTTTTGGATGAGCTTGTGATTGATCTTAAATAGTACTTGAGGAATACCCCACACAAAGCGGTAGTCACCAGCTGGGATATTGAGATGAAGGTCGTACTCTTTATTGAGTACCTCTCGCTCTTGAGGGTCGTGACGATTGACTCCCATACCCCACCTGCGGAGGTCCCAAAGGCGGAAGCCCTCGAAAGCGAGCTCGCGGGTACGCTCATCACGGATCTCCTGCTGTAGGTCGGTGCCAAAGAGGTCTACGCTCTCCAGCCCTCTGGATACCTTGAGCTGATTGAGGTAGTCTAGAGCCTTGGCATTATCGCCACTCTCATAGGCCGCCTCAGCTGCAATCAGTACCTGCTCGGCATAGCGGAAAGGCTTTGGTGCCTGTAGCCCATTAGGGACATAGCCACCCCACACTTGGCTATCGAGGTCGGAGTAGGCTTTATTACCCTTAAACTTAGAGACTACCCATACCACGTCCTGAGAGGTGCGACCGTAGTCGGCAGGGGAGATAACGGTCATGGCCTCCTCAAAGTACACCTTACGGCGGAGGTCACCCTCCTGATAGAATTCCTTGAGCCAGCCAGCTGGAAGGAATGGAGGAGTATTGATCGCAATATCTCTGTGCTTATTCTCTCTCCACCATCTATTGGCCTCGAGGTTGGCACCGTAAAGACCGAGGGTACTTGGAAGTTCGTCGGGCTTACTGATAAATGGCTGATAGATCTGCTCCCGACCAGTATCTTTGTGCCACATTGCCTCAATAGCCGTTACACCTGTGACATCCATCTCGTCGGGCTTAGTGAGGCTGTACCTCTGGCTATTGATCAGCTTCTCCGCAGTAGCGAGAGCCTCTGGCATCTTGCCCATATAGAGGTAGACACGCGACTTAAGTGCTGTAGCCACATCTAGCGAGATATAATCTGCTCCCTCAGCTCCTGGAGTAGAGGCGAGTAGCTCTTCGGCGAGTGTCAGCTCTTGTAGGATAAAGTCCCAGACCTCCTTATTAGTGGCACGAGGGTACATCGTGAGGGGATCCACCTTTTTGACCAAAGGCACGCAGAGGTCGGTCGCGGCACTCTCCTCCTTGTAGGGTACGCCCCAGCGGATTGCTAGACTATAGTAATAAAAGGCTCTAGCAAAGTGAGCGTGCCCAGCGTAGGTATCGATGGTTGCCTTGGCTGCTTCGGGGTTCTGCTCCTTATTGATATCGTAGTTGCTTAGCCCATCGAGGAGCGTATTAGCATCGGCTAATGCCACATAGTAGGAGTGGTAAAGCCCATCAAAGGTGGCCTCATCGGCTCTCAGACTGTGCCAGCCGTGGAAGGCGCCGTAGCTATTGTGCATAATGTGCATATTGAGCATATCGGCCTGTACCTCCTGAGGTAGGGTGGCGGAACCACCAAAGAGCCTAGTGCGTAGCAATATTGTGGTGCCATTGTCCCATGCCTTCAGCCCATCCATATCGGCAAAAGACTTCTTGAGTGGGATATAGTCTAGTGGCTCTTTATCTAGATTGCACGATGCTAGGAGTAGCCCCAGCAGTGCTATAGAGATCACTCTGTATATATTATTTATCTTCATATTCTCCTGTATTTCTATCATTAGAAGCCTAATTCAAAATTAACGCTCACCTGCTTAGTATTTGGGTTAACTCCCATAGATACACTGTGATTGACCTCTGGGTCAATACCTTGGAACTTAGTAAAGGTGAGGAGGTTACGGCCAGAGAAGAATATCCTTGCCGACTTGATCACCTCCTGACGCTCTATCCACTCACGTGGTAGGTCGTAGCCAATAGTGAGGTTTTTGAGTCGCATAAAGGAGGCATCTTCGATCAATCCACTATCAAGGTAAAGTGAAGCGTGCTGCTTATTCTTCTCTCTCTGGTAGGCAAGACTTGGGTAGTCGGCCTTATCGCCTGGTTGCTTCCAGTAGTTAAAGAGCCTACGGGAGGCATTGAAGTTGGTACTTTCAAAGTTGCGCACATTGGCGTCGCTCTCATAGTACTGACGGTCTACCGATATCATGTGCTTGCCAAGGGCAAAGGCAAAGTTGGCACTCATGAAGAAGTTGCCATATCTACCCTCTAGTCCCCAACCACCAGTCATCGGAGTGAAGGCTGGGATATCGGTGTTTTGCTCTAGTGAAGCGGTGTATTCATCAGCGAGCTGATCGTGGTTCATCGTCTTCTTCATAGGGTCTACCCCAGGCTTAAACCACTCTGGGCGACCTGTCTCGCTATTCACCCCTTTGTAGATAGGCATGTAGAAAGTAACGGGCTTACCCACTTGGTAGGCTAGTGCAGTCCCTGGCTGCAAGAAGGAGTCGCGACCGCCAAAGAGAGAGATCACCTTGTCTCTATTGTAGTTGAAGTTGAGGAAGGCGGTGAGATAGCCCTTCTTCGCCTTGATTAGGTCTAGATCGAGCTGAAGGTCGATACCTTGGTTGAGGTAAGCCCCTTCGTTTTGGAGGTTGTAAGAGTAGTCGTACTGCCCAATACCAAAGCCCGAAGTGAAGTCGAGAGGCACCTCGAATAGCATATCTGTGGTGAGCCTGTGGTAGTACTCTATGCTCAGCCCAATGCGATCCAGCATCCTACTCTTGAAGCCCACGGTGAGCTTGCTCTGCTTCTCCCAGCTGAGGTCGGGGTTACCGGTATTGGCAAGGCCCAAGCCCATCTCGCCCTTGTACTGACCACTGCTACCAGCGTATGGCTCAGTGTAGTAGGGAGGAATAGAGGAGTTACCCTGTGTACCGTAGCTCGCCTTGAAGTCGAGCTCATCAAGCCACGCAACCTCTGAGAGAAAAGATTCATTCTTCGCCTTCCAAAGCAAACCAGCCGACCAGAAGGTGGCGTGTCGCTTATTCGGACCAAAGCGTGACGAGGCGTCGTTACGAATCACTAGGTCTACAAAGTAACGGTTGGTATAGTTGTAGGCAAACTGTCCGAAGAAGGAGAGGAAAGCATAAGAGAGGGTGCTCTCACTAAACGACTTGTCCTTGGTCACCATATTGAGTGAAAGGAGGTGGTCGTTTTTGATCCCTGCTCCCGAAGCAGAAAGCCCATCATCGTAGTAATTGATGTACTCCTGACCGAGGAGGGTGGTCAGTCCGTGATCGCCTAGGTCAAAGTCGTAGGAGATGGTATTAGTGGTAGAGAAGTTGATCACCTGCCCAAAGGAGCGAGACGAAGAGCCATTGCCATACGCTTTGCGGTAGCTAGGCTTCACGCGTGCAAAAGACTTACTGTAGCCCATCTCCACACCCGCCATCGACCGAATAGTCAGATGCTTGATAGGGGTGATGGTGAGGTTGCCATTGGCCGAGAGAAGGAAGTTCTGCGACTCTGCTGGCTTCTTATCAATCTCATACCCTGGGGTACCGATGCCCAGTACATCAATGTAGTCTAGCTCCTTACCATTCTTATCGTAAGGCGATACGAAGGGGAGGTTGAGGGCACCCATACCGCCCAGTGCACTCTTAGGGCCAAGAGGTGAGGTTTGGGTCCAGTCGTAGGAGACATTGGTATTAAGCCCTAGGCGGATATACTCATTGAGCTCAGAGCTAAGATTGAAACGCGCAAAGACTTTGTCGTACTTCGAGCCTTCGCGAAGACCCTTTTGCGACATTCCACCACCCGAGAGATAGTAGCTGGTCTTATTAGTACCGCCTGAGATAGAGAGGTCGCCTTGGTAAAGGGGTGCCTTCTGGTAGATATAATCGTACCAGCGAAAGTCGGTATTCCCGAAGTGCTCTGCCCTAAAGGCGTCCCACTTCTCTTGGCTCTCAAAGAGACCTGTCTCTACATAGTACCTTCCTAGCTCCTCGCCAGTCATCAGCTGGTCGAAGTAAGAGGTATTGGCAAGTGTAGAGACGCCATACTGCCCACGCACATTGATTGCAGCACGCTCCCCCTGCTTGCCTCGCTTAGAGGTGATGTAGACAACACCATTGGCCGCCCTCGCACCATAGATAGAGGTGGCGGAGGCATCCTTTAGGAATTGCATGCTCTCAAAGTCATTGGGGTTCATTGCACGGATAGCAGCGGTGCTAATAGGCATACCATCGAGGATGAATAGTGGCCCCGTACCTGCTCCTAGCGACCCCTGTCCGTGGAGGGCAAGGGAGAGCTGCTGAGAGGGCTCACCAGAGTTGGAGTAAACTTGCAGACCAGAAACCTTACCCTGAATAGCATCCAGAGGGTTGGCATTGGGCTTGCTAGAGAGCTCCTTGGCACTGATCTTCACCACCGAAGCGGAGGTATTGGTAATCTTACGGGTCATGTACCCGATCACCACCACATCGTCCAGTACTTCACTATCTACCTGGAGGTGTACCTCCATGCCATTCTGTGCCGGTAGCTCTACCGTCTTATACCCCACATAGGAGATAATAATTACATCACCTGCTTTGACAGGGAGGGTAAACTGACCATCCAGGTTGGTGGTAGTTCCCTTGGAGGGGTCTGCCTTGGCACGTACCGTCGCACCAATCACCGGCTCACCCAGTTCGTCATATACAAGTCCCCTGATGCCCGAAGTCTGCTGTGCCGAAAGCCCGATCACAGCTAGTAGACTTATCAATAGGAGACAGTACCAGCGTCTGTGTCTCATAAAAATTATTCGAAATGATATATGTTTGTTGTTTATAATAGTTGTGTATAATACTCTGCCGTCACTTGCATCCTTTTGTGGATGCATAGCTCATTCTCTAGGCTGACCAATCTTTGTTGGTCAGTGAAGCGATGGTGCCCCTTGAAGGCACTCTGTATAGGTTAGTCGTAAAAAGCGAATAGTCGAGGATTTGGGATACCTCTAGCGTGGCGTGGATATTGTACCCACACCTTAATTTATCTATTACAGAGCAAATAAGCATCCTGTCGCTTGATTTGTCGCCACAGAAAGTCTGTTGTTTTGACCTGAAGGATAAACATCCTTGATTCCATTGGCCCAATCATTTTGATTTATTCGCTAAAGATAATGTAAACATTCTAATCAATGCCCAAATATACTATATATTTTTAATATGCAACCCATATTACCATAATAAATGCTTTTGTACTCTTTAATAGACTTAATATATATAAGAAGCAAGGCGGGCGTGGCGGCCCATAAATGGAGTCCTTGCCCGAGATCACCCTGCCCTTTTTGGATAGGTCAGACAAGTCAGACAGGTCGGACGCTATGGAGCACCCTGGCGGGTGCTTTTTGGGGAGCCCCTATCTAACAAAAAACTGAGTTGCAACTAAGCTTTTGCTTTGTTGCAACTAGTCATTTGCTTAGTTGCATCTCGCCGATCGCTTAGTTGCAACTCAATTTTCGCCCTCCTCCAATGGGAAAATGTTTGGGTGCTTATTTAGAAGAAAACCCCGAAGGGGTTTCATGGTCTAATAACCCAAGCTTCCCCCTGAAGGCGAGTGTTAGCTAGCCTGAAGGAGAAGCTTGGGTAGCGAATGTCACTGTAACCATGCTACCCCGAAGGGGTTGCATATAAACAGTGTCTATGTAGGTGGTAGTGCAACCCCTTCGGGGTAGGTGTTTGCGGCCTATTCCTCTCCCCAACCTTCTCCTCGCAGGTACGCTTAGCATACCCGCGAGGGGGAAGGCTGGGTTATTAGGCCATGGAAGCCCTTCGGGCTTCTTGCTACTGTGCCCTGTGCCCTGCGTCCGACTTGTCTGATCTGTCCGACCTGTCCGATTAGGTGCTATTTGTGAAAAATACTAGTGTTGGGGGAGGATGAGGTGGAGGTGGCGAAGGGTGGTTTGGTACTGTTCGAAGGTGGGCTTGAAGGGGAGGGTGGCGGAGGGGTGGTGGAAGCTGGTGGATTGTTGCATCGCCCAGTTATCGACGTTGGCGACGTTGCCCCACTTTGAGCGGAAAGAGCCGTCGGCGGGTGTAGTCGGAGTGGCGGTCGTTGGGGCGTTTGAAGTGGGGGTGGGGGAGGCGGAGGATTGGCGGTAGCTTTGGAGTAGCTTGATCTCTTGCTGGTACTCTGTGAGGAGGAGGTAGGGATAATCGGCCTGATACTCTGCTGGTAGGGCTTGCTGTAGAGCGAGGGCTGTGACCCACTGCTCTTGCTGGTAGAGGAGGGGGCGTAGGGCGAGGAGTGCAGCAGTCTGCCATTCACTCTCGGGAAGCTGTAGAAGTTGTTCGGTAGCTTTTTGGAGGTGGAGGGTATCGGGTCGCTGCATTGCCGTGCGGTAGCTGATGTAGGCTTGCTCTTCGACAGTATTGCCAGTGGGGTTATTGCCTAGGTCTACGGTGGCGGTAAAGCGCTCCCATTGGGAGGGACTTTTGCGGGAAAGGTAGTGCAGGGGTGCTTGGGCGGAGGCATCGAGGTGGTGCCACAATCGGGCGGCACGGTAGGCGAGAGGGCTCTTGGGTTGTTTCAAGAGTTCCTCTAAGTGGTGAATGGTGTTGAGGGTATCGCCTTGGGCGAGGGCAATGACTGCTTGTGATGCGGGGTCAGGATTGGACCAAAGGGCGAGCAGGCGACTCGCCTCGGTGGGGTTGTCCATCAGTAGGTGGGCATTAATCAGCTGTAGGGTGTCGGTGGCTCTCTCAAGGAGTGCCAAGCCATCGCCGAGTAGTTGTGCCACTCTTTGGGAGAGGGGGTTATTAGGGGGTAGGCGGTGAAGGAGGTCGGTGAGTGGCTGTTGATAGATCCCTTTTTCGTCGTATAGGTAGAGGGTTTTTGGGGGACGAAGGGTGGGGGAAGAGGCGAGTAATTGTGCCTCTATTTTTGCCACTTCTTGCTTTAGAAAGTAGTGTTGGTTGTAGTTTTTTGCCCTATTTAATAAGGAGCAGCCCGCCAGTAAGCAAGGGAGGAGGAGTAGGGCGAGGAAGGCTTTGGAACCACGCATCTCAGGCAGTTTTGGGCCGGGGTAGGGCTTTGCAAAGCAGAAAGACCACGGAGAGTAGGATCACTGAGAGCACGCCTGTGGGGAGATTGAGGTAGTAGCTGGCAAAGAGGGCGATGAGCACGGTGACGGTGCTGAGGAGGGTGCTCCCGATGATGAGCCTCTTGAAGCTATGGCTGTAGCGGCTGATGGTCATCTGTGGTAGGGTGAGCATACTCATCACCATCATGATACCCATCACGCGGATGCTGAGGACGATGCCGATACAGATCCACACCATCATGCTGTACTGGTACAAGCGGTGGTGCAGACGGCGTATCTGCATAAATTCGGGGTCAAACGAGGTGTAGAGTAGTGGCCAGTAAAAGAAGCCAAGTAGCAGTGCCGTGACGACTACATAGATGCCAAGTAGCCAAAGCTCTAGTGGAGTAACGAGTAGGATATTGCCAAAGAGGAAGCTACTGAGGCTGGGGGTATATCCTGGGGTGAGGAAGGTGAAGAGGATGCCTAGGGCCATCCCGAGCGACCAGATGGCGGCAATGGCGGAATCTTCGCGGACGGCTCCTTTGCGGCTCAGCCACTCTACCCCTAGCCCGCTGAGGATAGCGGCACCAATGGCGTAGAGGAGTGGGTTTTGCCCCAGAAAGAAGCCTAGCCCGAGCCCCGCAAAGGAGCTGTGGGTGATGCCACCCGAGATGAAGACCATTCGGCGGACTACTACAAAGCTGCCCACGATGCCAGTGATTAACCCAGTGAGTAGCACGGCAATGGCAGAGTGGGTGAAAAAGTTGTAGTTGAATAGTTCTAGCATCGTTTACGCCTCTCTATTGAGTTGTTGCTCTAGCTGAGTGAGGATGGCCTTGGGAATCGGTAGGCGACGCAGTCGGATGCTCCTTGCCCATGCCGATACCTCCTCTGGGCGGAGGGTTTGGAGTACCTCTTGCCACTCTTGTAGCTCGCCGGGGGTGTAGTCCTCTCCATTGCGCTGGCGGAAGCGGTCTAGCTCCTGATCTTCGAAGTAGACGATGTGGGGCTTCTGCTTTAGCTTGGCATGGAAGCATTCTGTACCGCCACAGCAACCGTTGCAGCTATGCTCTGGTGTGTGGCAAGGCTCTTGTGGTACCTTCCCATCGTTGGCTTTGAGCATCTTCCGTAGGTAGTAGATTCCCAGCACTGCTAAGGCAATGAGGAGAACCACTACTAATATTGTTATGACGAATCCCACCCCTAATGTCGTTGTTCCATTCATATCTCCTTTATTTATATAGTGCAAAGTTACAGATATTTTTCCAAGGCGGGGCACCACAGTTTTTGGCATCGTTTGGGGGTCTATAGATAAGGACCCTGGCTGAGGGGTCCGTGTTAAATATACACAGGTCAAGGCACGTAGTGCCGAAGACCTGTGTACAAAGAGGTACAAAATGTCCTTACGACCCCGGCTGAGGGGTCGGACAACCCCATCTAGGTCTGACCCCTCAGCCGGGGTCAAGGAGGTGGTGGATATGCTCTTATACACAGGTCGTTCGGGACCTACGCCCCTCCGACCTGTGCCTATTTAGAGACTGTTGCACGAATGCGATCTGCTGCGTTGCTTTCGGAATTCGGGCTAGGTCACGTACGTGAGTACGCTCCCTTTGCCCTCATCCTCAGCGCCTTGCATTTCATCATCCGTGCTAAGTCTCACCACATTTTAGCAAATGTGCGAGAATGGCACTTCGTGCAACATTCTCATTTAAGTGGGACCTCTGCCGAGGTCCTTCTGCCCTATCTGAAAGGAGCTAAATGTGTCTATTTGTTGGCGTTGTTTTACCCCCACCCCTCTACTTGCAAAACACGAGGAGACTCAACCGCCTTGAGCTGCGATTGAGTCTCCTTTTTCTAGAGCTCGTCCAAGATAGACGAACTTATAAACCCTACTTTGGCAGGTCAAGTGGAGGCTGTCCGACGGCTTGGCGTAGCGTATTAACCAGTAAGGCTAAGTCCACACCGCCCATCTGTGCTGCGAGCTTGAGCGGAGTACGAGGTGCTACAGTCTTGCGCAGTATCGGATTGGTCAGATTTCTATACCGATCCGAGAGCGATACAAGCGTATCGATGAGCTCCGGGTAGCGGTCTAGCATCGCCCCCACTTTGGTCTCAGGGGTGATGAGGAGAGGTGTCGTATCAGTCATAATTCAGAAGCGTCCTAGAGCCTTCTAGTTGCCGTAGCTCAGTAATATCTTGAGAGCACTCAACGACCCCTAGATAGTTACCCTCGGGGTCACGCACAGCTGTGTACTCTATATAGATAAATCGCCCACGGAAGTTGCCAATCCAAAACTTAGCACAGCTCTGGCGACCACTCTTGAAGTCGGCAAGGATAGTCTCTACGACATGGACACTTTCGGGCGGATGACACATACGTACATCTCTACCGATGATGGATCTATTGCGAGCGAAGACTCGCTTGGGGCTGTGAGAGTAGAAGCGTACCTTATCGTCTTTGTCCACAAAGGTGATGTCTATTGGGAGGTGGATGAGTAGAGCCTCTAGCTCAGCGACACTAAAAGCTCCCGTGGAGAGCCGTATAGCATCATGGCTCTCGTACTGAAAGTGCAGGTTGTCCGCCTCCACGTCTGGTTGCCATACAGTCTGCGGGTCATATAGGCAGTATCCAAACTCTGGTGTCTCCTTATAGATGTGATGCCACTCAGCCTCTGTCAGTAGGTCCAGTGTCATTGGGAAGAGGATCATCTCCTCTTTGGTGATCATGCTGTCCAGCATCTCCACTGCAGGGTCAAAGGTCTCTACGATGTGATCTCTCAGAGATGCCGTATCTGAGATCTCTCCAGAGAGTACTGCTATGGCACTCTTGAGTAGCTTCCTAATCTCATCGTGCTTGCCCCACATGACTACGGGAGGTCCAGTCACTCCATGTTGCTCTAAG
>QWCB01008059.1_pt1 | contig 15763 bp, 17 predicted proteins | sample 1972511 | NCBI WGS metagenome assembly QWCB01 (sample SAMN09866719, study PRJNA288562) | Human gut metagenome isolate term5_stool, whole genome shotgun sequencing... | isolation source: gut | host: Homo sapiens | place: USA: California
CTCGTCAGGTGACCCGGACACCTCAAAGACTGCCGCCAGCTGGTTCGGTGCGTGTATCTTCCTGATTGTCGCTGCCACCATCTTACGCTCATTCTTCCTGTAATATGGCGGAATTCAATGTCAACAAGGGGATTGGGCGCAGCCCGGAGTTCAAGGGACTCAAGAGCCAGTACCTGTTCATCTTTGCGGGAGGATTGCTCGCGTTGTTCGTAATCTTCGTCGTCATGTACATGGCAGGTATCGACCAGTGGGTCTGCATCGGTTTCGGGGTCGTTTCCGCATCGGTGCTGGTCTGGGGCACTTTCAGGATGAATTCGAAATACGGTGAATGGGGCCTTATGAAACTCCATGCGCTGCGCAGCCATCCCCGCTACATCATCAGCCGGAGAAAGTTCCTCCGGTTGTTTTCTCCAACCATTAAAAACAGAAAAGCATGAAAAACGTAATGAAAACAGCCACGCTGGAAAGCAAGTTTCCGCTGTTGGCCGTGGAGAACGGCTGCATCATCAGCAAGGATGCGGACATCACCGTGGCATACCGGGTGGAACTGCCGGAACTGTTCACGCTGACACGTGCCGGGTACGAGTCCATGCACTCCACCTGGGCAAAAGCGGTAAAGGTCTTGCCGAACTACAGCATCGTACACAAGCAGGACTTCTTCATCGAAGAGGGATATAAGCCGGATATCTGCAAGGAAGACCTGAGCTTTCTGAGCCGCAGTTTCGAACGCCATTTCAACGAGCGGCCGTATTTGCAGCATACCTGTTACCTGTTCCTTACGAAAACCACGAAGGAACACAGCCGGACAACCAGCAGTTTCAATGCACTTACAAGGGGATTCATTATCCCCAAGGAAATGCAGGACAAGGAAACCGTCACCCGGTTCATGGAGTGCTGCGGACAATTCGAACGCATCGTAAACGACAGCGGCCTGCTACGTATCATCCGCCTGACGGATGAGGAGATCATCGGGAGCAACAATTCCGCCGGCATCATCGAGAAGTATTTTTCCATGTCGCAGGAAGATGCTACCTGCTTGCAGGATCTGTCACTCGGTGCCGGAGAAATGAAGGTGGGCGACAACTACCTGTGCCTTCATACGCTTTCCGATCCGGAAGACCTGCCGTCGAACGTGTCAACCGATTGCCGGTATGAAAGGCTCTCGACAGACCGGAGCGACTGCCGGCTGTCCTTTGCCGCACCGATAGGCATCCTGCTTACCTGCAACCATGTGGTGAACCAGTATCTCTTCATTGATGATTCGGCTGAAATTCTCAGGAAATTCGAGCAGACCGCACGGAACATGCACTCGCTTTCCCGTTACAGCCGTTCCAACCAGATCAACCGCGAATGGATTGAGGAGTACCTGAACGAGGCACACAGCAAAGGGCTGGTTTCCATCCGTGCGCACTGCAATGTCATGGCATGGAGCGATGACCGGGAAAAGTTGAAGCGCATCAAGAACGATGTGGGCAGCCAGCTGGCGTTGATGGAAGCCAAACCGCGCCACAACACGGTGGATGTGCCGACCCTCTTCTGGGCGGCAATACCCGGCAATGCCGGAGATTTCCCGTCCGAGGAGAGTTTCCACACCTTTATCGAGCAGGCCCTGTGCCTGTTCATCGGGGAAACCTCCTACAAGGACTCGCTCTCCCCGTTTGGCATCCGTATGGTGGACCGCCTGACCGGAAAACCCGTCCATCTGGATATTTCCGACCTGCCGATGAAGAACGGCACAATCACGAACCGGAACAAATTCATCCTCGGACCTTCGGGCAGCGGGAAATCTTTTTTCACCAACCACATGGTACGCCAGTATTACGAGCAGGGTGCGCATGTGCTGTTGGTGGATACCGGAAACTCCTATCAGGGACTGTGCAGCCTTATCCATGCCAGGACACACGGCGAGGACGGGATTTATTTTACTTATGAAGAAAAAGATCCGATAGCTTTCAATCCTTTTTACGTGGAAGACGGGATTTTCGATATCGAGAAGAAAGAATCCGTCAAGACGCTTATCCTTACCCTGTGGAAGCGTGACGACGAGCCGCCGACACGTGCCGAGGACCTGCTTAACTCTGACAAACAGCTTGATTTACAGAGTAAACGCTTCATAGTTTTTGAATTGGACAATATCAAGGACAATAAAGTACTCTTCCCGATAGTCACCATTATCATCATGGAAACCTTCATCAACAAAATGAGAAAGTTGAAAGGAATCCGCAAGATGATATTATTGGAAGAAGCCTGGAAAGCCATTAGCAAGGAGGGTATGGCGGAATATCTTCGGTACCTCTTCAAGACCGTCAGAAAGTTTTTCGGTGAGGCCGTGGTCGTGACCCAGGAAGTGGAGGACATCATTTCTTCCCCGATTGTCAAGGGTACCATCATTAATAATAGTGACTGTAAGATTCTCCTTGACCAGCGCAAGTATATGAACAAGTTCGATGAGATCCAAGCGTTGCTCGGTCTGACCGACAAGGAGCGGGCGCAGATACTTTCCATCAACATGGCAAACAATCCTTCCCGAAAGTACAAGGAAGTGTGGATTGGTCTCGGAGGCTCACAGTCAGCAGTCTATGCCACCGAGGTGTCGCTTGAAGAATATATGGTGCGCCCGTAAAGGGAATTTGACGAATGTCGCTTTGGCAAGCGACTGGGTAAGTGTTTAAAATGCCCATTAACAACCGCTAACCGGAGGGGAAAACCCCACAAGGGAACATAGCACGTTGGTAAAGCCATAAGTCAGCCAACTGTCAGGCTGCGACCGAATGGCAAGTTAAAATGATAGATATGAGGATAAAGCCTGCATTGGTTGAACGATAGTCCGAGCAGTCGTATCCTTGGGCAATGACGGAAGACAGTTGAATAATTCTTCGGAATTATACCGTTATGTTGCGGTACTACACTGATGACACGTAGCAGGAGTAGCATAAACTTACCGCAAGGCAACTACCATAAGTAGTAAAGGACGAAAGTCGTATCCGACAATCTATCGAGCCAAATAGTCGTCAAATTTCTAAACGGGGATTGCCTAAACCGGAAAGCCAGTTGTAGGGCTATGGGGTCTGCCCCTGAATATCCGGCATGGCAACGGAGCTTCCATAGTAGTCTGAGCAGGGTAACGCCTTGTACATGGCGAAGGGGAGCAGCTAATTAAGTTTAACAATTTAAAGGAAGATGTGAGAGACATGAGAAATCCAGAAAATGTGTTGAACAGTCTGAGTAAACACAGCGGTAACTTGAACTATAAGTTTGAGCGGCTGTATAGAGTGCTGTTTAACGAGGAAATGTTTTATGTAGCCTATCAGAATATTTACAGCAAGACAGGCAACATGACGGCAGGAGCCGATGGTAAAACCATTGACGGAATGAGTATTGACCGAGTTGAACAACTGATTGGCAGTCTTAAAAATGAGACTTATCAGCCTAATCCGTCCAAAAGGACGTACATACCTAAGAAAAACGGGAAAAAACGTCCGCTTGGCATACCCTCTTTTGATGATAAGCTGGTACAGGAAGTAGTCAGAATGATACTTGAAGCAATCTATGAAGGTAGTTTTGAACATACTTCACATGGGTTTCGTCCCAAACGAAGTTGTCATACTGCTCTTATAGATATACAAAAGACATTCACTGCCGTGAAATGGTTTATTGAAGGCGATATTAAAGGATTCTTCGACAATATCAATCATGACGTACTGATTAATATTCTTCGGGAACGTATCGCCGACGAGAGATTTTTGCGGCTTATCAGAAAATTCCTGAATGCCGGATATGTGGAAGACTGGGTATTTCATAGAACGTACAGTGGAACTCCGCAAGGCGGGATTATCAGCCCAATACTGGCTAACATCTACCTTGACAAGTTCGACAAGTACATCAAGGAATACATCAATCGGTTCAATAAAGGGGTAACAAGAAAAGGCGACGCTCGATACAAGCTCTACGAACAGCGAAGATACCGACTGGCAAAGAAACTAAAGAATGAGAAAGATGTAAAGGTAAGGAAACAGATGACCGCCGAAATTAAGCGGCTACGAGAAGAACGGAACAACTATCCGGCACGTAATGAAATGGACAGCAGTATCAAACGGTTAAAATACGTGAGATACGCAGATGACTTTCTGATTGGAATTACCGGTAATCTTGAAGACTGCAAAACAGTAAAAGAGGATATTAAGAATTATTTGAATGAAGCTCTTAAACTGGAACTGTCAGACGAAAAGACACTGATAACCAATGCGCAGAAACCAGCGAAATTTCTCGGATATGACGTATTTATACGTAGGTGTAACGATTTACGTAAGGATAAGTACGGTAAAACGGTTCGTGCATTCGGACACAAGCCTGTATTGTACCTGAATTTTGAAACGATGCGGAAGAAACTCTTTGATTATAAAGCCGCAAGAATCGCGGTCGTCAATGGCAAAGAGGTTTGGAAATCCATCGTCAGAACGTACATGCTGAACTTGGATGACTTGGAAATAGTCAGTCAGTTCAATGCCGAAATCCGAGGGTTCTATAATTATTACTCAATAGCCAATAACAGCTATGTCATCAATTCTTTCTATCACATTATGTCATACAGCATGTATAAGGTATTTGCGAACAAATACAAATCATCTGTAAAGAAAATACTTCTGAAATATAAAAAGAACAAGTTTTTCCAAGTGGCATATGAAAATAGCAAGGGTAAGACACTTTACCAATCATTTTATCATGATGGTTTCAAACGCAAAAAGGTTGCAGGGAATATTTACTGTGACACTATTCCACGGACAGTTTCCATAACAGGTGGACGTAACAGCCTTATGGAAAGGCTGAAGCTCCAAGTTTGCGAATTATGCGGTGCTACCGATAAACTCGAAATGCATCACGTTCGCAAACTTAAAGACCTGAAAGGTAAATCCGACTGGGAAAAGAAAATGATAGCTCGAAGACGAAAAACTTTGGCTGTCTGCTCAAAGTGTCATGCAAAAATAGACCCCGACCGAAGAATCAGACTGAATTAATTAGTGGAGAGCCGGATACAGGGAGACTTGTAAGTCCGGTTCGGAGGCGAGTACTCGGAAACCTACCATAGAAATATGACAAGGCGCTGGGTGCTTAGCCTACTGCTACACCACTGAAGAAACGGAAAAACTGGAACTCATGCGCCTTACGGACAAACTCGGCGGCAACATAGAGCTTGCAATAAGGCAGCTCGCAGAGAGCAAACGTAACAGTAAGTAACATTCAAAAATCAAGAAAGACATGAAATTTACCGAATGGATAAGACATCGGATTGTCGGTCGCTTCCGGGAACCGGACCACCGGGAATTGCAGGAGATTGCTCAAAAAGCCAAACGTCTTGCCGGTGTGTACAATCACGGGGAACTTGCAAAGCTTATCCGGGAGTACAGTCATTCGGAAAAAGCTATTGAACAGATCGCCCTGCTGATAGCGAAATCCGAACCCTTCGATTCTCCCATATCAACGATGAACAAGGAATCCGTAGATATGATGGATGTATTGACGGATACTCCATTTATGGCGAAACACGGCTCTCAACTGACGGATATCCCACCATGGGAAGCCACATCAGTGCATGGTTTGTTCGCAATGTACACCATTATGCGTGATTGGGGATGTACGAAATATCCGATGAATAGAATTGAACGCCCGCCACATAGTGAAGTAATATCCGCAATAAGAATATTGGACTTCCAGAGAAAGAGCCGGGATGTATCTGAACTATGCGAACTCGCCTCATACAGCATGGTGCCATCGACCTACGTCAAGCTGCGCTATGGCATTGAGGACAAATGCAGTACCTATGAATGGCTCGAAAGCTATCTGATGGACAGGGATGACTGCTGCATTGAGCCTGATGTCAGGATGAACATTCCCCGTATAGAAGCCGAGATGTGCGCGGCGGCTGAAAAGGCGGTCGAGAATATCCCCGGAGTCCGTCTGCCGGACTTCTATCTTGAGGGACTTGACCGGGAGCTTGACAAATTGGGGCGTATCGCCGTGTCACCGGATGCTTCAAACGACCTTATCAATGTGCAACCGGATTTTCTGGTCAAATACGGTATTGACAAGACCGCAGCCCCGGAAGAACAATCCCGTCAGGCACAGAAAGCCTACAAAGAACTGGATAACAGATTAGTCCGGGTTACCAGCCGCAGACCTTATGCTGACGAATTCTTCGCATCCCTCAGACACGGGAAAGAAAAAGTGGCAGAGGTAGACCGTCCGAGACCGGTGCACAAGCCTATCCTCCGTAATCCGCCGTCCAAAGGGCGAAAAATGGGACTTTGACTTTCAACAGATTTTTATTCACCATTAAAACAGAAACATCATGAAAAAGAAAATTCTCATGCTGTGCATGGGCTGCTTCCTTGCCAGCCTCACAGCAAAAGCGCAATGGGTCGTGAGCGACCCGGGCAATCTAGCACAGGGCATCATCAATGCCGCCAAGAACATTGTTCACACGTCCTCCACAGCCACTAATATGGCGAATAATTTTCAGGAGACTGTAAAAATCTACAAGCAGGGCAAGGAGTATTACGACGGATTGCGCAAGGTCAAGAACCTTGTCCGGGATGCCCGCAAAGTCCAGCAGACCGTCCTGATGGTGGGAGATATCACGGACATCTATGTCACCAACTTCGAGCGTATGCTCAGCGATCCGTATTTTACACCGGAAGAACTGAGTGCCATTGCCCTTGGGTACACCAAACTGCTGGAAGAAAGTGCCCACCTGCTGAACGACCTGAAGACGGTGGTCAACGAGAACGGCCTTTCGATGAACGACAAGGAACGTATGGACATTATCGACCGCTGCTACAACGACATGCTGCAAAACCGTAGCCTGGTGCAGTATTACACCAACAAGAACATCGGGGTGTCCTACCTGCGCGCCAAGAAACGGAACGACCTGGACCGCGTGATGGCACTCTACGGCTCACCGAACGAACATTATGTTATTGTTGGCTATAGATTTTGACAACCTGCATCAGATTTTACAGAATCTGTATGTGGAAATGATGCCGCTCTGCTCAAAGATGACCGGTGTGGCAAGAGGCCTTGCCGGTTTGGGAGCGCTTTTCTATGTGGCGTATCGTGTATGGCAGGCTCTGGCCCGTGCCGAGCCTGTGGATGTCTTTCCACTTTTGCGTCCGTTCGCCTTGGGGCTTTGTATCATGTTCTTTCCGACACTCGTTCTGGGTACGCTGAACAGCATCCTCTCGCCCGTCGTGAAAGGGACCCATACCATATTGGAGTCGCAGACCTTTGACATGAACGAGTACAGGGCGCAGAAGGACAAGCTGGAGACTGAGGCGATGAAACGGAATCCCGAGACAGCCTATCTGGTCGACAAGGAGACTTTTGACAACAGGCTGGACGAGCTGGGCGCGTTTGACGCTATAGAAGCTTGCGGAATGTATGTGGACCGTGCCATGTACAACATGAAAAGGGCCGTGCAGAATTTCTTCCGCGAACTGCTGGAACTCCTGTTCAATGCGGCGGCGCTGGTCATCGACACGCTGAGGACATTCTTCCTGATCGTGCTTTCGATACTCGGTCCCGTTTCCTTTGCCATCTCCTGCTGGGACGGTTTCCAGGCTTCTCTCAGCCAGTGGTTCGTCCGCTACATCAGTATCTACCTGTGGCTTCCCGTAAGCGACCTGTTCAGCAGCGTGCTGGCGAGAATCCAGGTATTGATGCTGCAGAGGGACATCGAACAGCTTTCCGACCCGGATTTCATCCCCGACAGCTCAAACGGGGTTTACATCACTTTCCTCATTATCGGCATCATCGGGTATTTCACCATCCCGACCGTATCGAACTGGATTGTGCAGGCCGGAGGCGGTGCGGGCAATTATGGAAAGAACGTGAACCAGGCGGCATCCAAGACAGGCTCCGTGGTGGCCGGGACTGTCGGAGCGGCGGTGGGAAACATTGCCGGCAGGCTTATCAAGTAATAACAGTATAAAACATTTACAGAATGGAATTCAAATCATTGAAAAATATCGAGACCAGCTTCCGACACCTGCGTCTGTTCGGAATCGTCTATCTGTGTGTATGCACCCTGCTTGTGGGATTTTCCGTATGGAAGGCTTACAGCTTCGCGGAAGCGCAACGGGAGAAGATCTATGTGCTGGATGAAGGCAAGTCACTGATGCTGGCCCTTTCACAAGACCTGGAGCAGAACCGCCCGGTAGAGGCAAGGGAGCATGTCAGACGGTTCCACGAACTGTTCTTTACGCTCTCGCCTGACAAGAATGCGATTGAAGGCAATATCCGGAGGGCCATGTTCCTCAGTGACCGTTCCGCCTATGCCCATTATGTGGATCTGGCAGAGCAGGGATATTACAACCGGATAATTTCCGGTAACGTGAACCAGCGTGTAGGGATTGACAGCGTCAAGTGCGATTTCCATACCTATCCGTATGAGGTCGTGACCTACGCGAAGCTTTCCATTATCAGGGAGAAGAGCGTGACCGAGCGCAGCCTCGTCACGCGGGGCAGGCTGCTGAACTCCACCCGTAGCGACAATAATCCGCACGGCTTCATCCTCGAAGCCTTCCGTGTGGTGGAGAACAGGGATATAAGAGTGTATGACCGTTAAAATTCAGAATGTATGAAAAAGATGTTTGTAAAAATCAAGGAATCCGTGGAAGAAAAGCTGCGGAAGCTGTGTTCCGGGCTTAGCCCGGAAAAGAGAGTGCCGGCAATTGTCGTGCTGGCTGCCCTGTTTGCCATCGGAAATTTCTATATGATTTTCCGTGCCATCCATGACATCGGACGGGAGGATGTACGGCCGGAAATCATAGAGATACCCCCGATGGAAATTCCGGATATCGTTCCTGCCGATACACTCCCGGATAAAAGGGTGCAGGAAATGGAAGAGTTTTTTAACCGATTCAATCAGAAAGAAAATGGGTAATGATGTCAATAAATTGAAACAGAGGCTGGAAATCAGGAAATACCTGGTTTTTGCCGGGATGTTCCTCCTGTTCCTCGGGGCGATGTGGCTCATTTTCGCACCGTCCGAAGAGGAAAAAAGGAAAGAGGAAAAAAATGCGGGATTCAACACCGAGCTTCCCGATCCGAGGGGAGCGGGCATAGAAGGGGACAAGATTGCCGCCTATGAGCAGGCTGACATGAAACGCAAACAGACGGAAAAACTGCGTACGCTGGAGGATTTCTCCGAGATGGCAGATGGGAACTCCGGGACTGTCGTGGAATTGTCACCGGATGCGGATGCCAAGGATGGCAGTTCACGTGAAGGTGACAGAAGGAATGAAGCCTGTTCTTCATCCGTCTCCGCCTACAATGACATCAACAGGACGCTCGGCAACTTTTACGAGTCGCCTCAGGAAGATCCGGAGAAGGAGGCTTTGAAAGCCGAGGTGGAACAACTCAAGCAGGCGGTCGCCACACAGAACGCGCAGCCGGGTTACGAGGAGCAGGTGGCTCTCTTGGAAAAATCCTATGAGCTTGCGGCCAGGTATATGCCGGGCAATGGCGGTGTGAATACGGACAGCCGTTCCGATAATGAAAGTCCCGGGCGGAACGGAAAGGCGAAAGCCGTTCCCGTGGGACTGGTTTCCACACCGGTGGTATCATCGTTGCCGCAACCGGTCAGTGATTCTATACAGCTTACGGGAATGGCACAACCGGAAAGATTCCACACGCCAATCGGTAATAAAGAAGAGAGAAACGTGAGGAATACCATCCGGGCCTGCATCCACGGGGACCAGACCGTCATCAGCGGTCAGGGAGTGAGGATGAGACTGCTGGAGCCGATGCGTGTAGGGAAGCATATCCTGCCCAAAAACTCCCTGCTTACCGGAGAAGGGCGCATACAGGGTGAAAGGCTTCACGTCAATATCCTTCAGGTGGAATATGGCGGTATCATCATCCCCGTGGAACTTGCCGTGTATGACAATGACGGGCAGGGCGGCATATTCATTCCGGGGTCAATGGAGGCTAACGCTGTCAGGGAGGTTGCCGCCAATCTGGGGCAGAATCTCGGCACGAGCATCTCCATCACCAACCAGTCGGCAGGCGACCAGCTGCTTTCCGAACTCGGAAAGGGTGCCATACAAGGTGTCTCGCAGTATATATCCCGGAAGATGCGTGAGGAGAAGGTGCATCTCAAGTCAGGCTATACCCTGATGCTTTATCAAGACAACGATCAATAACAATCCATTAAAATTCAATCGACATGAAAAAGTTTTTTGTAATGCTTGCCCTTGCATGGGGCACTGTGGGTGCTTTCGCCCAAAATGAAGCCGACAGCGTAGCGGCGGTAAACAATGCCATCACACTGGCCAAGGATGTGTATCCTCAAAAAGAGGAGGACGGAGACCTCTATCACGGTCTGACCCGTAAACTCACCTTTGACAGGATGATACCTCCATACGGGCTGGAAGTGACCTATGGAAAGACCACGCACATCATTTTCCCGTCATCGGTGCGTTATGTGGACCTCGGTTCTCCGAACCTCATTGCAGGCAAGGCGGACGGTGCGGAGAATGTCATCCGTGTAAAGGCCACCGTGAAGGACTTCCGTGAGGAGACCAACATGTCCGTGATTACCGAAAGCGGAAGTTTTTACACCTTCAATGTGAAGTATGCGGAAGAGCCGCTGCTGCTGAATATCGAGATGAAGGATTTCATTCATGACGGAAGTGAGGTGAACCGCCCCAACAACGCCCTTGACATCTACCTGAAGGAATTGGGCTGCGAATCGCCTAAATTGGTACACCTTATCTCGAAGTCCATCCACAAGGACAACAGACGGCACATCAAGCATATCGGGTGCAAGGCGTTCGGCATCCAGTACCTGCTCCGCGGACTCTATACGCACAACGGCCTGCTTTATTTTCATACACAGATAAAGAACCGCTCCAACGTGCCTTATGAGGTGGATTTCGTGACTTTTAAAATTGTGGACAAGAAGCTGATGAAACGTACCGCCATCCAGGAACAGGTGATATTCCCACTGCGTGCTTACGACTATGTAACGTCCGTCGCGGGAAAAAAGGACGGGCGCACCGTTTTTGTCTTCGACAAATTCACCATCCCCTCGGACAAGGTACTGGTGGTGGAGATGCACGAGAAAGGCGGTGGCAGACACCAGACCTTCACCGTGGAAAGTGAGGACATCGTGAGAGCCGGGGTTATCAACGAACTTAAAGTGAAGTAGCCATGAAGAAGTATCTGTTCCTTTTTGTTACAGTCGTGTCGCTTGCCCTGTTTTCAGGGCGGGCGCACGCCCAGCGGTACCTGCCCGGGATGAAGGGCGTGGAACTGCGCGGAGGATTTGCGAACGGCTCAAAGTCCCCCTTGAATTATTATACCGGATTTGCCGTTTCCGGATACACCCCAAAAGCCAACCGCTGGGTCATAGGCGCCGAGTATCTGATGAAGAACTACGGGTATCGGAATGCGAGCGTACCCCGTGCGCAGTTCACGGCAGAAGGCGGCTATTACCTGAAATTCCTGTCTGATCCGACAAAGACGGTCTTCCTCTCGGTCGGCGGTTCCGCACTGGCCGGCTATGAAACCGTGAATTGGGGAGACAGGATGCTGTTTGACGGTTCAACGCTGCTCGCCAAGGATGCGTTTGTCTATGGCGGCGCGATAACCCTGGAGCTTGAGGCATACCTGACAGACCGCATCGTCCTTCTTGCCGGTATCCGGGAACGTGTATTGTGGGGAAGCTCGCTGGACCTGTTCACGACACAGTTCGGTCTGGGCGTAAAATTCATAATCCATTAAAACCGTACCGCTTATGACTATAGAAGAGATAAGAGACATTCCTATCGCCGTTTTTCTGGCACGGATGGGATATGAACCGGCAAGAAGACGGGGGGATGAATATTGGTATCTGGCCCCGTATCGGGAGGAGCGCACCGCCTCGTTCCAGCTGAATGTCCGTAAAGATATATGGCATGACTTCGGTACCGGACAGGGAGGCGACATATTCACCCTTGCCGGGGAGTTTATCGGCAGCGGGGATTTCAAGGCGCAGGCCAGGTTCATAACAGAGATATGGGGCGGTCTTGCTCCCGAACACAAGACCGTTTTCCGCTCCGGGGAAAATGACAGGGAGGATTCCCATAGGCAGGAAAGTTTCACGAAGGTACAGTCCGGATCGCTGCACAACAGAGTCCTGCTCCGTTATCTGGCGGAACGTGGCATTAGCGGTGATGTGGCTATGCCGAACTGCAAGGAGATCAGGTATACCTTGCACGGGAAGCGGTATTTCGCCATCGGTTTCAGGAATGTCAGCGGTGGATACGAGGTGCGCAACCGCTTTTTTAAGGCCAGTCTCTCCCCGAAAGACATTTCGCTGATGGACAACGGTTCGGATACTTGCAATCTCTTCGAGGGGTTTATCGACTGCCTCTCGTGGATGCAACTCGAATTGGGATGTGGCGACGACTATCTCGTACTGAACTCGGTGGCATTGCTGGAACGCTCGTTCCCCGTTCTTGACAGGTATGAGAGAGTCAACTGTTACCTGGACCGGGACGAAGCCGGACGGCGCACGCTGGAGGCTCTCCGCAAACGCTACGCGGATAAAATAGTGGACTGTTCCTCTTTGTACAAAGGATACAAGGATCTGAACGAATACCTGCAAAACAAGTTTCTGTAAAAATAGAATTAAGTATAACGTTTTAAAATCTGATTGAATATGAATGCATTGAATAAAAAAAGAGGATTGGTCGGAATGACGGCAATCCTGTTCCTGGGTCTGGTGGCTTGTCTGTTGTCCGCCTGCAATGATGAAGTGGATGTACAGCAGTCCTATCCGTTCAAGGTGGAGACCCTGCCTGTCCCCACACGTATTGTGAAAGGCGAGACGGTGGAAATACGGTGTGAACTCAAACGTGAGGGACGGTTTTCCGATGCCCGCTACACCATCCGATATTTCCAGCCGGACGGCAAGGGTACGCTCCGTATGGATGACGGGATGGTGCTGCTGCCCAATGACCGCTATCCCCTTGACAGGGAGGTGTTCAGGCTATACTACACTTCTGAAAGCGAGCCGGTCCTGCCTATGATGAAGTTAAAAGCAATATGGTTTGCGGTGCTTTCCGCTGCGGTCTTTTTTTCAGGTATGCCTTCAAGGGCGGAGAATCCGGTAAAGGCAAGTCCGGACAAGTTCAGTCTTGCGGTCGAGTGTGTCAAGCGATTCGAGGGTTGGCATGGAGAGAAAAAGCATTGGCCTTATGTCGGGTGGGGTCACAAAGTTCTTCCCGGGGAGAGGTTTACCAACGGTATTACAAAAGCACAGGGCGATTCCATTCTGAGAGCAGACCTCCGTAAGTTGTGCCGCATGTTCAGTTATCTGGGACGTGATTCTTTGTTGGCAGCAGTCCTTTCATATAATGTGGGACCCTACAGATTAAAAGGATATGGGAAAAGACCGAAGAGCCGGCTGTTGAAGAAACTGGAGTCGGGCGACCGTAATATTTACAAGGAATATGTCTCTTTCAGGTGCTATAAAGGGAAAGTGGTTCCGAGCATCGAACGGAGAAGGAAGGTGGAATTCATGCTGCTTTTTGAAGAGTAATTGAAAAAGGGAGAACCTTTCAGTTGTTATCACTGTCAGGTTCTCCCTTATTTCTTTGGTTTGAGAAGCTTGCATGTCAGTTTACCTGAACGGCATCCTGTACTTCCAGCTCTTCCGGCAGACGGGAAAGCAGGAGTTCCGCCATGGCTCCGTTCTGTGGAATAAGGGCCGGGAAGTCTGTCTTTCCGGGCTTGTATATCTCTGTGGCTATATTGTATAATTCCCAAGCGGTAATCTGTCCTTTGCTCATGGCCAGTTTAAGCACCTCTTCCGTGAAGATGGAAATCTGTCCCTGGTTCAGTGGATAGGTTTCCACGGAGGATGAGAGGTCCCTGTCCGAACTGTCGTGGGAGACACGCAACGCGGTCAGCAGACCTATGTACATATAGATTTCCTCCATAGATATAATCCGGCGTTTCAACCGTTGTATGCGTTCGATGTCCTCGTTCATGTTCACCTCGAAATTGGCCAGCCAACCATCCACGGTTTCGAACACCTCTTCCGTCGAGACTTTCTTCTTGCCGTAATTGCAGACGCTTCGCTCGGGTGAAAGGATACACTGGTTATGACAGATTAGCACGCAGGGGCCTATGGCTGCCTGTATGCCGTCCTGGTGGTAGGCGATGACCAATGTCGTGGTCAGTTCGTCCGTCTCCCAATCCTTGATCCGGATGGTAGCGAAAATACGGCGCAGGATATGGGCTTCCACGGCTTTTTCGCCATGTGTCTGTTCAACCTGCGGGAGGATGCTCACTCCCGGCTGTGTCTTGTTCCTGTTCTGGGCAGCGAAGATTTCTTCCACCTCATAGTCGAGATTGTATTTCTCGCAGATGTCCATCATGCGCCGGATGACCTGGTAATGGTAGATGCCCTGCACCGGATTGTTGTAGATGTCATTCTCTTTATAGGTGCGTTGAAGTGTCTCGAAGTTCATCACTTCAATTCCGTTTTTCTGGAAGTCAAACTGCTGTTGTCTTTCCATTACTGCCAATGTCGTTTCCATATTGAATTGAATTTTATAAAGTTAATATTGTCGTTTGCCTCTCATCAGGTGTGTATCTGCCATCCATGGAACGGCTGTAGTGTCACGGCGAAAGAACGGTCCGGTATTCCGTGATAGAGCAGACCGCCCACGATGCCTGTCCTTCCGTCGGGATAGCGTTGGGTGAAGCCGAACGAGTACGGGGCATGGTCATAGTAGAGTGAGATTTCGCTGGGACAGTCAGGATTTTCTTCCCAGCTCTTCAACCGTTCCAGGCATTTCTGGAGTGAGATGTCACCGATGGATTCGGCATAACGCTTTACATTCTCGAAATGTTCTTCATTCAGGATTTTCATGATTCATTGTATTTTATCTGTTAAACACGTCCGGCTCCGGGAGCCGGTATTTTTATTTCTCGCCTGCTTGACTGTCCCGTGGCAGTACCCGCAAGGTTTGGCGAAAGAAAATACCGCAGCCGTCAGGCGAGGATGATTTTCTTTCAGCCAACCCCGCAAGGGGCCTGACCTTGACAGGGTACATCTGTGGCGATTCTCTTCCTGATTTGTTCGCCATTGCCGGACAAATGGTGTATTTTTGTAATTTCTAATTTCAGGCTTATGGAAAACTATATAAAGAAAGCGGCGGATGCTTTCCTTGTGGAGCGTCCGTACGGTATGCGTGTGGATTACAGGAAGAAAGGATTCGTGCTGTTTAACCGTAACCTCAATGTGTTGGGAAATGCGGAACAGACCCGTCTGGAAGAACTGCCTCTGGAGCGGTTCAATGTGGAGGAGATTCCGTTGGAGGGTGAAGTCGTGGAGGAACACGCAGGATTTACCGATGTATTCTTCTATACCGATCTGACCAATCCCTATGCCGGATATGTACTGAATTTGCAAAAGCTTAAAGCCTATAACCGGTTTATGTTTCCGCTGGCAATGGCGCTGAACCGTGAGTTGTGAGGCCGGAAGATGGCAGCGGTAACAGTTGCATGAAGCAGGCCGTTACCGCCAGCATTTATTGTTTGCCCTCTTTTTCTGTTATGAACGCAAGATAGGCGGACACGGCCTTATGGCATCCGGTAAAGTCCGGAGTCCGGTGACCTTTGATTTTCCGGTAACTGATGGTTCCTTCCTTATTTATGCCCATAACATGCCTGTTGAATGTCCCTTTGGTTCTGATATGGATGTCAAAACCGT
>QWCB01005431.1_pt1 | contig 15753 bp, 13 predicted proteins | sample 1972511 | NCBI WGS metagenome assembly QWCB01 (sample SAMN09866719, study PRJNA288562) | Human gut metagenome isolate term5_stool, whole genome shotgun sequencing... | isolation source: gut | host: Homo sapiens | place: USA: California
TCCCTCTATCACCCGTCTCATCGGCGACTGCTACGTAGAGCTAGGCAAGTACGACGAGGCTGCCAAGTACTTTATGGACGCTGCCAAGGCTGCCGACAATCCCGTCATCTCTCCGAGCTGTCTCATCAAGGCAGGCCATGTCTACGAGGAGCTAGGTCAGTATGACAAGGCACTCAAGGCTTACAAAGAGATCCAGGACAAGTACTACACAGCGCCTGAGTCTGAGAGCATCGAGGCTTCGATCATACGCGTAGAGGCTAAGCTTAAGAAGTAGAAACTTAGAGGTTAGACTTTAGAAGTTAGAGATTAGAAGCAAGAGATTAGACTTCCGATCACTCCGATCCACTCCGATAGCTCTAATCCCTCCGATCTCTAACTTCTAAAGTCTAATCTCTAACCTCTAAAATCCATGTCTTCACAACTCCACAGCCAGCAGACACCGGCTCACTACACGCTCCAGCACAGACATACGGCGGACATTCGTCGCATCGCTGTCGTTTACTCGGAGTGGAACGCTGAGATCACCCATGCGCTCCGCGACGGAGCTGTCACGACACTCTTAGAGTGCGGACTAGAGCGCCAGCAGATCGAGACCTTCTCCGTGCCAGGTGCCTTCGAGCTCACCTATACGGCGAACCTACTCAGTGAGGCGACCCAGCCCTACGATGCTATCATCATCATTGGCTGCGTCATACGTGGCGAGACCTCCCACTACGACCTCATCTGCAACAGCGTCACCGAGGGAGCTACCGAGCTCAACCTACGTGGCAAGGCACCCGTCATCTTCGGGCTCGTCACCGTCGAAAACATTGAGCAGGCTCGTGCCCGCTCTGGTGGTGCCGTAGGCAACAAAGGCTCCGAGTGCGCCATCGCTGCGCTTCAGATGATCGACATCAGAGCTACGATACAAGGGTAACGCCCCGACCTATATTACGACAAGTCCCTAGTGCTACCTTTAGCGCTAGGGACTTTTATCATTTTAGGGCATAGGAAGTCTCGCTCGTATCGTGCTGTCTCCGTAGCACATACGAGTTCCAAAAGCAGTTCCCCTCTTGGAACTTTTTAGTTCCAGCGGAGGAACTTTCGAGTTCCAAGGGAGGAACGAACAAATTCTTCGGAACTTTCATCTCATTCTTCCGAAGTTTCATTTCATTCTTCCGAAGTTTTATTTTGCGCCTCCGTGGGGAATTTCCGTTTGCTCCGTGAAGATTTCCGATTTCCTCAGGAGAGATTGCAATTAGCGGAGAAGCAGCAGTAGCTACAAAGGGAGTCTACAGTACTGTGGAGCTAGGCTCTAGCCATATAATCAGAGAAGAGAGGATGATCATGCGTCGGCCCTGGAGCTTTCGGTCTGCTCAGTACTGCGCTAATGACGTTTTTCGTACCTTTGCACCAACTAATAAGGATACGACTCCACACACAAATGCAGGAAATACGAAATATCGCTATCATCGCTCACGTCGACCACGGTAAGACGACCCTAGTCGACAAAATGCTCCTCGCGGCCAAGCTCTTTAGAGAGGACAAAGCTGCCGAGGTCGACACCTTTCTAGACAATAACGACCTAGAGCGAGAGCGAGGTATCACGATTGTTTCTAAGAATGTCAGCATCACCTACAAAGGGGTCAAGATCAACGTCATAGACACCCCAGGACACGCCGACTTCGGCGGTGAGGTGGAGCGCGTGCTCAACATGGCCGACGGGTGCCTGCTACTGGTAGACGCCTTCGAGGGGCCGATGCCTCAGACCCGCTTCGTACTGCAAAAAGCCCTCGCTATAGGACTTAAGCCGATCGTCGTCATCAACAAGGTGGACAAGCCCAACTGCCGCCCCATGGAGGTGCAGGACATGGTCTTCGACCTGATGGCTTCGCTAGAGGCGACCGATGATCAGCTTGACTTCGTCACTCTCTTCGGTAGTGCCAAGCAGGGCTGGATGAGCCGTGACGTGGAGAAGCCTACGGAAGACATCACGCCCCTACTCGATGCGATCATCTCCGAGATCCCCGCGCCACAACAGCTGGACGGTCCTCTGCAGATGCTCATCACTTCGCTGGACTACAGCTCCTACGTGGGACGTATCGCCGTGGGGCGCGTACATCGTGGCACCATACACAACGGCGACACTGTGCTCCTCTGCCACAAAGACCGTGAGCCACATCGGGAGAAGGTGAAGGAGCTCTACACGTTCGAGGGCATTGGCAAGGCAAAGGCTGACTCCGTCTCCAGTGGCGACATTTGCGCCATCGTGGGCTTTGATCACTTTGAGATTGGCGACACGATCGCTGACCCTGAGCATGCCGAGGCGCTAGACACCATCTCGGTTGATGAGCCGACGATGTCAATGCTCTTCACGATCAATAACTCCCCCTTCTACGGACGAGAAGGTAAGTTTGTCACCTCTCGCCATATCCATGAACGTCTGATGCGTGAGCTGGATAAGAACCTCGCTCTGCGTGTTGAGACGACCGACCAAGCGGACTCGTGGAACGTCTTCGGCCGTGGCGTCCTGCACCTCTCCGTGCTCATTGAGACGATGCGCCGTGAGGGTTACGAGCTACAGGTGGGTCAGCCTCAAGTCATTATCAAAGAGATAGATGGAGTAGAGTGCGAGCCGATTGAAGAACTGACGATCAATCTCCCTGACGAGACCAGTAGCCGTATCATTGATATGGTCATACAGCGCAAGGGCGAGATGACCGCCATGGAGAGCAAGAACGGTCGTACGCACCTAGTCTTCAACATTCCGTCGCGTGGCATCATCGGACTCAACAACAGCGTCTTGACCGCTTCGGCTGGTGAAGCTATTATGGCACACCGCTTCCTGGAGTTTGGCCCTTGGCGCGGAGATATTGAGCGTCGCAACAATGGTAGCATCATAGCGGGTGAGAGCGGTACCGCCTTTGCCTATGCGCTGAACAACCTCCAGAGCCGTGGACGCTTCTTCATCTCTCCCCAAGAGGAGGTCTACGCTGGTCAGGTGATTGGCGAGCATACGAAGGATAACGACCTGACGGTCAACGTCTGCAAGAGTAAGAAGCTCACCAACATGCGTGCTGCTGGTAGTGATGACAAGGTAGCACTCGCACCGCCTGTCGTCTTCAGCCTAGAGGATGCGCTGGAGTATATCAAGGCTGACGAATATGTGGAGGTCACGCCTAAGTCTATGCGTCTGCGCAAGATACTCCTCAACGAGCTAGACCGCAAGCGTGCCAACAAAGCATAAGCAATCCAATCACTTTTATAAACACTACTAACTATGAAAAGAATCGCATTACTCATCATCGCCATGCTAACGCTTGGCTTTGCAGCGCAGGCTCAGTCCACCTTTAGCAAGGGGACGACGACTGCCAACCTCGGACTCGGTATCGGTGGTACCCTCTTTGACAAGGACTACAGTGTCCTCCTACCTCCAGTCTCTCTAGGGATTGACCACAGCGTAGCCAGTGGCCTCTTTGATGGCAACGGCTCTATCGGCGTAGGTGGTTACATAGGCGCTGAGGTCTATCGCTACAAAGGCTTCGACAAATCTGTATGGAGCCAGACACTCATCGGTCCTCGTGGCTCTCTGCACTATCAGTTTGTAGATCGCCTCGACACCTACTTTAGCTTGATGCTTGGTGTAGACATCATCAGCTGGAACTACAATATGAAGGTGGCTGATGGCGCAATCAAGGACAAGGACACTTCAGCTGGCTTCGGTTGGGGCGCACACTTTGGTACACGTTACTACCTCTCCGACCGTTGGGCTCTTATGGGTGAGTTCGGTTATGGATTAACCTTCCTCACACTCGGAGCAACCTATCGCTTCTAAGCAGTGATATGCAATGAAAAAGCTTCTTACAACTCTAACTGGACTCTTGCTTGTAGTGGGGTTCATCTTGTCTACTAGCTCTTGTGCTAGTACCACGATCATCAACTCAAACCCTCAAGGGGCTAAAGTCTACATGAATCAATCGTTCGTAGGGACCACTCCTTACACACATACTGATACGAAGATTGTAGGCTCGACTACGGCTATTCAATTAAAAAAGGAAGGATATGAGGACTTCAACACGGTGTTCTCTCGCAACGAGCAAGTCGATGCTGGAGCTATCGTTGGAGGAGTCTTTGCGTTGATTCCGTTCCTCTGGGTGATGGGATACAATCCCGTACACACCTATGAGCTGACACCAGTTGGAGGAGCAAAGTAAGCTGATTCAATCTTACAAAAGCAGGAGATGGCTCGTGGGCTGTCTCCTGCTTTTGCTTTTAGAGCTTGGTTGGGTCACTCGGCATCGTGAGACGCAAGGTGCTGCTGATTGCGAGGGTGATAGCGTAGGATGTCGGCACGGAGTGCGGTGCGGTCCACGTGGGTGTAAACTTCTGTCGTCGCGATGCTTTCGTGTCCCATCATTAACTGGATAGCGTGCAGGTCGGCTCCGCCCTCGAGCAGGTGCGTAGCAAAGCTATGGCGCAACGTGTGCGGACTGATCTCCTTCTGTATGCCCGCCAACTCAGCAAGTGTGCGGATCAGGCAGAAGACCGTGATGCGAGAGATCGGTTGACCACGACGTGAGATGAAGATATACTGATCATATTCTGGCTTCGCATTATAGCGGCAGGGATCGTTGAGATAGCGCTGCACATCAGAGACCGCCTTGGGACTCATCGGCACCAGACGCTCTTTGCGCCCCTTGCCCCAGACGTGCAGATATCCTTCGTCGAGGAAGACATCCGAATAGGTCAGCCCGCAAAGCTCCGATACACGTAGCCCGCAACTGTAGAGCACCTCTATGATCGCCGTGTCTCGTGAGGCTTCGGGGCGCTCCTCGTCGATAGCTCCGAGGAGGCTGTCTATCTCTGCCAACGTGAGCACCTCCGGGAGCTTCTTATGTATCGGTGGCGTCTGCAGCATATCCGTCGGGTCACGCTCTATCTCCTCCTCTAGCGATAGAAAGCGAAAGAAACTCTTAACCCCGCTCAGCACACGAGCCAGCGAACGCATCGAGATGCCTAAGTCCAGCAGATGCGCTGCAAAGTTATTGAGATGCTTCAGCTCCACCTTCCGCAGACTCAGCCCCATATCGTCTATGTAGGTGTAGAGCTTATCCACGTCATAGAGGTAGGAGTCGATACTGTTATCTGAGAGGTGCTGCTCCAACCTCAGGTAAGTCTTGTAGCGCTGTATCAGTTGCTGTCTTGGTTCTAGACTCATTGTGCAAGGGAGTTTCTTACTATCTTTGCCGTACGAAGTTAGCCATTTGCATTTAAACCGACAAGTTCACTATGTCTACAAATAGTTTGATCGAACCCCTTGCTACCCCGACCTCGGACAAGCCAGCCATACTCATCCTCAATGGTCCTAACCTGATCCAGGTGGGTCAGCGCGAAGCCGAGATCTACGGCTCGACGCCTCTAGTCCCCTACTTGGAGCAGCTAGCAAGTGCCACCACAGAGGCGACCATTGCCGTCCGCTACTCGCACTACGAGGGCGCACTCATCGAGTACCTCTACATGGCTCAAGAGCTAGGCTACCAAGCGGTCATACTCAATGCGGGGGGCTACACGCACACCTCCGTCGCTATCGCAGACACGATACGCGCTATCTCTCTACCAGTCATCGAGGTGCACATCTCCCAGCCACTAGCCCGTGAGTCCTACCGCCACATCTCGCTCATAGCGCCCTATTGCCGTGGTAGTATAGCTGGCTTTGGCGTAGCCAGCTACGACTTAGCCTTACGGGCAGCTCTTCAGCTGAGCCGTTGACTCCTTATATTATATAGACTATGGACGCAGAGCTAGAGCTTTATGCCCAGCAACACAGCTCCTTCGGGGATCCCCTACTAGACGAGTTGCTCCGCACCGCCTATGTGCGCCTTCTACAGCCGAGGATGGTCTGTGGAGCTACGCAGGCGGGGCTACTCTCGATGCTCATCAAGCTCAGTAGCGCCAAGCGTGTACTGGAGCTGGGCGCTTATAGTGGTTACTCAACAATAGCCATGGCGATGGCGCTTGAACCTGTGACTGGCGAGATCGACTCCATCGAGTGCGATGCCGAGATGATCCACTTCCTCTCCCCCTTTGTAGCGCGTAGCGGTTGTGCCGAGCGCATTCACATACACCACGGTCAGGCTCTAGAGCTGATGCCCGCACTACTCGCGCAGCACGACTACGATCTCGTCTACATTGATGCCAACAAACGTCAGTATCCCGACTACTATCAACTACTGCGCAAACATCTACGCCCTGGGGCTATCATCCTAGCGGACAACACCCTCTGGGACGGCAAAGTAGCCGCCCCAACAACCCATCACGACCTTCAGCTGGAAGGGATCCAGCACTTCAACGAACTGGTAGCTCAGGACAGTGGCGTGGAGCAGCTCCTCTTACCTCTTCGCGATGGGCTCACGATCATTCGCATCCTGTCCGCTTAGTCAGGCTGAGCGGGAGCGATAGGCTTTGCCTCTTGTGCTGCGAGTTCTGCTGGTGTAGGCATCGCCTTAGGCGTACCAGCCGATGTGGACTGGACAGCATCACTCTTCGCCTGCATCTTATGCGAGGTCACCTCATTGCGTAGCTTGATCAGCTCTTCACGTTGCTCAGCCGTGAGCTTGTTAAGCTTGAGCCACTCTAGGAGAGCACGCACCGCCAGTCCGATCGTGATGACCGTGACCGCACCGATAGCTCCCGACCAAGAGACCGTGACAAAGGGCAGATCCTGCGTAGGCGTACGCCAGCCGAAAAGCGCCTTGCAGAGGATCGGCATAAAGAGCGCAACCACCGCCACGACCACCACAAAAGCGACATAGCCACCGAAGTGCCGACGGCGCATCATGTGCCCAGCTACATAGTAGTAGTTGAGGTAGAAGATTGCGATCAGAAAGATATCCAGCAGCCATGTAGAGAGATAATGTGATGGCGCCTGCCAGAAGGACTTAGCCATCGTACTGCTCTGCCCGATCAGGATGGACTGGATCAGCACGATGACAAGCCATGCTGCTAGATAGATTAGCCAAGAGAAGCTCTTCGTCGAGCTTTGCTTTGTAACAGTAGCGTCTTGTTTCATAGTACAGGTAGACTTATAGTTATTACACCACAAAGATACAACAGGATAACGAAATAAGCCCATCTGTGCAATTACTCTAACCTACGAATCTATGACTATTTGAAAATTATTTGCTACCTTTGGCTTCACAAGCAAGTATAACCAATCAAATATGAATACCATTATGAACAACTTACTCAGAAAAGCCTTCGCACTCTGCGCCCTCGTCCTCGCTACGGGATACTGTCTCTCAGCACAGGTAGTCGTGGTGCAGGGCGAGCCAGAAGCTCCACTACCACAGACGCTCAACGAGGTGCGCCTCAACCTTCTAGCACCCGTAGCCTTCAAGGCTATCTCACTCGAGTACGAGCGCTCCACGACCAAGGTAAAAGACCTAGGCTTCGGAGCTACCATCAGCGCCAGCTTTGTCAAGACAGAAGATCATGAGGCCTCGCTCTTTCCCACCTTTGGCGTGATGCCCTATGCTCGCTGGTACTTCGGAGGCAAGAAGCTCTCGATGACAAGACTTAACTCAGGCTTCTTTATTGAGGCAAACACGGCGATCAACTACAATCGCCATACCATAAGACACTACAACCCTGCGAACGAGCAAACGACAAACGAAACCCTACAAGGCACCTCCTGGGGTATCGGTCTCGGTGGCGGCTGGAAGTTTGTCTCTCGGAGCAACTGGAGTGGCGAAATCAGTCTACGTGCAGGACGCAACCTTGTGAGAAGCAAGGGCTATGACGAAGCCTACGTCTACCCCACTATCTCTGTGGGCTACCGCTTCTAAGCGCACATACGTCATCCTATTTCTATGGGGAGGATACCAAGCGACGGTGTCCTCCCCTTTTTTCTTTAAACGCCCCCCCCCGTTGAGCGCCCTCCCTGGCAAATCGGAATTTTCCATGGCGGCCCCCGAATCCTCCACCGAGGAGCGAACAAATTCTTCCGAACTTTCATCTCATTCTTCCGAAGTTTCATTTCATACTTCCGAAGTTTTATCTCCCGTCTCTGTGGGCAATGAAAAATCCCCACCGAAGAGTTGAGAAATTCCTCCGTAGGAACTAGATCTGCTCCAGCTACGACGTCAAGAACTTAACGACTATGGAGGCCCTCGCTAGACAGTGGTCGTACCTCTCCACAGCAGACTAGATGTCTTAGCGGGCTAGACGACTGGAGAATCCGTCAAAGTTTGGGACAGCCGTGGTTTGTGAAAAGTGAGTATCTTTGCATTTGGGTGAATGTGCCAGATCTAAGTGAAGCCCTCTTGCAACATATACGGGTCCCTACTCGTCTATATTATAAAGGGTGTCTCTTTAGCTCTACACTCACAATCTTTGAACTGACAACTAGTAATACATCAATAACTTTTAGACAACTAGATATGAATCTAAAGCGAATGCTGTCTATGACTGTGGTCCTCCTGACCCTGATGCTACCTCGTGTAGCCTTTTCTGGCTCACTTCCTAGAGCACATGTGCTTCAATGGTACGAAGAACTTCCCTGACAAGACGCTCATTAGCTACCTCGAGTCAAACGGTATGCGCTTCGGCTACAACCTCAATGCCTATACGGGTATCGACGAGACAGTCTACACGCTCATGGAGGCTCCCACAGAGCGCAAGGGCTTCATCGACAGCTGCCTCCTCATCCTACACGACTGGAGTGGCTTCGTCACACTAGCTGACGAGGAGATAGACAAGGAGCGTGGTGTCATCACTGAGGAGTGGCGCTCTCGTGACAATGCGCAGATGCGTATGCTCAACACGGCACTTCCCAAGATCTACCCAAACAATCGCTATGGAGTCCGTATGCCTATCGGTCTGATGAGCGTGGTCAACGGCTTTAAGTACAACGAGCTACGCGACTACTACCACAAGTGGTACCGCCCCGACCTACAGGCCATCATCGTCGTTGGTGATGTCGATGTAGACTATGTAGAGAAGAAGATTAAGGAGATGTTTGCCGACATCCCCGCTCCAGTCAATGCTGCGGAGCGCGTCTATTTCCCCGTAGAGGACAATGATGAGCCTCTCGTAGCTATCGAAAAGGACAAAGAGGCTACAAGCACTGAGATTATGGTTATGTTCAAGACAGACGCTATGCCTGTCGAGATGACCCGCACCCTCGCTGGTGTCATGAAGAATTATCTCTATGGCGTAACGAACCGCATCATCGATGAGCGCTTTACAGACCTTATGCACAAGCCTAACCCCGCATTCATCAGTGTTAACGGTTATATAAGCAACTACTTTCTTGCTCAGACCAAGGATGCGCTTTCATTCAGTGCTACGGCTCGTGAGGGTGAGCTAGACATCGCTCTCAAGGCTCTTATGGCTGAGATAGAGCGCATACGCCAGTATGGCTTTACTCAGGGCGAGTATGAGCGTGCACGCACTGATCTCCTCAAGGCTTTTGAGAATAGCTACAACGAGCGTGAGACCCGCAAGAACAGTGCCTACGCCAACGAGTACAAGGACTACTTCACCACGGGTGGATACATCCCTGGCATTGAGATGGAGAAGGTAATGATGGAGCAGGTGGCTGCAAACATCCCTCTAGAGGTAGTCAACCAAATGGCACAAGCTCTCATCACTGACAAGAATATGGTACTCATGGTTATGGCTCCCGACAAGGAGGGACTTGTACTGCCCACCGAAGCTGAGCTAGTTGCTAAGGTCAATGAGTACCGCAAGCTTCCCGTAGAGCCTATCAAGGACGCCGTCTCTGATATGAAGCTGATGGAGAAGGCTCCCAAGGCTGGCAAGGTCACCAAGCGTGAGGATAACCTCAAGTTTGGGACTACGCGCCTCACCCTGAGCAACGGTATGGTTGTCTACCTCAAGACGACTGACTACAAGAAGAATCAGATCTCACTCACAGCTGTCGCTCCTGGTGGTACCAACGCTTATCTCAAGAACGCTAAGGATCTACCCAACATCAAGAACCTCAGTAGCGTCGTCTCGCTAGGTGGTGTAGGAAAGTTTGACAATCCTACCCTCTCTAAGGCACTCACAGGTCGTAGCGTCTCTGCTTCTGGCTCTATGCGTGGCACACGCACCTACTTTAGCGGTTCGTCTACGCTTGAGGATATGGAGACTTTCTTCCAGCTTCTCTACCTCCGCATGACGCAGCCTAGACAGGATGCTGATGCCTTTACCAACTGGCGCACCAACATGATCGAGCAGATCAAGAACATGGAGTCCAATCCTATGGTTCCCTTCCAGGACTCGCTCTTATATGCGCTCTACAACAACGATCCTCAGATGCGACGTGCTACTATTGCTGAGATTGAGGCTGTCAACTACGATCGCGTGATGCAGATTTGGAAAGAGCGCATCGCTGACCTTGGTGACCTACAGCTCTACTTCATCGGTAACGTGACGCCAGAGCAGCTCATTCCTTTCCTAGAGAAGTATGTAGCTTCTGTACCTACCAAGGGTCGCAAGCACAACATGTACAAGGAGCTCGTACCCGCAGTACGTCAGGGCTCTATACACATTGACTTCAAGAAGGAGCTTGCTACTCCGATGGCTATGGTCATAGCTGCTTATACGGGCAAGCTACCCTACACGCTCCACAACGAGCTAGCCATGGAGGTACTCGGAGCAGTCATGGATCAGGTCTACACAGCTACCGTTCGTGAGGACGAGGGTGGCACATACGGTGTCAGCTCGGGTGGATCTATCAGTGACAATCCTAAGGGCGAGACTGTCTTCCAGATCTTCTACCAGACAGACCCTGAGAAGGTAGACAGGCTCAACAAGATCATCTACGCAGAGCTTGAGAAGGTCGCTAAGAATGGTCCCGATAAGGAGATGTTTGACAAGACTATCCTTAATATAAAGAAGGACCACGCTGAGGATCTCAAAAAGAACGGCTACTGGCTTGATCATATGATCGACTTCTTCTTTGATGGTCGTGACTTCCAGACGGACTACGAGAAGACGCTCAACGGCATCACGCCTGCAGACGTACAGCGTATCGCTCAGGAGCTCATCAAGCAGGATAACCTCATCGAGGTCATCATCCGCGATGCTAAGAAAGCTAAGTAAGTGAAGCTAACACTCCTACGGGGCATCTATCACACTCCGTGACGAACGTCTCCGTAAGGAACTAGCAATACTAAATAGCAAGAGCGAGTAACTCTAGGGTCTCCCCCTCCGAGTTACTCGCTCTCACTTTATTACCGCTGTTGCTAATCAAGCAGAATCGCTCATTCTGGGACTTGATGAGCTCTAAGTCAAAAGAAATTACGAAGATGTTACGCCAGTGTGTTGCATATATGAAGAATAAGTCTTACCTTTGCAACGTGTTTTTCATGGTGTTAGATTTTAAGGTTAATGAGAAGGGGCTGTCTTAGGACAGCCCCTTTTTTATTTGCCGAGATCTAGAGCTATCTTTCCCGAGGTGCTCGGATGAGATAGCTCTACTCTGAGATATTTTCATTACCTTTGCATCAGACTCTTAGGGGTGCCACAGTGCGACTGCGTGGTGGCTGAGATGAGACCCTCGACCTGATCCAGATAATACTGGCGTAGGCAAAGAGAACAACTACACGCTGACCGTGCAGACTCTCATACTGGGACACCCTACTTGTCAAGCCCTTAAGCTTGGCGGTACACACTAAGAGTTTTACATACCAGACTGATGAAGGTATGTAGGCTCTTTTTCTTTTTATATGGCTTATGCAAGTAACGATCAATAAGAGTATCATACCACGTGATGCCTGGCCTACGCACCAGCTCTGCGAGGGTGATGCCGTCACGATCATTACCGCAGCTATGGGTGGCTAAGACACACCTCTTCTTCCAAACACACTTAATCTCTTTACTCTATGAAGCAAAAGGATCAAACGGACAATCTAAACATCTCTCAGGGACCACTCCCTGGCTCTACTAAGATATATGTCACTGGCTCTCGCCCCGACATTCGCGTGCCGATGCGTCGCATCACGCTCTCTGATACCATCGACGAGGAGGGCGTACGGCACAACAACGGCTCGGTAGTGGTCTACGACACCTCGGGACCCTACACCGATCCCGACTATCATGTCGATCCGCACCAAGGACTACCTAAGATACGCCAGCAGTGGATCGAGGAGCGTGGCGATACGATAAGACTGAAGGAGCAGAGCTCGGAGTATGGTCGCAAGCGGAGACAAGACGCTTCGCTGGATCATCTGCGCTTTGCCCATCTCAACGACCAGCCGCTCGTAGGCACCGAGGAGCATCCTGTCACGCAGCTATACTACGCACGTCAGGGGATCATCACCCCCGAGATGGAGTATGTCGCTATCCGTGAGAATCAGCTCATCGACGAGATCCGAGAGCAATACCCGCAGCATCTGGGCGAGAGCTTTGGAGCTAATATTCCTGAGCGCATTACCCCTGAGTTCGTTCGTGACGAGATTGCTGCTGGACGCGCTATCCTCCCCAACAACATCAACCACCCCGAGAGCGAGCCGATGATCATCGGGCGCAACTTCCTCGTCAAGATCAATGCCAACATTGGGAACTCGCCCATCACCTCCTCTATCCAAGAGGAAGTCGAGAAGGCGGTCTGGGCTATCCGCTGGGGTGCTGACACCATCATGGACCTCTCCACGGGGCGCAACATCCACGAGACGAGAGAGTGGATCATTCGCAATTCACCAGTACCCGTAGGCACCGTGCCTCTATACCAAGCTTTGGAAAAAGTCAAGGGACAGGCAGACAAGCTCACCTGGGAACTCTACCGCGACACGCTCATCGAGCAGGCTGAGCAGGGTGTCGACTACTTCACCATCCATGCCGGCTTGCGCTGGCAGTTCATCCCGCTGACGATGAAGCGCCTCACCGGTATCGTCTCTCGCGGCGGAGCCATCATGGCGAACTGGTGTACGACGCACAAGCGTGAGAGCTTCCTCTATGAGCACTTTGACGAGATCTGTCAGATCTGCGCTCGCTACGACGTAGGTATCAGTATTGGTGACGGTTTGCGTCCTGGCTCTATCGCCGATTCCAACGATGAGGCGCAGTTTGCCGAGCTACGTACACTGGGCGAGCTATCTCGCATTGCGGACAAGCATTGCGTTCAGGTTCTCATCGAGGGGCCTGGTCACGTGCCTATGCAGCGCATCAAGGAGAATATGGACTTGCAGCTAGACCTTTGCAACGAAGCTCCCTTCTACACGCTCGGGCCGTTGGTCACCGACATTGCCCCAGGCTATGACCACATCACCAGTGCCATAGGTGGTGCTATGATTGCGTGGCGTGGCACTGCGATGCTATGCTACGTGACCCGCAAGGAGCACCTGGGTCTGCCGAACAAGGACGATGTCAAGGAGGGTGTCGTCACCTTCAAGCTGGCAGCCCACGCGGCTGACCTTGCCAAGGGACATCCAGGCGCTTACTACCGCGACTACGCTATGAGCAAGGCGCGCTATGAGTTCCGCTGGAAGGATCAGTTCCACCTAGCACTCGACAGCGAGACTGCGCTCCAGTATCACGACGAGACGCTACCTGCTGAGGGGCACAAGGAGGCACACTTCTGCTCGATGTGTGGTGAGCACTTCTGCTCGATGCGTGCTAGTCGTCAGCTACAGAAGCGCATCGAGGACGACAAGTAATCAGTAACAGTCCAACGCCCCATGATCGTCATTACGCCGCCCGAACGTCAGTATATCGAAGATGTAGCTGGCGATATCATTAATGTCGCAAGTAGTTGCATCTGTAAGGTACATCTGCGCATGCCAGGAGCTTCTGAAGCAGACTTTAGACAGGTCTTAGACAGTCTAGAGCCCGCCTACCACCAGCATGTCGTGCTGTGTGACCACTATGCGCTACTGGCGGAGTACGACGTGGCGGGCGTCTACCTACCCTATCGTCGTGTGGCGGAGTGGAGGGATATACCTCTCGCTCCTCACCAGACGATAGCGATCGGTGCCCATTCGATCCAAGAGCTGCAGGAACTACCCTTCACGCCACAATACGCCTTGCTCAGCCCGCTCTTTGATAGCATTAGCAAGGAGGGCTATCAGGGCAATCCTGCATTGCTCTCTTGTCGGGAGGAATTGATCCAGCTCCCTTACCCCGTCTACGCTCTTGGAGGCATCACCCCCGAAAGGCAAGAGACCGTGGCAAAGGCAGGCTACGCTGGGGTCGCTGTACTGGGAGACATCTGGTCGCAACCGTGGAAACAACTGCCAGAGCGACTAGCTCAGTACCAAACGCCCGCCATCCTAACCGTTGCGGGTCACGACCCCACATCGGGAGCTGGCATCAGCGTAGACACCCGCATTGCAAATGATCTAAGCGTGCAGTGCTACAGCGTTATCTCTACGCTCACAGCACAAAGCCTGCACCGCTTCGTCTCCGCTACCGCCACACCGTCCGACCAACTTCAGGAGTCGCTGACGACGCTCCTCACCGACCACCCAGTCACCGTGGCTAAGCTCGGCATGGTGCAAGACTTACAGCAAGCAGTACAGATCGTTGCGCAGATGAAGGCGCTAGGCGTCAAGCGAATCATCTGGGACCCTATCCTCCAGCCCACAGCAGCCGAGGAGACGCAGACCCGCCTTTGGACAGAGGAGCAGGACAAGCTCGCTACCCTACTGAATGAAGTGAGCCTCGTCACTCCCAATAAGCCTGAGGCTCAGGAGCTCTTTGGCACAGACGACCCTGCAGAGCTCCAGCGCATCGCTCAGAAACACGGCGTGGCTATCCTACTAAAGGGTGGACACGACACCACTTCGCCACATCTTGTCGTCAACCAACTGATCACCAGCGACGGCATCCACCCCTACTACACGCATCGCTACGACAAGTCAATCCACGGGACTGGCTGTATGCTCTCCGCAGCAATCGCCAGCTACTGGGCCATGGAGTACAGCCTCGTTAGCTCCGTGCAGCGTGCTTGCCACTACCTCGCCACTATCTTTGCGGGGCAACCCAACCTCCCCGAGCGACAGCTACTTTGTCCCAAGATATTTAGAGGAAGTCGGAAGAAGCAGCATCTGTACTTTGACTTTGATCTACAGTACGTGACCAACGAGTCGGACCCCGACAAACTATATAATAAGGTATCCCAATACCTTGAGGCGGGCGGACGCTGGGTGCAGCTACGACTCAAGGAGGCGACCACCGAGGAGCGCATCGAGATGGGACTGCGCCTCCGCACGCTGACCGATCGCTACGATGCCTGCTTGCTCATCGACGACGACATCATCGCCACCATCGCTGTAGGCGCTGACGGGGTTCACCTCGGTAAGCGAGACTGTCCTCCACAAGAGGCGCGGCGCATCCTGGGCGATGAGTACATCATCGGCTATACGGTCAATAGTCTTGACGACCTACCTCGTGCCTTGGCAGCCAACATTGACTACATCGGCGTGGGTCCCTATCGAGACACACAGACCAAAGCGCTCCTCGCTCCTATCCTAGGCTTAGAGGGGATCTCGCAGATAGCTCAGCAGGTCAAAGAGACGGACCGACAGTTCATCGTTCCTCAGATTGTAGCTATCGGAGGCATACGACCAGAAGATGCTGAGACACTCTTTAGCAACAAACTCATTGACGGCATCGCCGTGAGCGGTGCCATCGAGCACGCCACCGATATGGCCCATACCGTATCGCAGTTACTGCGTGACACATCAAGCTTTCCTAACTAGACATACATTCTAATCTACTATACACATGCAGACTAAGTCATTGAAAATCGGAGATCACGACTTCACC
>QWCB01002401.1_pt1 | contig 15711 bp, 13 predicted proteins | sample 1972511 | NCBI WGS metagenome assembly QWCB01 (sample SAMN09866719, study PRJNA288562) | Human gut metagenome isolate term5_stool, whole genome shotgun sequencing... | isolation source: gut | host: Homo sapiens | place: USA: California
ATTCATACTAATAGGTCGAGGGCTTAACCGAAGAAGGTTAGGTTTGCAAAAAGAAACGGATAGAACGAGAGTTATCCAGAGGATAATCGGATGAAAAAGGTATTGCAAAAGCAGTTCCTGTATGATATATTTAATGTGCAGTTTTGAAAGAACAGTTTTAAATTTCTTTAAGACATTTCTTTCATAAAAGTTTCAGTTATCACTGTTTTTCATTGATAATAGAAAATGGCCTGGTGGCTCAGCTGGTTAGAGCGCCGCCCTGTCACGGCGGAGGTCGTGGGTTCGAACCCCATCCGGGTCGTTTACAATTTATAATTGTATATAGCATGTTTAATGGGATCATAGCTCAGCTGGGAGAGCATCTGCCTTACAAGCAGAGGGTCATAGGTTCGAGCCCTATTGGTCCCACTTTGCCGACATGGCTCAATGGCAGAGCAGCTGATTTGTAATCAGCAGGTTGTTGGTTCGACTCCGACTGTCGGCTTTCGCGGTGGCTTATCTACGGATATGAAGATGGGTTATTGCATTTTAATTGAATATGGACGGATTCCCGAGTGGCCAAAGGGGACAGACTGTAAATCTGCTGGCGATGCCTTCGAAGGTTCGAATCCTTCTCCGTCCATTATATTCTTTTATAATTTTGCATATTTGTTATATGTTTTGCATATAATAAATTAAATGAATAACGCGGGGTAGAGCAGTTCGGAAGCTCGTCGGGCTCATAACCCGAAGGTCACAGGTTCAAATCCTGTCCCCGCTACTATGCCTAGATAGCTCAGTCGGTAGAGCAGAGGACTGAAAATCCTCGTGTCACTGGTTCGATTCCGGTTCTAGGCACTAAGTTAGGGAACTCAATCTTTTTGAAAGGTTGAGTTTTTTTTGATTGCAGATTTATAGAACAGAAAAAGAGATAATCCTAAATATAATGGGAGAAAAAAGACACTGTATAATTTTGGACCTTTGTCAAAAGGGGGAAAAAATGGTGTTTTGTCGGGAATAGAAGGTAAAAGTACCGGAAAATATAAATACAGGTTGAATTATTATACCGATGTGTTATCATAGTAAATGTATGTGCTGAAATGGATTGAAAAAATAAAGTATTTTGAGAACATGCACAGGAATGGATACAAAAACATTTTAAATTTATAAGAAAAATGTGCAATTTGCAAAAACAGCGTGAGTTGAAGCATTTTGAGCGGAAATGTTTTTAGAAGAATTTTCGGGGACTGTCCGAAACGGAGGATAAAATGAGTAAAGGAAACATTAATTATAAATATTTAAGAAGACGGAAAAACTGGTTTCAGCGCAATTGGAAAGCACTGATAATCTATATCGTACTGATTCTTGCAGTGCTGGGCGCCGGTGCATTTGTATGTATCCGGTTCACACCGCTTGGCAGTAAGTTAGGCATTACGCAGAGTAATGAAAGTAAAGAAAATAAGGCTTCACCGGGTGCGGATAATAATGCACCGGGTGACGGCAGCAATAAGAATAACGGCGAACAGCAGACCAAAGAAGTGACATGGATAGATTTAAAAGAGCCGGAACAGCAGAAGGAAGTTTCTTATACCGTACCGGCCGGAGTGGCATATCCGTATCACATTAAAGTCAACAGAGCGGCAAACTGTGTAACGGTCTACGGGATTGATGAGAGCGGTTCGTATTCAATTCCGGTAAAAGCATTTGCGGCATCCTGCGGCAGAGCAGGAGAAGAAACGATTACCGGTGAAAATTATAAAACATCGGATATGTATGTATGGCGTTTAATGGTGGACAATACCTATGGACATTATGCGTAGTACCGTATCAGCGGCGGATATCTGTTCCATTCCGTACCGTATTTAAAGGCAGCCAATAATACACTTGAAACAGAAGAATATAATAAGCTGGGTACATTTGCATCACTGGGCTGTGTCAGAATGTGCGTCCGTGATGTATTGTGGCTGTATGAAAACTGTCCGCAGGGAACAACGGTTGATATTTATGATGACGCTGCGAATCCGGGACCGCTTGGCAAGCCGGAATCTATTAAAATTCCGTTAGACAGCCCAAATGCAGGCTGGGACCCGACAGACCCGGATGAAACAAATCCATGGCATAAGGAGAGTGCGACACTTTCAGGAGTACAGGATATTACCGTAAAGGTGGGAGATACCGTTGATTTCTTAAAAGGTGTGACGGCAAAAGATACCTGCGGCAATGATATTACAGATAAAATCGCAGTAAGCGGACGATATACAACCGATGCGGCAGGCGAATATACGATGAAGTATCAGGTAACAGATGCAATCGGAAGCACAGCAACGGCTGAAATGAAATTAATTGTGACAAAATAACAGATTTAAAAGCAGACTTTGACAGGAATGTCGGGTCAGAATATAAAAGCAAAGGAGCTGTCTAAACCGGACAAGGTCAGAAAAAATAGAAATCTGGCTTTTTGCAGGTTTAAGCAGCTTTTTTGCATGAAACGGAGAAAGAATGAAAAAAGATTTATTAGAGCGGCTGGAGGAATACTGCGGTGCAGATTATGTGCCGTTACATATGCCGGGAGCAAAAAGAAATACACGGGAGTTTGTCATGCCAAACCCCTATGCGATTGACATTACGGAAATTGACGGATTTGACAATATGCATCATGCAGAGGATATTTTAAAAGAAGCCTTTGAGCGGACGGCAAAATTATTCGGTGCAGAGGAAAGTCTGTGGCTGATAAACGGAAGCAGTGCGGGGCTGTTGGCGGCAATCTGCGGAGCAACGAAAAAAAATGATACGGTGCTGGTCGCAAGAAACTGTCACCGTGCCGTGTATAATGCCATTTACTTAAATGAATTAAATCCGGTGTATCTGTATCCCAAGGAAGTCACAAGCGGCATTTACGGTGCGGTATCACCAAGTCAGGTTGAACAGGCATTCAAACAGCATGAAAATATCCGTGCGGTTATTATTACTTCGCCGACGTATGAGGGAATTGTATCGGATGTAAAAAAAATTGCGGAAATCGTACACCGGTATGGTAAGATATTGATTGTAGATGAAGCGCACGGCGCGCATTTTGCATTTCATGAAGCTTTTCCGGAATCGGCGGTATTCTGCGGTGCCGATGCGGTAATCCAGAGTATTCATAAAACACTGCCGTCCCTGACACAGACGGCGTTACTGCATTTGCAGGGAAATATTGATAAAGAGCGGGTGCGGCGGTATTGGGATATGTATCAGACCACCAGTCCGTCCTATGTGTTAATGGGTGGCATTGACCGTTGTATGACAGTGCTTGAAACGAAAGGAAAACCTCTTTTTAATGCGTATGTGACACGGCTTCTGGCATTGCGGAAAAAATTAGAAACACTTACGAATATCCGACTGTTTCCGACCGATGACATTTCAAAGATTGTACTGCTTGTACGGGACGGAAAAAAATTGTATCAGGAACTGTTAAATAAATATCATATCCAGCTTGAAATGGCTTCTTTGCAATATGTCATTGCGATGACCAGTATCGGGGATACCGATGAATATTATGAGCGTTTTTTTGAAGCGCTCAGACAGATAGATGATGAAATGCAGACGAAAATCAGAAGAGGACAGAAATCACAACTACAGACGGAACAGAACATAAAACAAAGGAATGAATTGCCAACAGAACTTGAAAACGTAGAAAAAATAACCGCTTTTATGGAATGTTTTCCGGAGGTGAAATGTAATCCGTATGATGCGCAGAATGGGGACGCCGAGCCGGTAGAACTGGGTTTATGCGTGGGAAGAACTGCGGCGGCAGGCGTGTGCTTTTATCCGCCGGGTATACCGCTTATTCAGGCGGGAGAGGTTTATACAGGAGAAATTGCAGAGATTATCCGTGAAGGAATCCAGAAAAATCTGGAAGTTATCGGTATTGAAAAAAGTGAAAAAGGAGTATATGTTTCATGCCTGAAATCATATTTTTAATGGGAAAAAGTGCAACGGGAAAAGACCACATTTACGAACAGCTTGCACACGATGAGCAGCTTCATTTAAAGAGAATTACCATGTATACGACAAGGCCGATGCGGGCGGGAGAAGCGGAGGGCGTTGAGTATCATTTTGTAAATGATGATGAAGCAGCGCGGCTTGAAAAAGAAGGAAAAATCATCGAAATGCGCTGTTATGATACGGTTATCGGCGTGTGGAAATATTTTACGGTCAATGACGGGCAGATACAGTTAGGCGGAAAGAACCGCTATATTGTTATCGGAACGCTTGAAGCGTATGACGGATTTTGCAAATATTACGGAAAAGAACATCTTTTGCCGATATATATAGAAGTAGAGGATAAAATCCGGCTTCTGCGTGCTATTCACAGGGAAGAAGAACAGGAAAAGCCAAAGTATGCGGAACTGTGCCGTAGGTTTTTGGCAGATGAGCAGGATTTTTCCGAAGAAAATTTAAAAAAATCCGGGATTACAAAGCATTTTTCAAACAATGACGGGTTAGAAGACAGTGTGGCGGCAATTAAGCAGGAGATTTTAAGGAATATTGGTGAACAAAAAAGCCGCGATTAAAAATGTTTACTGTATATGTAAATGATATATGGATGAAACTGTGGAAACTTAGGTAAAGATTTATTGGTTTATGCGGTAAAGTATGCTATAATGCTTATATAGTGCCAAAATGGGGGTATTTTTGTGGATATTAAGGTAAATGACGTATCAAAGATACAACAGGTAGAAGAACCGACAAAGAGCGTGGACAGTGGAGATGACAGCTTTAAATTTACGCTGATCCGCAATATCGAAGAAAAGGATCTTCAGGAAAAATTAAATTCCATGATGGAGCAAATCACAGTGCAGGGTGATAAGATTTCCAAACACATGGATATTAAAGATATGAAAAAGTACAGGGAACTGGTTAAGGGATTTTTAAATGAAGTGGTGAGCCGTTCCCATGAATTTTCGCGTGAGAATTTCCTCGACAGACGCGGGCGCCACAGAGTTTACGGTATTGTAAGACTGGTGGATAAGAATCTCGATGACCTTGCGGGCGAGCTGGTCAAGGACGAAAAAGACCACCTTGCCATTATCAGTAAGATTGATGATATCCGTGGTCTGCTTTTGGATATTTCAACGTGATACAATCCGGAAATTGGAACGGAAAACAGAAAGGACAAATCATGAGTAAGTTTGCAGATATTTACGGACACGAACAGATAAAGGAACATTTACAGAATGCAATAAGACTCAATAAGGTTTCACATGCCTATATTTTTAACGGACCGATGGGTTCGGGAAAAAAGATGACGGCGGGCATTTTTGCCGAAACACTGCAATGTGAACGGCACGGACAGGAACCCTGCGGTACGTGTCATTCCTGTATCCAGAGTGAATCGGGCAATCAGCCGGATATTATCTGGGTGCATCATGAAAAACCGGGCAGTATCGGTGTCGATGATGTAAGAGAACAGGTTATCGGCGATATGCAGATTAAGCCATACAGCAGCCGGTATAAGATTTATATTATTGACGAGGCGGAGAAGCTGACACAGCAGGCGCAGAATGCCCTGTTAAAGACGATTGAAGAACCGCCGGCATACGGCATTATTATTTTGCTGACAACCAATGCGGATACATTTTTACAGACCATTTTATCAAGATGTGTCAGACTGGATTTCAGACCGCTGCGGGATACACTGGTAACACAGTATTTACAGGAAAAGTATGATTTAACGGACTATGAGTGCCGTTTTGCAACTGCATTTGCACAGGGAAAAATCGGCCGTGCCGTAACGATTGCAACATCAAAAGAATTTGCACAGTTAAAAGAAGAAGTGATGCACGTTATCCGCTATGCCAAAGAGATGACAACAGCGGAAATTATGGCGGAAGTCAAAAATATCGCCAATTATAAACTCACGATTGATGATTATTTAGATTTAATGGCAATGTGGTACCGGGATGTTTTAGTCTTTAAAAGCACAAAGGATTCCAACGCCCTGATTTTTAAAGATGAAATGTCATTGCTTGCAGAGCAGGCAAAGAACTGTTCTTATGAGGGGCTGGAAGACATTTTAAAATCCATTGACAAGGTGAAGCTGCGGTTAAAGGCAAATGTTAATTTTGACCTTGTTATTGAACTGCTGATTATGGCAATTAAAGAGGCGATGTAGGTAAAAACGGCAGTCCTGCATTTGCAGGCGGCAGTGGAGTTAGAACAGAATGAAAAGGAATAAAATGGAGGAAAACTCGTGACAAAGGTTATTGGAGTCCGGTTCCGTCAGGCAGGAAAAATTTATTTTTTTGCACCGGGAAAGTATGAAGACATTGAAACCGGACAGCATGTTATCGTGGAAACCGCGCGTGGCGTGGAGTACGGACATGTTGTTTTAGGAATCCGGGAAGTTGAAGATAAAAAGGTAATTCAGCCGTTAAAGGCAGTCATCCGGATTGCAACGCCGGAGGATGATGAGCGGGAAGCAAGAAACCGCCGGAAGGAAAAAGAAGCCTTTCAGATTTGTCTGGAAAAGATTGCAAAGCACAAGCTGGAAATGAAACTGATCAAAGTCGAATATACATTCGATAACAATAAGGTGCTGTTTTATTTTACGGCGGACGGACGAATTGATTTCAGGGAGCTGGTAAAGGATCTGGCATCGGTATTTAAGACCCGAATCGAACTGCGCCAGATTGGGGTGCGCGATGAAGCAAAGATTATGGGTGGAATCGGCGTGTGCGGAAGACCGCTGTGCTGTGCGACTTATATGCCGGAATTTGTGCCGGTTTCGATTAAAATGGCAAAAGAGCAGAATCTTTCGTTAAATCCGACCAAAATATCGGGCGTATGCGGAAGACTGATGTGCTGTCTGAAAAATGAAGAAGAAACCTACGAAGAATTGAACAGTCATCTGCCAGGCATCGGCGATTATGTGACGACACCGGATAAGTTAAAGGGCGAGGTATTAAGCGTGAGCGTACTGCGCCAGCGCGTCAAGGTGGTTGTGACAACCAGCAATGACGAAAAAGAGGTGCGGGAGTATCCGGTTGCGGAAATCCGCTTTAAGCCGAAGCGCCGCAACGATAAGATGCATATTGATGATAAAGAGTTAAAGCAGCTTGAAGAATTAGAAAAAAAGGAAGGAAAATCCCATATCAATGACGAATGATAATGAGAGAATTGATGACTTACAGCGCAACGGGTACCGGATTATCCAGAATAAAGACTGCTTTTGTTTTGGAATGGATGCCGTGCTGTTGTCTTCCTTTGCAAAAGCGCAGAAAAATGAGCAGGTTCTAGATTTAGGTACGGGAAATGGGGTCATTCCCATTTTAATGCAGGCAAAAAATCCTGATGCCGCCGGATTTACCGGACTGGAAATTCAGGCGGTCAGTGCGGACCTTGCCAGAAGAAGCGTGGAACTAAACGGAATCGGAGAAGCTGTAAAAATTGTACAGGGTGATATTAAAGAGGCTTCCACGATATTCGGGGGAGCTTCTTTTAACGTTGTAACGACCAATCCGCCGTATATGAATGAGAATCATGGACTGACCAATCCGCATTCCGCAAAAGCGATTGCGCGCCATGAACTGCTCTGCACACTCGAAGATGTGGTGCGGGAAGCCTCGCGGTGTCTGAAAATGCGCGGCAGATTTTATATGGTGCACCGCCCACAGCGGCTTGTGGAAATTTTTGAAGTGATGACACGGCATCATTTAGAACCCAAAAGAATCCGTATGGTATATCCGCATGAAAATAAGGATGCCAATATGGTGTTAATCGAAGCAGTCAAAGGCGGTAAAGCACTCTTAAAAGTAGAGCCGCCGCTGGTTGTATACAAAGAAGACGGCACGTATACACAGGAGCTGCTCAAAATGTACTAAAAGGCCGTTTGGCGGCAGAAAGAGTGAAGTTATGGAACATACGGGAATGTTGTATTTGTGCGCAACACCGATTGGAAATTTAGAAGATATTACCTACCGTGTGCTTCGGACCTTAAAAGAAGTGGATTTAATTGCGGCAGAGGATACCAGAAACAGTATTAAGCTGCTCAATCATTTTGAAATCAAGACCCCGATGACCAGTTATCATGAATATAACAAGGTCGAAAAGGCAAAAGTATTGGTAGAGAAAATGCTGGCAGGCACAACGGTTGCCCTGATTACCGATGCGGGAACGCCGGGCATTTCAGACCCCGGTGAGGAACTGGTGCGCCAGTGCCATGAAGCAGGCGTAACCGTGACTTCCCTTCCGGGACCGGCGGCATGTATTACGGCACTGACGATGTCTGGAAGACCGACCAGACGGTTTGCATTTGAAGCATTTCTGCCGCCTGACAAGCAGGAGCGCAAGGCAGTGCTTTCCGAATTAAAGGAAGAAACAAGAACGGTTATTTTATATGAAGCGCCACACCGTCTGCTCCGGACATTAAAGGAGCTGTGTGAGGTGTTTGGCAAAGACCGCCCGCTCACGATTTGCAAGGAACTGACCAAGCGGCATGAAAAGGCGATGCTTACGACCTTTAAAGAGGCGGTTGACTTTTATGAGGAACAGGAGCCGCGCGGTGAATATGTGCTGGTCGTGGAGGGCAAGAGCCGGAAAGCGATTGAAGCGGAAGAACAGGCACAGTGGGCACAGATGAGTATTGCAGACCACGTTGACCTGTATATCAGCCAGGGCATGGATAAAAAAGAAGCGATGAAGGCGGCGGCAAAAGACCGCGGTGTATCGAAAAGAGAGATTTATCAGGCGCTGCTGTAAAAGTGGACGTACGCGGTACGCAATGATTGCAGCGTACCGGCAGTGAAAAAGAAGAATAAAAACGGGAGGAAAAAGTATGTTTCAGATAGGCTGTCATCTTTCGGCATCTAAGGGCTTTCTTCACATGGGAAAGGAAGCTGTTGCACTCGGAGGAAATACATTTCAGTTTTTTACAAGAAACCCGCGCGGCGGTGCTGCAAAGGCAATAGATGAAAAGGACGTGGAAAGTTTTAAAGCATTTGCAAAAGAAAACGGTATCCATGTGATTTTAGCACACGCGCCGTATACGTTAAATGCATGCTCCGCAGATGAAAGCACGAGAGAATTTGCAAAAAATACGTTTGCAGATGATTTAAAAAGAATGGAATATGTACCGGGAAATCTTTATAACTTTCATCCGGGAAGCCATGTAAAACAGGGCGTTGAAATAGGAATTGACTATATTACACAGATGTTAAACGAGGTGTTAAAGCCGGAGCAGACGACAAAGGTACTGCTTGAAACCATGGCGGGCAAGGGTTCGGAAATTGGCAGGTCTTTTGAAGAACTGCGCGCGATTATTGACCGCGTGGAATTAAATGACCATCTGGGTGTATGCCTTGATACGTGCCATGTCTACGATGCGGGATATGACATTGTAAATGACCTTGACGGCGTGTTAAAGCAGTTTGATGAGATTATCGGCATTGACAGACTGTATGCCATTCATATCAACGATTCCAAGAATCCGTTTGAAAGCCATAAAGACCGCCATGAAAAGATTGGTGAGGGTTCAATCGGAACGGAAGCCTTTGAACGGATTATCAACCACCCGATGTTAGCGGATAAGCCGTTCTTTCTGGAAACACCGAATGAATTGGACGGTTATGCAAAAGAAATCGCGCTGTTAAAATCCCTGCGCAGGGAGTAAAAACTGCAAAATTAAAAGAAGAAAGCACCGACAGAAAATGACATGTCATTTTCTGCCGGTGCTTTTTTAAGCGGGTAGTGTTACTGCATTTCGGCCTGCGCCTTTGGTGCGGTTTCATGCTGACGGATAATGCCGCGGATTGTGGTAAATAAATACGGCTTAATCGTTTCGATATTTGCCGGTTCTTCGTAGAGAATTGCGCTGTAGCAGGTGGAGCTGACAAGCTCGGTAATTAAAAACAGCATAATTTCCGGTTCTTCGATTTCGTATTCGGCACAGTCAATCATGGAATAAAATACATCTTTGAAATTTACATCGTCTTCCGCAATGTTACTTGTCAGGGCTTCCCTGAAAATTCCCCAGCTTAAATTTTTGGAAATAAAGGTGAGCAGGGTCTTATCTTCATTTAAAGCATTGATAATGTGGTCCGCAATAAAAATAATTTTGTCTTCAAATCCCAGTGTCAGATTATTCTTTAAACAATACTGCGTAAGATTGGCGGCTGCATGTTTAAACAGCTTGCTGGATTCATGCGAAACCAGTTTATTGCGGATATCATATTTATCTTTAAAATACAGATAGAATGTACCCTTGGCAATGCCTGCATTTTTAGAAATCTCTGCAATAGAGGTCTTGCTGACACCTTTGGTCGTAAAAAGGTTAAATGCGGTATTGAGCAGAGAGGTCCGTTTTTGCAATTTATTTGATTCTAACTTTCCCATAACGTCTCCTTATCTGCAATTTTTTATAAATTACGTTTGTCTTCCATGCATAATAGAGGTTTTTAATCCGTTTGTCAATAAAAAATGACTAAAAGTCATAAATTTTTATAAACTATATTGACTACTGGTCATTTTGTGCTATAATGACAATCGCAAATGAGAATGACCAACGGTCAGTAACAATTTTGAGTATTAAAAGGAGGAATAATAATGGAAAAGGTAGGAAAAGCGATAGTTAAGCTTAGAATTCCAATTTTGATTTTAAGCGTATTGCTGCTCATTCCGGCAGGCATCGGATATGTCAAGACAAAAGTCAATTATGATATTTTGTATTATCTGCCCGGTGACATTGACACAATGAAAGGGCAGGACATTCTGATGGATGAATTTAACAAGGGTGCGTATGCCACGGTCGTTGTTAAAGGAATGGACGCTAAAGGAATTGAAAAGATAGAAGATAAAATTGAAAATGTAGAACATGTAACAGATATTATTTCTTATAACAGTATGGTAGGTGCAGAAGTACCGACTGAAATCATTCCGTCAAAGTACCGCAGCTATTTTGAAAATCAGGAAAGCGGCTGTACGATGTTTATGATTTTCTTTGATGATACAACATCAAGTGACGGCACAATGGCAGCGATTCAGGAATTAAGAAATATTGCTGACGGACAGTGCTTCATCAGCGGTATGTCAGCCGTTGTTACAGATACAAAGAACATCACACAGCAGGAAACGATTGCATACGTTGTGATTGCCGCAGTCCTTACAAGTATTGTACTGGCACTGTTTATGGATTCTTTCCTTGTACCGGTATTCTTTATGTTAAGTATCGGTATGGCGATTGTTTACAACTTAGGCTCTAATGTTATTATGGGTGAGGTTTCTTTCCTTACCAAAGCACTTGCAGCGGTATTACAGCTTGGTGTTACAATGGACTACTCCATTTTCTTATGGCACAGCTATAAGGAACAGAAAAGCGAGTATCCGGATGACCATAATAAGGCAATGGCAGTGGCTATCGGAAATACCATTACTTCCGTAGTCGGTTCTTCCATTACAACAGTAGCCGGATTTATCGCACTGTGCTTCATGACATTTACACTGGGCTTAGACCTCGGTATTGTTATGGCAAAGGGTGTTGTAATCGGTGTTATCGGCTGTGTAACGATTCTTCCTTCCATGATTCTGACATTTGACAGGGCATTGGAAAAGACAATGCACAAAGAAATTATGCCGGCAAAATTCGATAAGCTTGCAAATTTCGTTGTCAACCACGCATGGCTTCCGATTATCGTTTTCCTTGTATTATTATTCCCGGCAATTTACGGATATAATCATACAAATGTTTACTATAACTTAACAGATACATTCCCTGAATCTACAGCCTGCTCACAGGCAAATAAGATTCTGGAAGAAAATTTTGATATGAATTCCGTCTACATGATTCTTGCAGATACGAACATGACAGCAAAAGATGCAACGAAGATGTTAGACGAACTGGAAAATGTTGAAGGTGTTTCTTTTGCATTAGGATATAATTCCCTTGCAGGAACAACCATTCCGGACGAACTTATTCCGGATGACTTAAAGGATATGTTAAAAGGTAATAAGCATCAGATGATTGCAATCGGTTCAGATTACAAGCTGGCATCCGATGAAATCAACAATCAGATTTCTACGATTGATGCGATTGCAAAGAAATATGACCAGAACTCCATGGTTATCGGTGAAGCACCGTGTACAAAGGATTTGATTACCATTACAGATAAAGATTTTAAGACCGTAAGTGCCGTATCCATTGTGGCAATCTTCATTATTATCTTCTGTGTATTTAAGTCCGTTTCATTGCCGATTATTCTGGTTGCGGCAATTGAATTTGCTATTTTTATTAACATGGGACTTCCGTATTACTTAGGAACGACACTTCCGTTTATCGCATCGGTTGTAATCGGTACGATTCAGTTAGGTGCAACGGTCGATTATGCGATTTTGATGACAACAAGATATAAGAAGGAACGTAATGAGGGTGCAGGAAAGAAGGAAGCCATTGCAACGGCTCTTTCAACCTCTATTCCGTCTATCATCGTAAGTGCCTTAGGCTTCTTTGCCGCAACATTCGGTGTTGGTGCTTACTCAAGCGTAGATATGGTTGCTTCTCTTTGTAAGTTAATGTCAAGAGGTGCGATTATCAGTATGTTTGTCGTTATCTTTGTATTACCGTCATTCTTCGTTGTATTTGATAAGGTTATCAGATACACAAGTATCGGATTCGGACAGAAAGATAAGAAAGAAAAAGCTAAAAATGTGGCTTATGCTTCAACAGATACTTACAGCAAATAGTTCTGACGGCAGATGAGAAATGGAAATTAGATTGTAAAAGCCGGATTACGGCGGAAATGGAGAATTATATGATTAAGAAGAAATTATTCAAATATGGTTCAGTATTTATGTGTGCAGCATTAATGGCGTGTTCTTTCGCAGCCTGCGGAACAAATACATCATCAGCAGTTCAGAATGAAGTTGCTGCAAACGAACAGGATACAGACACAGAAACAATGATTGCAGATGTCCTGACATCACAGCTTTCTTCAGCACCAAAGGTTGCAACCGAAGCAAAGACCGATTCAAAGGAAGAAACCGTTTTTGTATTTACAAAGGCTGACGGACAGCAGGATCATGTTATCGTTAATGAAAAATTAAAGAATGTAACAGGAAAGTCTTCTATTACAGATGTTTCAAGCTTATCAAACATTACTAATTTAACAGGTGATGAAACAAGCACAACCAACGGAAACAGCCTGACATGGGCAGCAGACGGCAACAGCATTACTTATCAGGGTACAACAACACAGACCGCACCTGTCAGCATGAAAGTAACTTACTATCTGGACGGCAAGGAAATTTCAGCAAGTGACCTTGCAGGAAAGAGCGGTAAAGTCACAATGCGTTTTGACTATACAAACAATGCGAAAAAGACCATTACCGTAAACGGAAAGACAAAGACGGTTTATGTTCCGTTTACAATGGTAACAGGCATGCTTCTTCCTTCCGATAACTTTTCAAATATCGAAGTAACAAACGGAAAGATTACAGAAGTCAACGACAGCAATGTTGTATTCGGTATTACAATGCCGGGCTTAAAAGACAGTCTGGATATGAAGTTTGACAATGAAAAACTGGATTTAGATGTTCCGGAATACTTTGAAGTCACAGCCGATGTGACAGATTTTGAACTGGATATGATGATGTCTATGGCAACCAGCAACTTCTTATCTGACATTGATACAGATGATTTAAGCATTGATAACTTAAAGGATAAGGTCAATGAATTACAGGATGCGGCTGACCAGCTCACAGACGGTACGAACCAGCTTGCAGATGCAACTCCGCAGCTTGTAGACGGAAGCAAGGCACTTGCAGACGGTACACAGCAGTTAAATGACCAGGTTCCGACATTAACAGACGGTGTATCCCAGTTAGACAACGGTGCAGGACAGCTCTCAGACGGTTTAAGCACAGTAGTATCTTCTATGCCGACATTAACTTCCGGTATTTCACAGTTATATGACGGTTCAGGTAAGTTATTTGACGGTGCTAAGACTTTAAATGACGGTGTAAACCAGTTAAAGGCAGGTACATCCCAGCTTGCAGATGAAACAAACGGACTTCCGGCATTACAGGCAGGTATCAGCCAGTATACAGAAGGTGTTGCAAGCGCGGCAGACGGCTCTGATGCACTTGCAAGCGGTTCAGCACAGGTTGCAGACGGACTGGCACAGTTACAGGCACAGCTTTCAGGCGAAAACGGACTGATGGACGGCATGGTAAAATTAGCAGACGGTTCAGCACAGGTCAGCAATGGACTGGCACAGTTATCAGACGGACTGACAGCTTCTATCAGCGAGTATGAAAGCAATAAGACAAAATTAAAGACAAGCGCACAGGCACTTGAAGCTGCAGGCGCACAGTTAAACGGTACACTCTCAGCATTAGGAAATGACAACCTGATTATCCAGCCTGCTACGGATATGTATTCAGAAAGCGGACTGACAACAGCAGCTCAGACAGCACTTGCCAATAAATACATGGATGCATATTCATTTGTAACAGCAAATGCTTCTAATCCGGTTGTAACGGCTTTAAATGCTGGTATTGCGGCAAACGCACAGTTACAGGCAGCAGGCATTACCGATTTGGCTTCTATTTATAAGAATGAAATGGTTATCCTTGTAAATACGGCAGCCAATGAAAGTGCCGGTAAGGTAGAAAATACCGTAAACAGCAGCGTGGCACAGCTTGCCGCAGGCGCAGCACAGGTCAACGCAGGTTTACAGAGTGCCGTTGCAAAGAAGGATACATTAGAAACAGCACTTGGACAGCTTGTAGCGGGAAGCAGCAGTGTTTCTTCAGGAAGCGCCCAGTTAAACAGCGGACTTTCACAGTTAAAGAGTAACAACGATACGTTAAACGGCGGTATTGCAAATGCTGTATCCGGTGCAAAGCAGCTTGATGCAGGTGCAGCACAGCTTACAGCAGCATCCGGTGTTCCGGCACTCGTATCCGGCACCTCTGATTTAAAGAAGGGTATCGGTCAGCTCTCTGAGAGCAGCCCGGCACTTGTAACAGGCATCAATGCCCTTGATGACGGTGCAAAGCAGTTAAAGATTGGTACAGCACAGTTATTACAGGGAGCAGGCGCATTAGCAAGCGGTGTAACCCAGTTAAATGACGGCGCACACGAATTAAGCGACGGTGCGGAACAGTTAAATGACGGTGTGGTTGAATTAAACAACGGTATGATTCAGTTCAACGAAGAAGGTATCAGCCAGATTACATCTCTTGTAGGCAGTGATGCAGACGATGCAATTGATACAATTAAGAAGGTTATCAACCTTGGAAAAGATTATCAGTCCTTTGCAGGAAAGGCAGATGACATGGACGGCTCTGTAACATTTATCTACAAGATAGAAGGCGTTACGAAGTAATTTGAAATATATCTTAATAAAATAAACAAAGAATCCGCCGGTTGGAATGACCGGCGGATTCTTTGTTGCTTTTTTAGCATTGAGATATTGTTATGAAAATGGTAGAATTACAACGGAAAAGGAATTTGAACAGGCTGTTGAAATGCTGTAAAGGGGTGATTCTATGATAAATAACACACTTGCAAAGAAACGGATTATAGCCGCAGTGGCAGTGACCGTAGTTTTGATTGCGGCGATAGTGGCAGTGCCAGTAATACGGCGTGAAATTTGTTATGGGACAGTTGTGGGCGAATGTGACAATCTGGAACTGGTTGAGCGCTGGCAGCAGTATGGAGAGGCTTATGCGATAGGTGCAAATAAAGACGGAATG
>QWCB01002409.1_pt1 | contig 15692 bp, 9 predicted proteins | sample 1972511 | NCBI WGS metagenome assembly QWCB01 (sample SAMN09866719, study PRJNA288562) | Human gut metagenome isolate term5_stool, whole genome shotgun sequencing... | isolation source: gut | host: Homo sapiens | place: USA: California
CGGCGGCCTGCGCACGGCGCGGAAACACGGACTGCTTACAGGTTCCATAACCTGCAATCCCGCCTCGCCCGTGGCGGCCGAAGCGGAGTATGCGCTCGAAGCGGTCGTCGGTCCCGAATTCGTGACCGGCTCGACCCGCATGAAGGCGGGCACGGCCCAGAAGCTGATGCTCAACATGCTCTCGACCGCCGTGATGATCCGGCTGGGCCGCGTCGAGGGCAACCGCATGGTCAATATGCAGCTCACGAACGACAAACTCGTGGCCCGCGGCACGCGCATGGTGGCCGAAGCTTCGGGGCTGGACCAGACGCGGGCCCGCGAACTGCTGCTGCGTTACGGATCGGTAAAAAAAGCATTGGAGCATGTACCGGAGTCTGAATGAATATATCGCGCGGCTGGAGCGCGAGGGTGAACTGATCCGGATCGGGGCGCCCGTATTGCCCGTCGAGGAGATCGCCGAGATTACCGACCGCATCTCCAAGACGCCGGGCGGCGGCAAGGCGCTGCTGTTCGAAAATACCGGCACGGCGTTTCCCGTGCTGACGAATCTGTTCGGCTCCGAACACCGCATGGCGCTGGCGCTCGGCGTCGGGGCGCTCGATGAACTTTCGGAGCGTATCGACGGACTGCTGAAGCAGGCGGCCGCGCCGCGCAATTCGCTCTCAGACAAACTGCGCGCCCTGCCGATGCTGGCCCAGATGGCGCGCTGGTTTCCCCGGACCGTGTCGGGCCGGGGCGCATGCCAGCAGGTCGTGCTGACCGGGGCCGAGGCGGCGCTCTCCGCGCTTCCGGTCCTCAAATGCTGGCCTGCGGACGGAGGCCGCTTCGTGACCCTGCCGATGGTCAATACGGTCGATCCCGAAACGGGCGTGCGCAACGTCGGCATGTACCGCATGCAGGTCTTCGACGACCGTACGACGGGTATGCACTGGCATGTTCACAAGACCGGAGCGCGCCATTACGACGCCTACAAGCGTCTGGGCCGCCGGATGCCCGTTTCGGTCGCGCTGGGCGGCGATCCCGTCTATACCTACGCCGCGACGGCTCCGATGCCTGACAACATGGACGAATACCTGCTGGCCGGGTTCCTGCGCCGCCGTCCGGTGAAACTCGTGAAGTGCGTTACCAACGATATCTATGTTCCGGCCGACTGCGACTTCGTGATCGAGGGCTATGTCGATCCGGCCGAAGAGAAGGCGGTCGAGGGGCCTTTCGGGGACCATACGGGCTTCTATTCGCTCGAAGACCGCTATCCGCTTTTCCATGTCACGGCCCTGACCCGCCGACGCGATGCGGTTTATCCGGCTACGGTCGTCGGCATTCCGCCGCAGGAGGACGCATGGATCGCCCGCGCGACGGAGCGGATCTTTCTCGCTCCGATCCGCATGGCCCTGCAGCCCGAAGTCCGCGACCTGACGATTCCCGAAGCCGGTACGGCCCACAACGTCGCCGTCGTTTCGATCGACCGCCGTTACGAGGGGCAGGCCGTGAAAGTCGCCCAGTCGTTGTGGGGCGCGGGACAGATGATGTTCAACAAATACCTGCTCGTCGTGCCGTCGGGTACCGACGTGCGCGATTCCGATGCGCTGGCGCGGCTGTTGCGGCGGATCGACCCCGTGCGCGACCTCGTTCGCAGCGAGGGAATCCTCGATGTGCTGGACCATGCTACGGCGACGCCCGGCTTCGGCGGTAAAATTGCAATAGACGCTACCACAGCCGGAGCTGCGCTGAACCCCGCGTCTCAGTCGGAATCCGTACCGCAACTCTCTCTGCCGGAGGGCTGCCGCACCGATCTGCTCGAAAAGTGGGGCGCGGCGCTTGCCTTCGCGGAACCGGGGGCCGGGGTTCGAACCCCTGAGGGGGTGCGATATTTCGTGCTGTTCGACCCCGCGGCGGCGGAGCTGATGCCCGAAGAGCTGTTGTGGCTCGCGGCGGCCAATACCGATCCGCGGCGCGACGTGCGGACGGAGGGGGCGACGCTCGTGATCGACGCGCGAAGCAAACGGCCCGGCGAGGGCGGCAATCCGGCGCGGTTTCCCAACGTCGTGACGGCGTCGGAAGCGACCGTCGGGCTGGTCGATCGCCGCTGGACGGAGTACGGGCTGGGCGCTTTCGTGGAATCGCCTTCGCGGCGTTACCGCCGCCTGCTGCTCTCCGGCGGTGCGCAGTGGTAGGTTCCGGCCTTTGCCGGACGGTATGTAAATAGTCTCTGCATATGGGAAAGTTTTTTACAGAACGTGAGATTCGGGCCGTGGCGGTTTTTCTGCCGCTGGCCGGGTTGCTGGTCCTCGGCATCGTCCTCGTGCGTCCGAAGGCCGATCCCGCGGCGGCCCTGCGGGTCGAAGCCGAAATGGAGGAGCGGGCCGATACGGTCGTCATGCGGCCGTTCGATCCGAACACCGTGGATTACGACGGCCTGCGGCGGCTGGGGCTTACGAAACACGAAGCCGTGAGCCTGCTGAAATACCGCGCCGCAGGCAAGATTTTCCGTATTCCCGAAGATGTGATGCTCTGTTACGGCATCAGCGATTCGCTCTTTTACCGGCTGGAGCCCTACATACGCATCGGACGCAAGTATGCCATCGCTCCGCAGGAATACCGTACGGGGCGCGTCGTCTCCGAGCCGATGCCGCCCGCGCCGTTCCGCATCGACACGGTGAGCGCGCGTTACTTGCGGGCCATCGGCGCATTGTCGAAACGGCAGGCCGAAGCCTTTGTCCGATGGCGCGACCTGAGCGGCATTTACGACATGGAGGAGCTGCGGGCGTGCTATGTGGTGAGCGATTCGGTCGCATCGGCGCTCGAACCTTACGTCATCTTCCCCGAACGCAAAGCGGAACCGATCGACGTTCCCGTCGAGATCAACACGGCCGATTCTGCCGCGCTGAGGAGTGTGGCGGGCATCGGCGAGAAGACCGTCGTCTCGATTATCGGCTACCGCGACCGGCTCGGCGGATTCCTCCGTGCGGAGCAACTCGCAGAGGTTCCGGGAGTCACGGAACGCAATTATGAGAAAATTTTGAAACAAATTTACTGCGATAGTTGTGAAATTCGGAAAATTGATATTAACTTTGCAACCCCGAAAGAGTTGGGCCGGCATCCGTACATTCCGCCGCAGACCCTTCGGAAATTACTTAAACGAAGACAGTTGAAAGGAGGTTGGAGTACCGCAGAGGAATTGATCGAAGACGACATAATGACCCGCGAGGAGGCAGCACGGCTGGTTCCCTATCTGCGGTTCGGCCCCCGAAGCGGACCTGACGACGAGTAGACGAAGCGACATTGCAAGGGAAAAGGTATCGGAAGATATGCGTCCCGGAGGATTTTAAGTAAACGAAAGAATTAAAAAAACAATAAAAAGTAGAATATTATGATTATCATGCCGGTAAAAGAGGGCGAAAACATCGAGCGCGCCCTGAAGAAGTTCAAACGTAAATACGAGCGCACGGGCGTCCTGAAGGAGTTACGCCGCCGCCAGTACTTCACCAAGCCTTCGATCGCGAAGCGCGTGGCGAAGCAGCACGCCATTTACGTGGAGAACATGTACCGCGACGAGGACTAGTCCTCCGGTGTTCTGCACCATATACGCCCCGGCCCGAAAGGTGTGGGCTTGAAAAATGTAACGACTTGGTTTATCAGGTCGTTACATCTTTGTATAGGAGAGTAGGTAACAGAAGGCAACGGTTTATTTTTCAGCCCATTATACTGAATTTCAGTGTTTCAAATAACTACGACGAACTACAAAAACATACAGAAAAATCCAAACAGTCACCATTCATCCAAATTCTTCTAGTGCAAACCGAATTGATTTACCAATAACTATATTGGTAAATTCATCTCATTAGCTTGATTATTAATGTATTAATGCCATATTTTGTGTTTTTATCTAACAATTGACATTTTGAGCATCCAGATATGAGTTCTAACTCAAGTGTTTCATAATACGAGTCACAGTTAGATAAACGAGGTTTTTAAATCACCATCTATTCTCGCGTTCGATACATATATTCCGTCGGTGTCATATTGTATACGCTTTTGAAGCATTTTGCAAAATAAGCGGGTGAAGAGAATCCTACTATATAGGCGACTTCGCTTACATTGCGCCGTTGATCTGTTAACAGTTGAACTGCCTTCTGCAACCGGTAATTACGCAATAAATCCGATGGGGACATTCCGAAAATACTTGTGATTTTCCGATAAAGCAATATTCTCGACATTCCTAACATATCGCTCATCAGTTCGATTTTGAAATTGCTGTCGCTATGCTGCGCCTCGATCAGATTGAAGAGTTTATCCCGGAACACATCGTCCACACAAGGAAGATTGGCGGCTTCGTGCCTCGTCAGACGACCGAATTTTTGGGCGAATGTACTGGCAAGGCGCTTACGTTCTTCGATAATCCGGATAATTTTCAGACGGACATACTGCATATTGAACGGCTTGTGAATATATTCGTCAGCACCTTCTGCAATTCCGTAAATCCGTTGGTTGTCATCCGAAAGAGCCGTAAGCAGCACGATCGGAATATGACAGGTCGCTATGTTAGATTTTATGTTGCTGCACAACTGGAATCCGTTGAGCGCAGGCATCAGCACGTCGCTCAGGATAAGCGATACTTCATCATCCATCACGGCTTTAACGGCATCGTAACCGTTATTGACGGCAATAACGCGGAAGTTCGTTGAAAGTTCATCTTTAAGATAGGCGAGTATCTCAGAATCATCCTCGGCAATGACGATTGTTTCGTTATATTTCTTGGCCAATAACTCATTGACCTTATTGTCGTCGATCACCTCGTCCGCAAGATAATTCGTCGGAAGAGTTTCGTCAAAAGTGACATTTTCTCCGAAATGCGATTTTCCCTTGAACAGTTCGACCCGGAAAACGGTATAAGCCCCCGGAAGACTATCCGCCGTTATGTATCCATGATGCAGTTCGACATATTCCCGTGTCAGGTGTAATCCGATCCCCGTACTGTAATTCGACGTGTTCTTGAGCGCATAAAAACGGTCGAAAATACGAGGAAGACTCTCTTTATCTATACCCTTCCCGTTATCCTCGACTTCGATCAGTACGCTCGGACCGTTATCTGTCACCGACACCAAAATCGTACCGTATTTGGGCGAATATTTGAAAGCATTTGAAAGCAGGTTGAGCAACACCTGTTCGATTTTATCGGTATCAATCCACAACTGCTGATGCGACGTGTCCGTACGAAATTTATAGACGATCTTTTCCGTTTCGGCATAAGTCTCGAAATAACTAAGTATCTCTTGTGTAAACTGCACGATATCCACCTGTTTCAGCGTAAGCATCATTTTATTATTTTCGATCTTCCGGAAATCGAGAATCTGATTCACGACATTCAGCAGATGGCGCGCGTTACGCTGAATCGTCCAGATATTACGTTGAATTTCGGGGTCCTTTTCCCGCTTGACAATGCTGTCGAGCGGATTGAGGATCAGCGTCAGCGGAGTGCGGATTTCATGGGTTATATTTGTAAAAAACTGTAATTTGTGAGCCGTTACATTCTCTATCTGGGCATGCTTATCCATCAACTCACGGGTTGCAATTTCGATTTCAGCATTTTTTGCGGTCAGGATTTCGTTGCGGCGCCGGAGACGCAGATTCAATCGGATGGCATAAATGCCCATTCCTCCCGCAACAAGGGCGATAATTATGACGGCCCACAATGAATATTTCAGATTGTCAACGCTTCGGTCATATTGTTCAAGAACCGTTTTCTGTTTGTTGATCTGTTCCTGATAACTGACTATCTGTTCCTGCTGCGCCTTGAGTGTGTAGGCATTGTGAGAATCGACGAGTGCCGATTGCAGTTGGTAGCTCTTCTCTACCCGTTTACCAAGAAGGATACGTCTGGCGATCGCCATGACCTTGTCTCCTCCCGTGGGATAGAGGAATGAGGCTTGCAGTCTGCCGTCGAGAACCGCATCTACTCCGACGAGCGCATCTATTCCGATAAATTTTATCCGCTGCGCACAGAGTGAATCGGCTGCATTGATCACATTGTAGGCAGCTAGTGCCATATCGTCGTTGTGCGCAAAAACCAGATCGATATCGTTATAGTGGCCGATCGCCGCCACGCGCTCTTTTGCCACATCGGGTTTCCAGTCGCCGGGAATGGTATGCACCGAATAGCTTTCACTCGCTTCGGCAAGGAATCCCTTATGCCGTTCCACAGCGGGTGAAGAGCTCATCAATCCGGTAATTTCGAGAATCGTAGACCCTTCGGATAATATGGTGTTGATGTAGCGTCCCACATCACGGCCGATATCGTAATTATCCGCACTGATGCAGGTCGTGTAATGGTCCGAATGTATTTTACGATCCCAGATGATTGTCGGAATTCCCATGTCGAAAGCTTCGACGGCGATCGGTGTCACCGGCTCCGATTCGTTCGGCGAGATGATGAGCAGGTCGACCTTCGCCTCAATGAATTCACGAATCTGATCGATCTGTAACTGTGTATTGTTATGCGCATTGCTGACCACAATGCTCAATTCCGGATATTTGGCCGCTTCGGCTTGCATCTGAATCATCATGATCTGACGCCATAGGTCGTTGGTACATTGGGAGAATCCGATCACATAATGACGCTTGGGCTCCGAGATCGATTCACGACGGCAGCCGTTCGTCATCATACATATGGCAAGCAGTAAAAACAGACGGATTGTGCAATGCGGCATAATACGCGAATTTATAATTATTTTATCATATTCAGGCTGAAATCATCGACGAAATAGGTTGAATTCCGGTCTGTCCAGACACCGCAGAAAACAGTGAGTTCCTGCTCCTCGCCGGAATCGAAATCCAGCGCCATTCGGGTCCAATCTCTGCCGGACAGCAGGAACAGCCTGTCTTTCAAAACACTGCCGTCGGGCCGGCGTACACCGATATACACGCCGTTCGTCAACGGGGGCAGGGACATGCGGGCGAATGCGGAAAGCCGGTATTCCTTTCCGGGCATCACTATTATTTTCTGTATGCAGATGTCGGACCAGACGGGTATATAACGGGGTGTTTCGACATACAAGGCGCAGGCAAACTCTCCCGCATGTGCCTCGGATGTCAATTCGGACTTACCGATGTCCCACATCTTCGCAGACTCTTCGAATCCGCCGTCGGCGAGCAGGTTTTCCCGGCCGTGCGGAGTGCAGGCGAACAGAATATAACTTATCAGCGGCAAAATGGTCTTGTACATAAAGTTAGGTCTTAAAAACGGATACCCGGCCGTGCATAACACGGCCGGTTCCGCCGGATGTCAGAGTTAGTTACAGTTGCGAAACGATAAAGTACATATTGTCGCCCGACGAGTAGGGATAAACGGACGGTGAGAACCAGCCTCCCTGATTAGCATTATCGAGCGCCAGCAGTTTTTCACCCGACCAGTCGCCTTCGGGAGAACCGGCATCGCGGTAGACCAGACCGCCCGTCGTCCCCGAACGGTAAATCATAATATAGCGTTTGTGAGTCGCATTATAGGCTACACACATTTCGGATGCATTGCCATAGGTGATCGCCGCCGCTGATTCTGGGTCTCCCGCCACCCAGTCGGTGCCGTCCCAATAGGTCCAGTTGGCTGCAGTTGCAATATCACCGTCGCTTTTGATGCGCGCGACGTATATCTTGGGCGTGGAACGGCCTGCGTCCGAACCGAACATGTAAAGATACTTGTCGCTCAAATAGAATGCCGCCTGCACAAAATGCCCGGCTCCGCTCCAACGGCCGCGGATCTCACGGGTCCAGCTTTTACCGCCGTCTGCCGATGACAACAACCCGGAAAAGTTTGCCGTCCATGCGTCGCTGTCTTCGGGATCGAGCGACTTGAACGAATAATAATGGATATACTGTTTGCCGTTGACGGTCACACCGGCCGTCGGAACACAGGCGGTTTCACCGTCTCCCGACGGTTCGAGAATAGGAACGATACCGTCGTTGCCGGGCGAAACCTGCGCGATATAGAATCCATCAGCGGGATTCATATCGTTCGACAATGCGAATGCGTTTGCGTAATGCTTACCCCCGGCCGAAACATCGGCCAGCGCCATGGAAACCGTATTGTTCGGTCCGGCCCAGATGACGGCTTTACCCGCAAACGAAATATCCGTAAACGAGGCATTCGAGACAGTGCCCGTCGTCAGGCAGGTACCCAATTTGGTCGAGGTCTGGGTGGTGCCGGTCGGAACGAGTCTGAAATCGTCCAATGCGACCCATACTCCGGGATAGCCCCATGCTCCGCAAAAGACATTACCCTGCGTATAGTCGCCGGAATTGAACTCCTTGGTGAATTCGGTCCATACGTCGGGATTCCAATCGCCGGCCTGTCCGTCATAGATCGGGCCGCCTTCCAGCCGGACGCCCGTAAAGGCGTTCATTCCGGCCCACGAAGCCTGTCCGAAGCAGGAGAAGGTGTAATCCTTGCCCTTTTTGAGTGCGATCGACTGCAAGCAGGCATCGCACCAGCTGCCGTCGTTGGGGTTTTCAAGCTTCAAAGCGACCTGACCGCCGTGTGTCTGCGTGTGTTTCGACACCAGCGAAGGCTCCTTGTACGCTCCTTCGAAATACCAGAGTGAACGGTAGTCGATTGCTTCATCGGGGAAAAGCTCGAAACCGGGCTCGGAAATCATATTGAATTCGTCCGCCGCGAACGTGGCTTTCATCAGGGTGATGTTCGAAAGCTGCGTCGGATCGGGATTAAGCTTGATGTCGTTGCCGCCCTCCTCTTTATCGTCGGCACATCCGGCAGCGAATGCGGCGGACAGCAAAAGTAACATTGCGAAATAACAGTTTTTCATGGTTTTTGTTTTTTAGTTGTAGGTTATTCTGTTTTTACGGGTTTCAGGCAAATATCGTCCACGGTGAGCGTCATTTCGGGAGCGCCCCAAACTCCGAAAAAGACATCGGCACTTACAGCCTGACCGGCATTGAATTCACAACCGAAGCGTGTCCATTCGCCGGCTTGGGCTGTGCCCGTTATGTCATGGATTGTTCCGTCGGTCAATCGGACTCCGACATAGGCACCCTCAGGAAGCACCTCTTCGGATTTCACCCAGCACTCGATCGAGTAATCGGCATTCTGCTGCAAGGATACCGTCTGAGTGCATACGTCCTGCCACTGGCCGGAATTCGTATTCGAGAAACGGCAGGCGATCTTGCCGCTGTGCGCATCGCGCGAAGTGAGGGCCGCCGCATTCACATGCCACATCGTCTTGTAGCTCAACGCCTGAGTCGGGTGCTCCTCGAAACCTCCTTCTGCAAGCAGATTGATCCCCGCCTGATCCCAGTTGAGGTCGGCACGCATCAGGAAAACGTTCCATGTAGGCACGGCATGAGAGATGACAAACCACAATTCGTCGTCTTCGTTGAACCACGGGTGAATATAGGGAGCATAAAGCGCATTGCCATCCTCATACATGATGATCTTCTCGCCCGACCAATCTCCTTCGGGAGAGGGTGCGTCCCGGTAAACGACGGCCCGCTGATTGACTGACAGATACATCATCATATACCGTTTGTAACGGCTGTTGTATGCAACGGTCATTTCAGACGCCGTTCCCCGTGCGACTGGCTCCGCCGCCTGTTCGTTGCGCTCCCAGCCGCCGCCGGTCCAGTATTCGTAGGCCGATTTGTCGAGAAGCTTCGTTTCGCTGACACGCGCCAGATAGACGTTGCCGTAACGTCCCGAATGTGTGCCGTACATATATATCAACCCGTTTTCCTTCAGATAGGCGACCTGCGTGAAGTTGCTGTCGGCATTCCATTTGACGCCCGAACGGGTCCATGCTGTCCCATAATTATCCGAGTAAACGATTTCGCTGTAATTCACCGACCAGTAATCGTTATCACCCGTAGGAGTCCAGTCATGGATACTCATGTAGTTCAGGTACTGACGGGTGCCGACCGCAATGCCGCCCGTAGGAATGCAGGTCACTTCGTATTCCGAACCATCGGGATATTGCCCGGTTTTGGCCCGCGAGACGACGATCTCCTTTACGGCATTGCCATCCATCAGCATTCCCGAATAATAAAGCCCGTCCGTCAAGTCACGATCCGAAGAGAGTGCGATGGCGTTCGATTTCCAGTTGCCGCCTCCGTAGTCGAAATTATCGCCGAATGCGCACATGACCGTCCCGTTGCCGGCATCCCACATATTGTTGTAATCGGTACGGCCGATATTGAACCGGGCGTCCGTTCGGTTGGGATTGGGAATCGTTTCTCCGCTTTCCGAACGTCCGGTGACGCGCGCCACGAGCGTTATGTTATCCGGCAGCAGCGTCCCTGTTTCGAGAGGTTCCGGTCCCGGCGGTTCCGGATCGGGAATCTCCGTATCGGATGCCGACGAGCAACCCGGCAGCAGAAATAGGACGGCAATCAGGAACAACATGCTTCTGATCCCGGATACGGGCCGCCTGTCTGTTTTAATAAGAATATCCATCATTTTGACGAAGGTTAATGTTGGAAAGCAGTTCGGAAGAGGGTATCGGATACAATTCGAGATATTTCTTCTGCTTGGGCGTGTGGAATGTCCAGCTTCCGTTTACATAGAGATTCCACCGGATCAGCTGCTCGCGCCGCATTCCTTCGCCCGTGAACTCGCGTCCGAGCTCTTTCAGGAATTCGCCGTAAGGCACGGATACGCCGTCAACGACTGTCAAGGCGGACAACTGCTCGGCCGTCAGCTCACGCACGGATCGGGGCAGAGACGGATCGAAACTGCGTCTGCGCACCTCGTTCACGATGTCAGCGGCTCCCTGTGCATCCCCGTCACGAAGCATACATTCGGCTTTCATCATCAGGGTCTCCCCGAAGCGGAACACGACCCAGTCCTGATCGGTCTCCCATTTCTGGCCGATTTTGACCTCGTACTTTCCGAAGCGGTAGCCGTCGAATTCACGGGCGGCGTCGATCGAGGCAATTTCGTTGACATAATTGAAGGGTGTCACACCGTCGGTAAAATAGAGCGGCTGCTTGGTGAGGTAGTCGTACTGTTGCCCCATGCAGTAACTCTGCCTGTAACGTTTGTCATTGTAATGATCGGGATCGGTGGCATCGAACGTCTCTTTTACGTACGAAGGCACGGCACGCAGTCCATTGTAACCGCCCGAACCCGCGTTGTAGATCGGTTTGCAGGCCCAGTGCTGGGTTTTGGCATAGATGCAGTGGAAAATGGGCGATCCCGTCGTTTCATCATACGGCACCGCAAAAATGATTTCGGGCGACGTTTCGCTTTGCAGACTGAAAATATTGGAAAAGCTGTCGTCGAGCTGGTATTTCGCAGACCCGATTATCTCGTTGCAAAGGATGAGCGTACTGTCGCGCTTGGCGGCATATTCGCTGCCGAGCCACGATTCGGCATTCAGATATACCTTTGCCAGCAGATGCTTGGCTGCCCACTTGTTAAAACGACTGTACCGCTGTTCTTCGGGCAGTTTGTCCATGCTCTCGCGCAGTTCCCGCACGACGAAATCATACACCTCTTTCCGGTCGCGCGTCGTCGGCATATAATCTTTCGGCACGTCGTAGGTCTCCATGATCGGCACATTCCCGAAAAGAGACAGCAGGTAATAATAATAGAATGCACGCACGGCACGAACCTCCGCCAGCGTTTGCTCGTCGAGCTCCACCCCGGCCTCTTCGAACTGATGCAGCACCCGGTTGCAGCAGGTCGTAATGCCATACCACAAGTGGCTCCAACAAGTACTGAAATGGGGGTCGGTCGATTTCCATTCGTGATTGTCCAGCCGCAGCCAGATACCGCCGTCATACCAGCCTCCGTCCGAATTGGTCGGAATGACCCATGCATCGGTTCCGAGCTCGGTCAGGTCCCAGATGCTGCGGTCCTCGTTGAACCAGCGCATCTGCCCGTACATGGGTGTCAGCAGGTAGGCCGAGCTCTGTTCACTGTCCTCCAGAATCTTGTCGATTGTCATATCGCTGTAAATATCCGGATCGAGATTCGTGCATGAAGCCAGCAGAAGTGCGCATGCGCCGAACAGATGTATTGTTTTTCGTTTCATGGTTTTGATCATTAGAAGTTGAACGATGCACCGACGATGTACGAACGCAGGTTAGGGTATTTGTTGATCGGGTCCACGCCGGATGTGAGGCCGACGATCGCCACTTCGGGGTCCAGCCCAGAATAGCCGCTGATCGTAAGCAGGTTCATGCCCGTACAGAAGACCCGGATACTGCGTATCACCTTGTTGCGTTGTGAAAGATCGAATGTGTAGCCGATGGTCAGATTGTCGAGTTTGACGTAATCGCCCGGTTCGATATAACGGTCCGAATAGATCGACGGCGCGAAATTGTAATATTCGCCGATCTTCTGATAAGCTGATTTCGGCACGTTGAAACTCGACAGCCAAGCGAGTGTTTCATACTTCATCCGGTAGGCGTTCAGAATATCGAAGCCGAAAGCTCCGCGAAAGGATACCGACACGTCAAGCCCCTTCCAGCGATAACTGGCCTGCAAAGCGGCGAACATTTTGGGCATCCCGTTACCGATAATAGTCTTATTATCTTCACTGGGGTCCGAATTTTCGGCTCCGACAACATTCCAAGTCGTGCTGTTTTTCAGTCCATCGACACGCCATCCGTAGAAGTTGCCGACTGCCCAGCCATCTTCGAGCCGGTGCGTGTAAGTTTGCATGGGTTCTCCGGTCGAGCCGAGTGTCAGATATTCCATTGTATACCTGTCGTTGGAGAGCGAAATCAGTTTGTTTTTGTTGTAGGAGAAGTTTCCGCTGAGGGTCAATGCCATGTCTTTGCGGGAGATCAGGTCGCCTGAAAGCATCACCTCGACACCTTGGTTGCGCATCGAACCCACGTTGGCCAGAATCGAATTGGTAATATTGGGCGGTGTCGGAACCGTGTAGGTGTAGAGCAGGTCATCGGTGCGCCGGTTGTAAAAATCGATACTGCCCCGGAACCGACTGTTGAAAAGAGCGAAATCCAGTCCGACGTTAAGTTCCTTTTTGCGCTCCCATTTCAGATCGTCGTTGGCATTGTTCGTCGGCACGATACCATTCACCCATTTACCTCCGTCATACCCCATGTATGCCGTACTGAAATTGTATAGCGGGACATATTGGTAGGGCGATGAGGGAGCGGTGCCGGTTATGCCGTATCCGACCCGTAATTTGAGATCGGAAACCCAATATGCATCCCGCATGAACTTTTCCTGTGTAATCCGCCAGCCGGCACTTACGGCCGGAAAAGTACCCCAACGGTTGTTCTTTCCGAACTTATCGCTTCCCTCATGGCGCAGGCTGGCCATAAAAAGGTATTTATTGTCGAAATTATAGTTCACTCGGCCGTAGAAACCGATCAGCTTGATCCGGTACTTATAGCTGGTCAGCTTCGAGGTGCCATCGAGCGTCGAATTCGCCGAACCGATATTCCATGCGCCGAATCCGTCAATTGGGAAATCGTAGGCATACATTTCGGAAGATTGGTGGATATAGTCATTGTAACTGTATCCGACGGTTGCCTGCAGCGTATGGCGGCCGAATTTGCGCGAATAGTCGGCCTGTAATTCGAGTGTCTTGTCCTCGCCGTGGCCCCCGGAGAGTCGCGCCTGTCCCTGCGTGCTGCCCATCGTCGATGAATAATGCTTTTGGGTCGTGCTGTAAGCGTAATCGTTGAAGTCGCCCATGTAGATACCCGTTGCACTGATCGTCAGGTCCTTGACCGGTTCGACCGAAATCCGTCCCGACATCATCAGCTGGTCGTACTTGTTTTCGGTGTTCTGTTCTTTCAGTAAGCCTACCGGGTTGGCACCGTTGCTGTTTTCATAATAGGAGCCGTCGGCGTTGTAGACCGGGATGGTCGGGTTCCGGCTGAGCGCCTGCATATAGAGATCGTCCGGAACGATACCCTGCGTTACGATTTTATTGCTGACATTCAGGGCGATCTTGAACCGGTCGTCGAACATTGCGTGGTTGATGCTGAGTTTGGCGGTCAACGACTCGTCGAAAGAGCCCTTGTAGATACCTTGTTTGTCGTTGTAGGTTACCGAAGCGAGGTAATTCGTCCGGGCATTTCCGCCTTGCAGCGAAACATAGTGCGTCTGACTGACGGGCGTGCGGGTAATCTCCCGGACCCAGTCCGTGTCGCCCTTGAAATCGTTGATCAGGTCGAAGCGGGAATCCTCTTTCGCAAGCCGGGATTTCAGACTGCGGAGTTCCGTGGCATCCGGATAGTCGGAGGTCTCATCGAGCATTTGGTCGATGGTGACATAGCCTTTGTATTCCAACGCGACTCGTCCCGACTGCGGCCGTTTGGTATTGATGATAATCACGCCGTTCGTTCCGCGCGTACCGTAGATGGCAGCGGCCGAACCATCCTTCAAGACATCGATGGATTCAATGTCTTCCGGTGAAATGGCGTTGAGGGACCCTCCGGCCACCCCGTCGATCACGATAAGCGGAGCCGAAGAGGCTGCCAGCGTCGAAATACCGCGCAACATGATGCTCAGCTCGCCGCTGGGATTGCCCGATGTTTTGGAAATACCCAGACCGGCGACTTTTCCCTGAAGCAGTTGAAGCGGATTGCTGACGCTTCCTTGTAAAAATTCATCGGATGACACTCGGGTGATTGAACTGGTGATCTCCTCTTTGCGGATCGTGCCGTAACCGATCGCAATCACTTCCTCAAGGCCGATGGCATCGGCTTCGAGTGCGAAGTTCACCTCTGTCCGGCCATTTACAGCGGCTTCTGCACTCTTCATGCCGATAAAGGAACACACGAGCGTTGCATTTCCGTCCTTTACGTTCAGCGAGTAACTGCCGTCGCTGCCGGTCGAGGTCCCGGTCGTAGTTCCCTTGACGATGACCGATGCCCCGGCAATTCCGTTTCCGGTCTGATCGGTCACTTTTCCGGAAATGCCGTGACTCGTTTGAGCAGATGCCGGCATGCCGTACAGCAGCATCAGAGCCATGCATAACATGAAATAGAGTTGTTTCATAATTGATGGTATTTAGGTTAATTTTTCTCCGTTGCCGCAGACGCTGCCGTCCCGTACCAGAAAGCAGCTGCCCGGTAATCGACCGCACCGGGATTCCAGCTCAGCATTTCCAAGTCAAATTGCAACCGTTGCCCGAAAGGTATTACATCCAGATTGCGGGTTCGGACAAAGGTATTGTATCCGTGCGACGATGCTTCATCGGCCCGGGGAGCGCCGCCGAACGGCGTTGCGAACGGCACCACAGGCGCCCAAGAACAGTTGTAATAGTCCTCTGTCCCGGTACCCATGAACGACGGGAACGTATCGTTATCGATCCATATCTTTTCATCGCCCTCACCATACCAGTCCGGGCAGTGGTTGTAAAGCGACAACACATCGCCGCAATAGACCCCGCGACCGGTTATGGTCGTAAAATTCCAGTCGAGATTGTCCGGCGAGTTATAATCATTGTTGACTGGAATACTTGTTTCATCGTGGTAAGTTGCATGGAAATAGAGTGTCTGTGCCGTCCAGTCGAAATCATCGACATAACCCGTGATTACGGCTGTAAAGGGAATATCGGTCCTTTTTTCGAGACGCAGGTCCGCATGTTCCGCATAAGGCATCACCCAACGGCTCGTAAAGGTGCCTTTGCCGTCGGACGAGACGTACCAGTTCGATGAAGCCGGTGCACCGGTGCCGGCTCCGAAGAAACAGTCGAGGGGAC
>QWCB01005219.1_pt1 | contig 15640 bp, 12 predicted proteins | sample 1972511 | NCBI WGS metagenome assembly QWCB01 (sample SAMN09866719, study PRJNA288562) | Human gut metagenome isolate term5_stool, whole genome shotgun sequencing... | isolation source: gut | host: Homo sapiens | place: USA: California
AAGAACTGGTCATCGAAGACGGCATCGAAGAAATCGGAGGAGCTGCTTTTAGAAACAATCTCATTGAAGAAGTGGTCATCCCCGACAGCGTGAAGACTATCGGCGGCGGCGCTTTTTCGAACTGCGATCAATTAAAGAAAGTGACCTTACCGAAGAATATCACCGAAATCGCGGGATCCGTCTTTTACGGCTGCCCCATTCAGGAAGTGACCATTCCCGACGGTGTCACCACCATCGGACGGGCGGCCTTCCAAAATGCGGATATTAGAAACCTGACCCTCCCCGCGTCGGTTACCAAGATTGATAGGAACGCATTTACGAACAATAAAAATCTCCAAGACCTGGTGATTCCGGGTACGGTCAAGACCATCGGCAGAAGTGCCTTTTCTTACTGCGGCCTGATCAATCTGACCTTGGAAGAAGGCATCGAAACCATCGGCAAAGATGCCTTCCGCTACAACAATATTAAGAAAGTCACCATTCCCGCATCGGTCACGAATTTAGATGATTCCGCCTTTAATGATAATCTCGGCATCGAAATCACTAGAAACTAAGAGACCCCTTATGGGAAAAGACGAAAGCCACCTCGCGGTGGCTTTTTTCTTTCTTCTATTCTCTTGTATCATCGGGATCGCACCATCAAGTGCCGCAAAAGGTTTTGTAGCCGTCAATGGCCGGGGCGTTTCTCAGGGCCAACTGTTCCGGCGTGTGGGCGTAGGGATTTTCCAAAAGTTCCATGAAGTGGAGCAGAAAGCTCTTGTCCCCGAGCTCCGCCTCCTGTATGGCCCGCTCCACGAGGTAATTGCGGGGGAAAATGGCGGGATTGTTTGCGCGGCGAATGGTATCGCCTTCGTCGCCCGTGGCGGAAATAATTTTTTCGTAGAGGGAGGCGAAGTTATCGGACCAATTATCCCGCTCGTCGCCATGGGTGAGGCGAAGGAAGGATTCGTTGTAGTCCAGCTTTTCTTCCAAAAGCAGATTGAGCCATTGATTGATCAGATCGCAGACGGCGTCACTCGCATCCTTAAAGCCCAATCGACGGGCCAAGAGACGGAAGTAGGTCGTGCGAAAGGCGTCGGCGTAGGCGGTCAAGGCGGCGTTTGTTTTTTCTTCCTGCGCCTTTTCGTCGCCGAGGACGCCGCCCAGGGCCTCGCCCAATTTCGTGAGATTGTAGGTGCCGATCTGCGCCTGATTTTCGAAGCGGTAGCGGCCCAATTGGTCGATGGAGCTGAACACGGTCTTGGGATTGAAGGTATCCAAAAAGGCACAGGGGCCGTAGTCGATGGTTTCGCCGGAGATGGTCATATTGTCCGTGTTCATGACACCGTGGACGAAGCCCAGGGCCATCCAGCGGGCGATAAGCTCCCCTTGACGAGACGCCACACGGGCGAGCCAGCGGGCTGTGCGGTCGTCGGCGCCGAGAAGATCCGGGTCGTGGCGCTTGATGGCGTAGTCCAAAAGCACGTTTATATCGCCGCCGGATTGCGCCACCCACTCAAAGGTGCCCACCCGCAAGTGGCTCTTGGCCACGCGGGTCAAGACGGCGCCTTCTTCCCTTTGGTTGCGAAAAACGGTCTGGCCCGTAGTGACCACGGCCAGGGCCCGGGTCGTGGGCACGCCTAAATGGACCATGGCCTCGCTTAAAATATATTCCCGAAGCATGGGACCCAGGGCCGCGCGCCCGTCGCCCATGCGGGAAAAGGGCGTCCGCCCCGTCCCTTTCAGCTGAATGTCCATCCGCTCCCCGCCGGGCGTGAGCTGCTCGCCGAGAAGAATGGCCCGCCCGTCGCCTAAAATGGCCGGGTAGCCGAACTGATGGCCCATGTAGGCCATGGCAATGGACGACGCCCCATCGGGAAGGGCGTTGCCGCTTAAATAAGCCAGGCCTTCCTCGGAGAAAAGAGCTTCATCATCTAAGCCCAAATCCCGTGCCAGCGTTTTATTCGTTATGAAAAAATTGGGATCCGCCACCGGCGTCGGCTCCACCTTTCGGTAAAAATGCCGGGGCAACCCCTCGTAAGAATTGTCAAAATTAAACATAGTATCACCGGTAAATATATACCCAAAGGTGGAGAATTTACAGGGTTGTGGTATAATAAGAAAATAGAGAAAGATTTTTTTTAAAAATGAGGTAGAGTTCGCTCATGTCGGTAAGACAGAGTGACGGAAGAAACACAGGAGGTAGAGGAATGAAGGTCAGTAGAAAAAGACAGTTCACGATTTTAGCCGTGATGCTCTTCGCCTTTTTCATCGCTTTTTCGGGCAACCCGAAGCAGGCTTTTGCTGAGAGCCCCGGTGAGGAAAAGGCCATTACGCTTTTGAAGGATGGAGAAACAATTGGCGACTACGACACTTTAAATCATGCGATCAACAAAATGTACGACCTTACAAACGGAGGCTCAAGATTTAATTTTGTCATTCAGGTAAATAAGGACATTGACTTATCGGAATACACTCAGTTTGGCTTTCCCTATGGTGAAGTCACCCTCACGAGTAAGGACCCGAAAAACCCGAGAACCATTAAAGCGAATGTTCAAGATCATAATATGATGCTCGGTGTCGTCAACGGGGCGCACTTGACCGTAGAAGATATTATTATCGACGGGAACAACGCAAAGCGTCTTTTTTGGGTGGAATCTCATGATGAACCCGCCAAGCTGACGATCAATGACGGCGCCATCTTGCAAAACGGCAAGGTTGAAGCAAGTGATCAAACCAAAAGAGGCGGCGCTATTTATTGTCAAAAAGCAGGTGATGTCACCATCAACGGCGGCATCATAAAAAATAACGAGGCCTTTGATTACGGCGGCGCCATTTGCTATATCGGCAAGGGGACCTTGACCATCAACGGCGGAGAAATTTCCGGCAACAAAGTTCAACCCGACGGAAACGGTGGTGGAATTTATTTACAAGGGAAGGCTCAAATTAACGGAGGAAAAATCTCCGGCAACTCGGCGCAAAATGGCGGCGGCATCACCACCGGAAAGAATGCAAACTTGGAAATCACCGGCGGCGAAATCAGTGGAAACAAGGCAAGCAATCTCGGCGGCGGCATTTACTGCGCAAGCAACTCGGTTGTGAAGTTTACCGGCGGAAAAATATCTGAGAATCAAGGGAAATTTGGCGGCGGCGTAGCTACGATATACGAGAGTAAATTTATCATGAATGGTACCGGCGTTATTTCAGGTAATGAAGCTCGAAACGGAGGGGGATTCTACTTTTGGGAAAAAACATCTGGCTGCGAGCTTATATCCGGAACCATAGAGAAAAATCAAGCGCCTAAAGGAGGCGGAATTTACCTCAGATCATCGAAAGTAACAATTGGCGGCGTCGTCATACAAGAAAACGTTGCAAACTTTGGCGGTGGGATTTATTCCAATTTACCTGCTGATAAAACCCTAACCATCGACGGCGCGAAGCTGTATAAAAACGAGGCGAGATCCGGCGGCGGCGTATGCTTGCCGAGCGGAGGCACGCTGAATTTCAAAAATTCCGAATTCAAGGAAAACAAAGCCTATTACGGCGGCGGCATCTGGACGAGCAATACAATGACCGTTGAAAAAACAACTTTTACAGGCAATGAAGCCATTAAATCCGACGAACCTGCGGATTCCGAAGGCAAGCCTGAAAATCTGGGCCACGGCGGCGCCATCTATGTAAATACCAGATTGGCTGATGACGGCGTCGTCACCGTGGACAATTGCTCATTCACTCATAACAAGGCGGATAAATCCGGCGGCGCCATTTCCGTCGACGAAACTAAGGGCTTGTTAAAGGTCATGAACAACACGGTCTTTGACGGTAACGAAGCAACCGGTGAATTTGGTCACGGCGGAGCTATTTATAGCAATCTTCACGCCTATATGCCGGAATACGACGACGGATCCACAGGCGGCTTGGTCCAACCGCCGACGGCGAAGGATTTCTACTACAACATCAACACCGATGCGACCACGGTTTTCAAAAACAACAAAGCTTTCCAAACCTTTACGCCGCCGAGCACAAAGGACGAATTTGTGAAGCTCTTGTATGCATCCACATCTCACCCGGGCACGAAATACGACCACCCCTTGAACAATGACGACGTGAATTTACTCGTGTTTAAGGAAGTCATCTTCCACAAGAATTATGAAACGGAAGACCCGATTCACGACGCATTTTATGTGATTGAAAAGCAGAAGTTAGAAGAGTTTCCCACGGATCCCGTAAGGGAAGGCTATATTTTCAAGGGATGGAACACGCAAAAAGACGGCAAGGGGACGGAGTTTAAACCGGGCGCTGTTATCGAAAATGACATCACCGTTTACGCACAATGGGAAGCTGATCCGACAAAACCCGATCCCAACAAGCCCGACAAACCGACTCCGGGCGGCGGATTCTACTTTGTGCCCACGGATACGCCTCTCTTAAACAGAAAAGATCATGCCCAATACATGATTGGCTATCCGGATCAAAACTTTAAGCCCGACAATCACATGTCCCGCCAGGAAGTCACGGTCATGTTCTCCCGCTTATTAAACGAACGGCCGCAAAAGGGCGTCATTTATAGTCGCGATTACAAAGACATCCCCGACGACCTCTGGTCCGTCACCGCCATCAGCTACATGAGCAAGCTGGGCATGGTGAAGGGCTATCCCGATGGCAACTTCATGCCTCGGGCCGCCATTACCCGGGCGGAATTTGCCGCCATGGCCACGCGCTTTGCCGACATTTCATCGGGAAGCAAAACCTTCACCGACGTCGCCAAAGATCACTGGGCCTACGATGTGATTCAAAAGGCCGCGGCCGCCGGATGGATTTCCGGTTATCCCGACGGAAGCTTTAAGCCCGATCAACCCATTACCCGGGCGGAAGTGGTGGCCATTACCAATCGCATGCTCAATCGCTTTGCCGACGAGGCCTATGTGGACGCCCATCGAGATAAGATCCTGCAGTTTAAGGACATGAACAAGGGCATGTGGTCTTACTATCCCGTCGTCGAAGCCACCAACGGCCACGGCTACGAGCGCAAGGCCAACGGAAAAGACGAAACCTGGTTCGAAGTCAACGGCACGAGCTTCGTTTACGACAAGTAAATTTATAAAATAAGAAGCTACCGATGAATGTCGGTAGCTTTTTCTATGGAAGGGACCCCATGGTATAATGGAGGGAAGAATAAAGGAGGCATTATGGCGAAGAAATATGTAGAAGGCGAGATTACCGAGCGGCATTTCCCCAACAAATCCGTGGTGGAAACGGAAGACGGCGTGCGGGTCGTGGTGAAGGGCGGCCTGCCCGGGCAGAAGGTGGGCGTGCGCATTACCAGGAATCGAAAGGACAATAAAAAGGGTAAGATCGTGGAGCTTTTGGCCTCATCTCCTATGGAAGAGGAGGCGGATTGCCCCCACGCGGCCATTTGCGGCGGCTGCACCTACCAGAGCTTGAGCTACGAAAAGGAATCGGCGCTGAAAAAAGCCATGATCGACGATCTCTACGGCCGGGACGTGCCCTACACCCCGGCGCCCAGGGCCTATCACTATCGCAACAAAATGGAATACACTTTCGGCGATGCGGAAAAAGGCGGCCCCCTGACCCTGGGCCTGCACCACAAAAAGGGCTTTTACGACATCGTCTCCACCACGGGATGCCTCTTGGTGCCGGAAGATATGGAGGCCATTCGCGCCGCCGTGGAAGGCTACTTCCGCGAGCTGAACACGCCCTTTTACCACCGCATGAAGCACGAGGGCACCCTGCGCTTTCTCGTCGTGCGCCACGCCCGGGCCACGGACAGCTATTTAGTAAACCTGGTCACCTCGTCAGATGAAGTGGACGAGGCGGCCTTCGTGGACTTTTTGCGCGGTTTGAAGCTAAAGGGCACCGTGGCGAGCATCTACCGTACCGTCACCGATGACTGGGCCGACGCCATTAAGCCCGAGGAGGTGCGCCACCTTTACGGCGACGAGGTGATCGGCGAAAATCTCTTGGACCTTCACTTCGACATCGGGCCCTTTTCCTTCTTTCAGCCCAATCCCGACACGGCCACGCTGATCTACGAAAAGGCCCGGGCCCTGGCGGCGGAAGAAAAAGGCGTGGTCTTCGACCTGTACTCCGGCACGGGCACCATCGGCCAGGTGCTGGCCAAGGCGGCGAAAAAAGTGGTGGGCATCGAAATCGTGGAATCCGCCGTGGAGGATGCCAATCGCTCGGCGAAGCGAAACGGCATTGATAATGCCCGCTTTATCGCCGGCGACGTGCTTGAGATGATCGACACCGTGGAGGAAACCTGCGACCTCCTCGTCGTGGATCCGCCTCGCGACGGCATCCACCCGAAAGCCATCGACAAGCTGGCTGCCCTCGGCGCGGGACGCATCCTCTACATCAGCTGCAACCCCGTGACCCAAGTTCGGGATATTGAGCTACTGGAAAGAGAGGGCTATAAAGTGGAACACCTTGAAGCCGTGGACCAATTCCCCAGGACGGCACACGCAGAGGCAATCGCTCTTCTTGTAAAAAGTTAAGGCCTTGATCATGCCAAGAATCTCCAAGAGAAGCGCACGTGAAGGTGATTCGATTGGCAAGATTCGACGGCGGAAGCCCTAGACCTATTGGTACGAGATTCGCACAGCGAATCGAAGTAGCAATAGAGGTAGGTCAGCAGACATTTGCACCAAATCAAAGATTTGGGCAAATGGTTGCATCAGACCTACATTGATTCGCTTTCGCTCATCATGTTAGGTCTTGATCATGCCAAGAATCTCCAAGAGAAGCGCCCGCTAGGGTGATTCGATTGGCAAGATTCGACGGCTGAAGCGATTGCATTATTGTCTAGAAAATAGGGCATGTTCGGCACTGCAGGTTTAGCCAGTTACTTGAATAAAAACCGGCCAATTAAATGAGCAAAAAGCACCTATGGCTGATATTAGCTGGATCATCGGTTCGATGCTTTTTGGTATAGGATGTGGAAGTCAGTATAAAAAGGAAAAATAAAATGAATATTAGAAAAGCAAATGCAAATGATATCAATGCGATTGAGAGAATATACAATAAAATTCAGTTGGCGGAAAAAAACGGAGAAACAAGTGTTGGTTGGGAAATGGGCGTGTATCCCGTACGCCAAACGGCCGAGGACGCACTTAATAGAGACGATCTTTTTGTACTTGACGCTGCCGACATTATTATCGGCAGCGGAATCATTAACCAAAACCAAGTCGATGTTTATGCAAATGCCAATTGGAGGTATAAAGCGGATCCATCTGAAGTCATGGTGCTTCACACCCTTGCAATTGATCCCGGTAAAAAGGGAAAAGGCTATGGTAAAGCGTTTATAAAATTTTATGAAGACTATGCTTTAATAAATAATTGTCACTATTTGCGAATGGATACGAATGAAAAAAATAAAGTTGCCAGAAGATTCTATCAATCCCTGGGCTATGAAGAAGTCGACATCATTCCTTGCACATTTAATGGGCTGGAAGGTGTGAACTTGGTCTTAATTGAAAAAGCTTTATAATAAAATTTAGACCGGATTCATTTCCGGTCTTTTTTATCTCATCTTCTTTTTTTCATGGAACCGAGGAGGCCTCTTGCGATTTCACGACCAATGGTTCTCGAAATGGTGCCGAGCATGGAGTCGACGCCTTTATCGATGTACGTCTTTTGGCTGCGGGCGGACTTTTGTGCTCTTTCCAATTCTTTTCTTTGTGCTTCAAGCTCTTTCTGTCTTTCGGCCTCCGACTTTTCTCTTTCGATTCTTTTTAAAAGAACCTCGTAGGCGGATTCTCTGTCGATGGCTTCCTTGTACTTGGCATAAAGGGGCGAAGAATCGATCAAGGCTTTATACGCCTCATCGGTGAGTGCCACAAAGGATGAGTGGGGCGGAAGGATGAGTGCCTTGTCCGCCACGGTGGGCGCGCCGCTTTCATCGGCAAATGAAACCAATGCTTCTCCGGTCCTGAGACCTATGATTTCTTCCTTGATGTCCATGGATTCGTCCTGTCTGAAGGTGTCTGCCACGGCGTTTATCGCCTTGAGCTCCTTGGGAGAGTAAGCCCGTAGCTGATGGACGATCCGGTTGGAAAGCTGCGACGAAACGGATTCCGGCACGTCGAGAGGATTTTGAGTGATAAAGAATACGCCCACCCCTTTGCTGCGCACGAGACGAACGACTTGGATGATCTTGTCCTGTAACACCTTTGGCGTGTTGTTAAATAGTAAATGGGCCTCGTCAAAGAAGAAGACAAGCTTCGGCTTGTCCAAATCGCCAACCTCCGGGAAGCTTTCATAGATTTCCGAAAGCAAGTACAGAAGAAGCATGGAGTAGAGAAGCGGATTTGAAATCAATTTCGTGGCATTTAAAATATTTACCACACCCTTGCCGCTTGCATCTGTTCGAATAAGGTCGCCGATTTCGATGGCAGGCTCTGAGAAGAGCAGGTCGCCGCCGGCGTCTTCAATAAACAAAAGCTTTCTGGAAATGGCAGAGAGACTTTGAGGGGCCACATTTCCGTAGGTCTTATTAATCTCGTCTCTATGTTCGCCGACGAAATTGATCACCTGCTTAAGATCCTTTAAATCGATTAACAGTAGGCCCTCGCTGTCGGCAACCTTGAAAATAATATTTAAAACCCCGGTCTGCGTATCGTTTAGCTCCAAAATATTTGCGAGCATCAGAGGACCCATCTCTGAAACAGTCACCCGAAGCGGAATTCCTTTTTCGCCGTAGATATCCCACATCGTGACGGGATAATTTTTAAAATCAAAATCAGAAATACCGAGTTCCTCGAGCCTTGAATTTAATTGGTCATTCATCTCGCCGGCCTTTGATATATTCGCAAGATCGCCCTTCACATCCGCAAGAATGGTCGGAACCCCGGCATCGGAGAGACCCTCCGTCAGCACCTTCAGAGTGACGGTTTTGCCGGTGCCGGTCGCGCCGCTGATCAGTCCGTGTCTGTTCATTTTATTTAAGAGAATATAATTTTCCGTTTTCCCCTTGCCAATTAAAACTTTGTCCATGAGAACCTCCTTTATATCTGATTTAATTATAACAAATTAATAAAAATACAGGGACTGAACATGGTATAATATCCATGATAATTAGTATCAATCGGAGGAAGCGATGTTTGAACATTTTTTAGAAAATTTCAGAAAGCCGGAAGACAATTTTGCCGGCAGATTGATGTTAAGAAGTATGAATCAAGGCCATGAAAAATTAGCGACGTGGGGAAGGTCTTACTTAAAAATCAATAAAGAAGATACCGTCTTGGATTTAGGCTGCGGCGGCGGACGGAACATCGAATATTTTTTGACTCAAGGGGCCAAAGTTTACGGCATGGACCACTCACAGACCAGTGTAAACATAGCGAGTGAGCGAAATAAAGAAGCGATCAAGTCCGGCAGATGCCAAATTCTCGTGGGCGATGTAAAGCGCCTTCCTTTTAAAGATGAATCCATGGCCATTGTCACGGCATTTGAAACGATTTACTTTTGGAACGATATCCGGGTGTGCTTTGAAGAGATTTATCGCGTGTTAAACAAAGGCGGACAGTTTCTCATATGCAATGAAGTCTCGTCGATGAAAAGAAGAGATGTAAGGATATTAGCCCGGAAGATTACCATGGAAGTCTACACACCCGACGACTTGACGAATATGCTTTCGAAAGTCGGCTTTTCCTGTGCATACCATTTAGACAGAAAAGAACAACTGGTATTCATAGCGACCAAATGATTTAAAGAAAGGCACGAGGGAGATTCGATGAAATATCGCCGATTTTATTTCAGTTTATTTCAACATCCGATGAAAAAGGTCTTGGCGGAAACATACGGCCGGGCCTATGCCGGCGAGATCATTAAAAAAAGTAAAAAAGTGTATCGAAAGTTAGTCGAAGAGGCGGAGGATATCGGCGAGGATAATCCCATGGCCTACAACGAGATGTTTGCCCTCGTTTTTGTCGCCCCCTACTTAGCAAGCGAAAAAAAGATTCCGCCTGAAATTGTGCAGGAGATGATGCGTCGATCCCTTTATTTTGTCGGCCCGTATTTTTCCCTGATCGACCTCAATACGAAGTGGGGAAAGGCGGCCAACAAGAAAAACATACTGAAGTATGTCAAATGGTATACGCCGGAAAGAGAAAAGCGCTACCCCACGTCGTTCAAAGTGGATTTTGTGGGCGAACCCTACGAGGGCGCCTGCTACTACAGAATCACCCGTTGTCCGATTTGTGCCTACACCGAGAAGCTCGGGGTTGCTGAATTAATGCCCCTGTTTTGCGAGCTGGATGAGGTGATGATCAACCTTCAACACGGCGTACTCCACAGAAAAGACACCATAGCCAATGGAGCGGATTGTTGCGATTATTTTATTACAGGGGACAGAGAATGAACCGCAGGGCCAAACAGCATTGGGGAAATGATCTTTAAGGAGGGGAAAATGAGTTTAACTTATAAGATGGCATCGACCATCGTAAGGCTACTCGGAGTCAAAAAGATGTTTTTAAAAAACAAAGAAGACATGCTCGCCTATGCAAGGAAAGAAAATGCGAAAACGGTCTTTGATTTCGAGAAGGCCATGAAGCGGGCCCGGAGAAAAAATTATTATCTCTTCGACAGAGAGGTCATGGGATACAGGCTGCTTTCTTATCAAAAAAATCAAAGCCCCGCCGGCGGGGCGGTCCTTTATCTCTTCGGCGGCGGCATGATCACGCAGCCGAACCAATTGGATTTTCCTTTGGCGGAAAGAATCATGGAAAGAACGGGTAAAGATGTTTGGTTTTTGTTCTATCCCCTCTGCTCGGAAGATGTAAAGGTGGATAAGACCTATGAAGTGTCCTTTGAAACCTATCGGCGAATGACGGAAACTTATAAGGCGGAAAACATTGGCGTCTTAGGATTTTCGTCAGGGGCCTGTCTTTCCCTTGGGATCTTTCTACATAATAATGCCTTAGGCAGACCCCTTCCCATGCCCGAAAAAATTATTTCCGTTTCTCCCGGCGGCATTCCCGATGTCACGCTCCATGAGAACAGAGAAATATGGGAAAAGTTAAATGCGCTGAACCCTAAAGACATTATGATTGAACCGACCTATATTAAAACGGCGAGAGAGATCTTAAAGGGAGATAAAGATCTGCCGGAATATATGTTAGACGGAACGGTAGGCGATTTTACGAATTTCCCGAAAACTTATTTTTATTACGGAGAAAATGAATGCCTCTACGCCTACGCGGAAGAATTTCAAAAGGCCATGGAGAAATACCATGCTCCATACGAAATCATTGTCGGAAAGGGCATGTGCCACTGTTATCCTTTGGCGCGGTTTTTCAAAGAAGGCAGACAGGCACAAGATGAAATCATCGAACGGTTAAAGTAATCGCCGAGTACGGAAGATAAAATCACAGGAATGAATTGCCTGTCTTCGGCGTCGAGATGCAATTAAAATGTAGGCCACATATTCTGCCCGACCGCGATTGTGGACCGAACCCATATAAAATTTATTTAAATATATTTGAAGTATTACACTTGTTTGTTCACAAAACGGTTATATACCAAGCGTGAGAAGCATTCATCTTAGAAATATTATGAATCACATCAAATGTTGGCGAAACAACATACATTGACTCCTCTTGTGATTACAATGAAGAAAAAGAGAAATGAAAGGAGTTATCGACATGGCAAAGAAACTTGATTTGAATAAAACGGTCTTCGAGCTGACACAGGAGTATCCGGAGCTTGTGGACATTATGGCGGGTCTGGGCTTCACCGAAATTACGAAAAAGCCCATCTTGCATTCCGTGGGCAAGATGATGACCATCCCAAAGGGTGCGAGGATGAAGAACATCTCTATGACGGATGTGATGACCGCGCTGATGAGCCATGGGTTTGAGCCGGCGGGGGATATGCCGGATATGGCTTCGGTTGTGAATACACAAGGGCAGGAAGAAAAACCAAGCCGTCCTTCCGGGGATCGCAGGGAGCAATTGAAGGCTTATCTGAAAAGGCTCGGCGACGGAGAGGCCTTGGAAGACGTCAGGGCGGATTTCGTCCGCGATTTCGGAGAGGTGGAGGCCTCCGAGATTATGGAAGCGGAGCAGGCGCTCTTGAAGGAAGGCACGCCCCTCGGCGAGGTTCAGCGTCTGTGCGACGTTCACTCGGCGTTGTTTCACGGATCCACCACGGAAGAGAAAATCGCCAATGCCGAAAGGGAAGTGGAGGCATCGGTCTTGAGAAAAAAAGCGCAGGCTGTGAAGCAAGATAAAAATGCCAAGGCCGCGGCGCTGGAAGACATTTCGGGTCATCCCCTTTCCAACTTTAAGAAAGAAAACGACGCATTGTCGGCGTTGCTCGCCAAATTTAAAGAGAGCAGAGATGAATCGCTCCTTCCTCAAATTCGCGAGCTTTCGATTCATTACGCCAAGAAGGGCGATCTCCTCTATCCGCTGCTGAAGGTTCATTACGAAATCTCCGGGCCATCCGACGTCATGTGGACGGTAGACGATGAGATTCGGGATACGCTCTCTTCCCTTGCGAAGGAAGAAGAACGCGGCAAGGATTGGAATACCGAGCTCGACGCTGTGCTTACCCGTGCGGAGGAGATGATTTACAAGGAGCAAAACATTCTGTTTCCCATCTGCGCGGTTAATTTTACGGAAGAGGAATGGCAGGGCATCTATCGGGATGCAAAGGATTACGCCGCCTGCTTCGGCGTAGAACAAGAGATGTGGGAAGCTGCGGAAAAGGCAACGCAGGCGGTGGCTAAAGCCGCTGAAGGGGAGATCGTCATGCCCGGCGGACGCCTTACTATCGAGCAGCTGACCGCCCTTTTGAACACGATCCCCATGGAGATCACCTTTGTCGATGCGGACAATATCAATCGCTTCTTCGATGAAGGGCCGAAGGTCTTCAAGCGCCCCCTCATGGCGCTGAACCGCGAGGTTTTCTCTTGCCATCCGCCGAAAATCGAGCCCATGGTGCGTTCGATCATCGACGATTTCAGACAGGGCCGTCGCGATCTCGTAGAGGTATGGATGGAAAAAAGCGGGCGCACCATGCTCGTGAAATATATGGCCGTGTGGGACGGGGCAGGCAAGTATCTGGGCACCCTGGAGCTGGTACAGGACATGGAATTTGCAAAGGAACATTTTCTCGGCAAGCAAGCCTGATTTTGCGCAACAAAAAAGATTCTCCGGCTACGGCTGAAGAATCTTTTTTCATGGAATTGCAGTCTGTCTACGAAAAGGCTTAGCTCTCCGCGCAATTTATTCATCCCGTGCGGTCTCATTCAATGTAAACTCATTTTTACGAAAAGTAATGAGCCCTTCTTCCTGCATTTTAGAAAGCTCATTGGACATGGCGCTGCGGTTCACGGCGAGGTAGTCGGCCAGCTGCTGGCGGTTAAAGGGAATGGTGAAGTGCGCGCTCGAGTGTTTTAGGGCCTGCTCGGAAAAATAAGACAAAAGCCTTTCCCGCAGGGATTTGGAAGCGGTATGCATCATGCGGGAGGACATGTTCAAATTTTTTTGGGCAGAGATGCGAAGCATATTCTGAATGATGCGGTTGTGATAGGCGCAGCCCTTCCGGCAGGTCGTCAAAACGCTCAGCATTTTCAGAAAGAGGACGCGGGTATCCTCGCAGGCGACGACGTCGCACACCAGCTCTTTTCCGGGAATGGCCGCGTAGTTTTCAGCAAAGACCTCGCCCTTGCCCACATGGCCGAAAATAATACTGTTTCCCCAATAGAGATTCACCACGATATTGACGCTGCCCTTTTCCACGAGCCCGAAGGCGTCCACAGGCGATCCGGCTCGGAAGACAGTGTCGCCCTTTTGAAAACTGCGCTCATGGGCTCCCAGGCAGAGGAGGAGCTCCGTGATTTCGCTTTCGCTGATGCCGTGGAAAAGCTGCGTGCTCGCAAGAAAAGAAGTATTCATAAAGCCTCCGATTCGTTGTCATAACAACATACCTGTTGTCACGATTGTACTATAATGCAAGTAGAAAATCGAGGGAGGAGGAAAAATCATGAACGACATGGAGGTCAACGAAAGGGAAACCGTCGGCGAGGTTTTTTCCATCGGGAAGGACAATCCGCCGATTCCGGGCTGCACCGTCTCAAAGGCTTTCGGCGGCGAAGACAGCGGGATCACGTATTTTTCCCTGGCGAAGCATACCGACATCAGCGCGGAAATTTATCCTTACCATAAGCTATTGATCGTGGCGGAAGGAAGCGTGGAGGTTTACGGACGTGACGGCTTTTCGCAAAAGCTGCGCGCCGGAGAATGCATCTTAACAGAAACGGACGTCCCCGTGGGCATGAGGACGACAGAGGGCAGTGTGTATACGGAAGTGTGTGTAGGAAAGGAGAGTAGGATGAACGAATTAGTGAAAGCAGGAGAAATTTTTAAGCTGGAAGACCTGGTCCCCTATGGGGAAGGCAAGATCGTCAACATGGACGTGGTGCATAATGACAAGATGAAGCTTGTGGTCATGGCCTTCGACGAAGGCACGGGCCTATCGGAACACGCTGCCCCCGGCGAGGCAATCATCTTTGCACTGGACGGCGAGGCGGTCATCGTATACGAGGGAAAAGACCACACCATTCGCGCCGGCGAAAACTTTCACTTTGCGAAGGGCGGTCTGCACGCGGTAAAGGCGACGGAGAGGTTTAAGATGGCGCTTCTTCTTACCTTGGAATCATAGAAAGGGAGAAGAAAGATGAAGTATAGGGTCAATGACAATTGCATCTGATGCGGTCTTTGCGCCGGGATATGCCCGGAAGTATTTTCCATGACCGATGAAGACGTGGCCACGGCCATATAAACGGAAGTTCCCGCGGAAAATGAACCCCTTCAAAGCATTACTCCCGATAGAGGGAAAGAATTTTCACAACATCCTGAAGTCTCACAGCAACTGTCTCTTGTTGAATTCTATCTTCCGTTGCCTCATCATCCATGGCAAAGAGGTACCAACGAAAATACAAATGGTCTATTAAGAGAATACTTTCCAAAAACGAAAGATATTGACCGATCAGATAGCTATATCGAAGCGAAAATAGAAGAGATCAATCACCGACCACGTAAATGCTTAAACCGGAAAACGGCTTATGAAGTTTACCGTTCAGTAGAGTTGCACTCGACTTGACAATTCAAGATATTAAAATTCGGCGCGTCTCGAATAAGGATTGGCTTTTACGAAATAAATTATTTAAATCGGCACGAGGCGAGATAGAAGGATGCAGGGAATGGATGTACTTTTAGTGGCAGGCAGAATTTTTCTGGCGGCCTTTTTAGGAGCGATTATCGGCTTCGAGAAAAAACTGCAATCGGTAAAATTGAGGAACAAAGAAAATAAAATCAATAGTAAATGAAGCGTGAAAAAGGATGGCCTTTAAGAGTTTAAATCTTAAGGCCTTTTTCTACGCCGAAGGAGCTATGGATATAGAGTAGCATCGGATCTTATTCACGTTTCGATATTTGGTATTTATAATGAAGGAAGAGGGTATCTTTTAGAGAAGGTACAAATTCATGCGATTGAAAGGAAAATGAAATGAACAGAAGCGACAACGATAGGAAAGTATTATTAAAATCCCAGCAAGGAGAATTGGATGCGGTCCTTATGTATCAAGCCCTTGCAGAGGTAGTGAAAGATACAAAGGACGCAGACACCTTTCGAA
>QWCB01006364.1_pt1 | contig 15624 bp, 11 predicted proteins | sample 1972511 | NCBI WGS metagenome assembly QWCB01 (sample SAMN09866719, study PRJNA288562) | Human gut metagenome isolate term5_stool, whole genome shotgun sequencing... | isolation source: gut | host: Homo sapiens | place: USA: California
AGGTGAGATGTGAGGTGAACTTATCTACCGCTTCCTTCATCTGAGCATCAGACAAAACGGGAGTTAAAATGAAAACGGTTTCGTAGTGGTTCATATATAATTAGTGAAAATGCTATTGCCTGCAAAGGTACACATATTTATTGGATAAACAAGTGCCTCACTCCACAACACCTCAAGATTGACGTAGGATAATCTGCTTCTGGAGGCTGAAAGTGAAACTTGCAAAGGATGCTTCAGTCTACCTCAACGATCTGGTGCCCGTCGTCGGAGAGGTAGAGGAGGTAGGCGCGTATAGTCTTGAAGCCACTCGCGAGGAGCGCCTTGCGGTAGTTGCGCAGCTGGTGCTTGTGGCGAGCCGTGTACTGCTGCGCCTCGTCGCCACTCTTGTAGTCGATGATGACTGCTTCCAGCCGCTCCTCATCGTACATGATACGGTCGGGACGCTCTATGCGAGCTTGTCTTGTCTCGCTACTAGCGTCTTGTGTAAACTGGACGATGCTCCGCTCGTTGACTACTTGCCACCTGCTATTCCGCTGGTAGTACTCAGCTATCTCAGGGGCTGTGAGGGCCTCCTCTAGTAGCTTGGCAAGGGGGGGTAGCGACTCTTGAGCGAGGAGTCCCTGGTGGCACTTCGTCTGGAGTAGCTTCTGGAGTTCGGTGTGCTCTAGGTAGTCTATTTCGCTCAGCAAGGCATGGAGGAAGAGCCCTTGGCGTACGGCATCATGTTTTTGGTATGAGACGCTCTGGGAGCGACGGACGCGTAGCTGGGCTAGATCGCCTGTCTGCTCTCTGCTGGGAATGCCATTGAGCGATGAGGTGGCACTGGCATCTGCCGAGGGCTTTGCCTGTAGTGCAGTGGAGGGATCTGTCTGAGTGTAAAAGGTCCTTTGCTGGATCGCCGTAGACTCTGTAGGAGAGGTAGTAAGCTCGGAGCATTGGAGTGGAATCTCCTGTATAGGTGCCAAGGAGCCTTGACTAGAGGCGGTGCTATGAATCTTCCCGACTAGCTCAGAGATGAGCATCTCGAAGTTGACACTCTTACCCGACTTTTCCTTGTCTTCACTGAGGATGAGGTGCATCTCGCTCTTGGCACGAGTCATCGCTACGTAAAGCGCATTGATGCGGTCTAGGAGAGCGAGCTCCTCCTCGGCTTCAATCTTGTGGCGGAAGGAGGTACTCCGAGCCTCTTTGGTGGATGAAATGGGGAGTAGGGGAGGGATCTCGACATTTGTACCTAGCAACTCTTGTAGCTCACTCCTCACCTCTTGATCACCGCACCAGATGATGTCGGTGTGGTCTAGGAGTCTCATCTGGTACTCTAGAAGGCAGACGACGGGGAAGCCGAGCCCCTTTGCCGAGTGTATGGTGAGGAGCTGCAGGGCGTCTTGTGTCTCTAGGCTTAGTCTAGGGGTATGGGTCTCTAGCCACTCTAAGAAGCCCTGCAGGTCTACGTAGTTGTCCTGGCTGTAGTCCTGCACGGTGTCTAAGAGCGCATCTATGTAGGGCTGGTCCGCGGAGGTGATGAGGGGACTCATGGTCTCTACAATCAGTAACGTGAGTTCGTAGAGAGAGGCGCTCTGCCCCTCGTGGTAGCAGCGTGCGATGTCTAGAGCGGGTGAGTCCTCCACGTTACGTGCTAACTCGGCATAGTGAGCTACGGCTAGTCGGTGCTCGAAGCTCTTGCTGTAAAGCTCTTCGGTGGCTCCCGCATTGACTAGAACGCTCTGCATGATCTCTACGATGAGACGGTAGAGTGGGTTGGCATCTAGTGAGAGCATTTCGCGGGATACGAAGGCGAGGGGCTGCAGGTGCTGGCGCTGGTCCTTGTCGTTTTCGATCTCTTGGTTGTATTGGATGATAGACTGGGCGATGCGCTGGAGGGTGTCGTTCTTTGGAGTTAAGATGGCGATGTCCGAGAGCTTATAGCCACGCTCTCGTATGGATGGGATGACGTGGCGGAGGAGGTAGTCTATCTTTACTTGGAGCTGATCTTGTGTGCTACTCTTATCAGTCTGCTGCCACTGATGTATGAAGACTCCACCTACTTTATTTTGATGTGGCTTGGGAACCTCTTGATGTACTTCTGCGGCAGCGTAGATCTTTTGGATTAAGGTGGAGTTCCCCTGGGAGTTACCTAGCTTGAGCTCGGTGGCGTAGGGGAGGAGCGAGAAGAAGCGATTGTTGAAGGAGACGATCGCTGGAGCGCTACGCCAGTTGTACGCTAGGTTTAGTGTCTTCTCATACTTGGGGAAGTCTTTGCTAAGATCTACCTGCAGGAGCATCGGGTCGCTATTACGAAAGCGGTAAATACTTTGCTTGACATCTCCTACGATGAAGCTGTCGCCATAAGCCCCCAGAGCCTCGGCTAGGAGTGGCTTGAAGTTTTCATATTGAAAGCGACTGGTGTCTTGAAACTCATCGATCATATGATGCCGCAGCTTGGTGCCTAGTCGCTCATAGATAAAAGCTGTACTATCCGCTCCACCCACGAGGGTGCGTATGAGTTGCTTGGCGCTGTCTAGCAGCGTGACGCCTAGCTCGTCAGAGACCTTGCTGACATTGCCCTGTATCTCTCCGAGGAGCTGCAGGTCGTATCCCTTTCTGATGGCAGTCTGTAGAGTGAAGAGCTTACTGTAGAGTCGAAGGATCTCGTAGAAGATGCCGACCAGAGGAGAGCTCTCGAAGTCCTTCTTGTATCTCTCATCGAGGGCTTCTTCGACATCTAGGTTCTTCAGGTATTTATCCCAAGTGGTAGCGGTTATATAGGAGTTTGTAGCGCCGATCGTTGGTTGATCCTTTGTTGTATCAGTAAGCCTAGCGAGTGGGGAGTGCTGTCCGCCAGGGAACTTAGTTCCTTGAGGAACGTGTGAACGGAACGTGGCGACTTGGTTACTGATTGCTGTCTTCACCGCCTCAATCTGCTTCTTGACAGCTTGGAAAAAGGTGGGGTAGGTCTTAGGGTTGAAGAGCGGGATCTTATGGAAGGCTAGCTCTTGTATCTGCTCGTTGTACAGTTGCTTGGCAAAGAGCGTCAAGCCGTTTCGCAGGGAGTAGATAGACTTGTCTGCTTGATCGATCAGAAAGTGCTGGATCGCCTGCTGAGCTGCTGGGGATGGCTCCTCAAAGAGTCGCTCCACAGCTAGTCCCAGTATCTGATCGGTGGAGAGCTCGATGCGCGTCGTGGGGCGCTGCCTGAGCTCGATAGCTAGCGCATGGATGATGTCTTGGAAGAAGGAGTCGATCGTCTTGACTCGTAGCCCGCCATAGTCGAAGAGTATGGACTGGAGTGCCGTGCGTGCAGCTACGGATAGCTGTGCATCGCTGGAATAAGCACCCTTAAAGTTGTTGTAAAAGGGCGACTTACTGGGCTCTGTCGCCAATGTGTAGAGCTCCTTAAAGAATCGCTCCTTGAGCTCTCTAGTCGCTAGGTTCGTAAAGGTGACCGCCTGTACCTCTTGGTAGCTACTCTTAGGATGCTTCAGGACGTGACGCAGGAAGGCTTCCGTCATGGTGTGGGTCTTGCCCGCTCCTGCCGAAGCTTTGTAGATATGTAGTCTTTGGTCGCTTGTACTCATGGCACTACTGCGGTGCTTCGTGCTGCTCCTCCCGATGTATGTTGCTGAGGAGCCCCTCGTAAAGCTTGCGGTACTCAGACTCTAGGTAGAGTTGTACACCTAGGGTCATTAGCGTCATGACGATGCTAGTTACGATTAGATACCAAAGCTCCCATCGGAAGGCTAGGGTGAGGACGAGGAGTATCCAGCGGTTGTAGTTGCTGAGTAGACCTGTCGTGACACAGACGCTGCGCTTATATTGTGGCATCTGCTGGATAAACTGAGCGGGCACGCCGCTCTGATGCGCATGCCTATAGAGCAACGACTGCAGGCGGTAGTGCCAGGGTAGGAAGAGTTCCCAGAGCGTGAGCAAGCGATAGCGCGCACGCCTTCTCCATGCGCTCTCAGTCTCCTTTGGGTTACTTGTCTGATATCCTCGTTGGTATCGGTAGGCGAAGAGCGGGGTGTAGTGCTGCGCCTCGACCTGTGCAGACATATTGCGCTGGTAGTACCTAACGAAGTACTCGATGAGTAGCTGGTAGAGGTAGAGTACGACGACGATACAAGCTAGCCCTACGTACCACCAGCCAGACACCTCGGTATCTCCCGTCTCTTGTGACGGGTAGGTGCTGATGCGTATCGGCAAGGAGACGAGGAGAGCCAGCTGTATGACGATAGGGGTAGCTGTGTACCAGACGACGACTTGCTTGCTGAGTGTAGGGATCGTACGTCTAGCAACGCGCTGCCGCTCTACCGACCAGGAGGTCTCGTTGAGTATCAGAGCCAGCAGTATGACTACCGTGCCTACGATGCTACTCCATAGGGAGATCGGATCGATCAGTGTGAAAGCAGCTACGACGCCCATAAGCATCGCCAGCATAGACATGTAGTGAGCCTCGGCAAAGTCTGTACGCACCAGCACTTCATGGGCTATGCGATCTGTCATGGGTCTTATCCCTTTGCGAGCTATGAGTCCATTGATGCGCTCCATATCCTTTGTTGCTCCTTGTATTTACTCGTTATCTCCCCGTTTGTTCTTATAGAGCTTAGGCAGTACATTGCTGCGTGCCTCATCGTCAGCCATGCGATGGCGGTAGAGGTCGATAGCCATGTAGATAGACTCCATAAGCGCCTGCTCGTTGGCGACACCCTGCATCACGATGTCGTAGCCTGTACCGTGATCTGGTGAAGTACGTATGATGGGGAGCCCAGCGGTCACGTTGACTCCGTCGTGTAGGTGTAGCAGCTTGAAGGGGGCTAAGCCCTGATCGTGGTACATAGCCAAGACCGCATCATACTGCTGATAAGCTCCCGAGCCCCAAAAGCCATCGGCTGAGAAAGGTCCAAACGCATAGATCCCCATCTCACGCTGCGCAATGGCGATAGATGGTGCTATGACCTCTACCTCCTCGGAGCCGATCAGCCCGTTGTCACCTGCGTGTGGATTGAGTCCGAGAACCGCTATGCGAGGCGAAGAGATCAAGAAGTCACGTCGCAACGCTTCGTCTAGGATTTCCAAAGTCTTGATCACCTTTCTCTGAGTGATAACCTTGGACACTTGGCTAATCGGGTCATGCGTCGAGACCAAAGCAACCCGCAGACCCGAAGGCGCTGCAAGGATCATCAGTGGCTCTTTGCCTTGTCCGCAAGCCACGCCTAGATAGGCGGTGTGTCCCTTGTAGGGGAAGCGGTCTTGTGGCATAGCCGACTTATTGATCGGACAGGTGACCAGCACATCGATAGCACCACGGTTGATGTCGCTCGTGGCTCTCTCTAGGGCAGTCAGAGCGGCTACTCCCGCCGCCTCGGTCACTTTGCCAGGCGTCACATCGATTTCGTCGCCCACCACGTCAATCACATTGACTGTGTTAGGCTCAGCCTCCTCAGCATCCGTGATCTGATGCCACGACACACGCTCCATCTGTAGTGCCTTGCTGTAGTATGCGGCAATACGTGGAGATCCATATATAATAGGTGTAAAGAGGTCGGTCACGCCATGGCGATTGAAGAGCTTGAGCAGTAGCTCATAGCTCGTTCCGTTGATATCGCCGTGGGTTATCCCGACTACAATTCTTCTGTCAGTCATAAAATGTTCAATAGGTTGTATAAGCCGTCCAGCGTGCCTGTGCTACTTGATCAGCATCCCACTGCTCGACCGTGTCAGCTCTTACGGAGAAAAGTGCTGCCTCGACTTGCTGCATCACATCACGCTTAGCCTCATTGGGGTTGTAGACAAAAGCCTCAGCGACGATCAGCTCGTCCCCACTAGGCGTAACGAAAGCGTGCTGTACGAATGGGCCGCCCATAGCTCCTCCACCACGCAGCTCCCATAGTCCACGGAGCTCGGTACGCATCGGTTGCCCCTCAATGGCGACCTGTCGTGTCATCAAGATATGAGGCGCAGTGACCGCATGGCTCCCTTCGATAGGTCCAGGCACATTGGCTGCAAGGACCGAGTCGCGTAGAGCCACAAGGTAAGGTGCCGTCAGCGCTTCGCCATGGTAAGGAAGCTTGTAGAGCAGCATATCGGTGCGCCGACGCATCGCATTGTTGGAGAGCCAGAGGCAGTTCTTGCCCACTTTGTAGGATACGATGTCTTCGGGCGTGTTGAGGTGGTAGCCGATATGCTTCACCGCTAGCTGGTCAGCCGTGCGGCTAAAGTTTTTCACCAAGTTACTCGCTTGTACCGCCAATTCATGGCGTACGAATAGGTTGAGCACAGCTCGTCCACGATCTGCCATGAGGTAGCAGACCGAGTCAGGCGAAGGGCTTTGTATCGTCACTACGATCTGTCCATGCGCCCACTGGTCGTAAGCGAACTTGACACTATTCTGAGTATACCGTTCCGCATCGATGTCGACGATTAGGATGTTGCGCACATAGCGGAGGAAGGTGTCAAAGTCCTTGGGATCTACCGTCGTCACGTCCATCTGCTCCTCGACCTGTGGCATAGCGGGTACATAGCTTCGCAGCATCGCCTTGACAGCTGTGCCGACAGAGTCTGCTAGGTAGTCACGATCCATGACGAGCATCACTTCGTTTGGCTTGCCACTAGCCTGAGTAAAGGTGCTACCGCCTCCTCCCGAGCAACTACTCACTGCGAGTAGCGCGAGTAGTGCCACAAGTAGTGCCGTAAGCTGATATAAGGATTTCATAAGTCTATAGCGTTATAGCGGGTAGATCACTCAGCGCTGCTCTTGCGCTTACTGTAGCTATCCTGTCTCTCTTTGACCTCCTGATATTTGTCCTGAATACTCTTATTCTCAGGGTACTGCTCTCGCATCGCCTCTAGGAGCGGCAGCACGATCGGGAAGTTATAGTATCTCGTCTTCAAAATATGATCTACAAGGAGTAGCAGACGGTGTATGGTGCCTGGCGAAGCGATGCCACTGGCAGTGAAGCCCTTCTCGTTTGACCCTTTGCAAAAGATCACTTCGTCCGTTACGCTGAGATCTTCGTCGGTCAGTGCATTGAAGGGGAACCAATAGTTTGTCTTCTCCTCATCAAAGGCTTCGATAAAGCCGTACTTCTTCATATTCTCCCGCATCTTAATCGTTCCTGCGGGGCGTACTAAGAGCAGGTCTTCGGCACTGAGTTTTATTGGGTAGTGGGATCCTATCACCAGGCTTGTAGATGTAAGTTTTGTCCTTGTCTATCGAGCCTTCGAGTGGGGATAGTAGACTCTCTATCGCCTCCTCATCTGATTGCTTTTGCTCGGGCATAGCTTCGAATTGAAGTGCCTCATCATCGATAGCATCTGTCTCTTTGGTAGCAGCCCTCTCTCTCCTATTATAAACCGTAAAGGACTCAATCAGCTCCTCACGGATATAATGCTGGTCACCACGACGACTCTCGAGGACTATGTAGTCGCCACAAACTGCTTGGAAGGTTCCTCTGAAGGATCTATCCCTTGATACGATAAGAACACTCTGACCGGGTGTCAGCCAACTTGCGAAATCATTTTTCATAATCGATATATCTATTGGTCTGTAATCTATATGCCACAGGTGAGTCTGCGCGGCTCGTACTCTGTTGTGGCAGATCTCCCGTGTGGATACACAAAGATAGTGAATTCTTTGACTCCTTTGCAATATTGAGTCACATTCTCTCGGATTCCTCCGTTGGAGCCGAAGAGTTCCTCCCTTGGAACTGGAAGGTTCCTCCGCTGGAACTAAAAAGTTCCTCCGTTGGAACTAAAAAGTTCCAAGAGTGGAACAAGTTTTGGAACTCGTATGTGTCATAAGTTCAGTGTGATACGACTGTTGCGGTAATCTACTCCAAACGGTCTTAGCTCCGCTGTGGCTTGCGACATAAGCTACAGATGCCTTTGTAGTAAAAGGGAATTAGACTGCAAAAAGAGAAGGCTCAACCGCTTTTATGTAGCGATTGAGCCTTCTCTCTATGACCTTACGGGCTTTTATCGATCCGCTTTGTGGTGCAGACGGCGCAAGATCGGGGCAAACGCCTTGACTAGTTGTTCGCGCCAGGCGATGTAGACAGTCAGTGCGACTAAGACCACGGTGCTGAGTAGCAGACGCATCCACATCGCAGGCATCGCGCCATAGATCCACAAGACGAGTCCCACGGCGATGGCTCCCACGACGAAATAACCTGCCGTCGCTCCCAATTGGTATGGCACGGGGTAGTACTTGCGCCCGAGGAAGTAGGAGACGAGGACCAGTAGGAGGTTGCTCACCACCGAGGCGTAGGCACACGCCATAAAGCCCCAGTGCGTACCAGAGCGATAGATTGTAGTAAATGCCGAAGAGCACCTCGCCAAGCATTACGTAAGGCACGACCCGTAGTCCGTCGTAGTAGGCGGGACTGATCAGCACCTTGAGCAGGTCGAGGTAGCACATCACGGCGACGTAGATAAAGATTGCTGAGAGCAGGTAGTAGTGCATCGCTTTCGCATAGGTGATGCGCCGCTCGCGCTCTGCTGCTGCCTCTTCGTCTGCCGAGAGTTCGCCCTCTTTACCTCGCTGGAAGATAAAGGGCTCGTAAGCAAAGCGGAAGGCTTGCGTAAACATGACGATGACGACCGCTATCTTGTACCCCGCACTGTAGATGCCGAGCTGCGTATTGGCAAAAGTTTGATCCTCAAAGAGCATCGGGAAGATGATCTTGTCCGCCATCTTGTTGAAGTTGCCCGCTATGCCGAGCAATACCATTGGTAGCGAGTAGTGGAGCATGCGACGAAGGAGCTCCCAGTCGAAGCGTCCGCCGCCACGCGCCTGCTTCATAATAGGGATCAAGACCAGTAAGAGGATGATATTGGCGATCATGTTCGAGAGGAAGATGTACTCGACTCCTAGTCCTGGTTCGTACCACCAGTCGACCGCTCCGGGGGCCACTCTCTGAAGCCAAGGGCAGACCAGTAGGAAGAAGAGGTTGAGCGCCACCGTCAGGAGTACGTAGCCGATCTTGATCAAACCATAGCGCAGGGCTTGATTGGTGTAGCGTAGATAGGCAAAGGGGATACTGGTGAAGGCGTCGATCGCCACGATCACGATCAGCATCGCTACGGGGCGCAGCATGTCGGCATACCCGAGAGCAGCTCCGATCGGCTTGACAAAGAGCAAGCCTAAGATGAGGAAGAGGAGCGAACTGGTGCCTAGCGTACGCAAACTATTGGCATACACCTTGCGTCCGTCACCCTCACGACTAAAGCGGAAGAAGCCCGTCTCCATCCCATACGTTAGGAGGATCAGAAGCAGTGCTACCCACGCATACAGATTGGTCACGATACCGTAGTCGGCTGGCGAGGGCAGCTGATACACATAGAGGGGAAAGAGTGCCCAGCCGAGGAAGCGACTGAGCATGGTCGTCGCTCCGTAGATGACGGTATCCTTAAAGAGACTTTTGATGCGGCTACTCATGATTCTGTCAATTGCATTTCGTGCAAAGCATTATACTTCGTACAGATCTCCCTCTTGGGTTGCACAGCTATTGGCAAAGACCTCTTGAGCCTCACTAAGCAACTTCGACAGGTCGTCATAGCGACCTGAGTAATGACCTAAGAGCAATTGCCCCACCTCGGCCGCCTGTGCCACCTCAGCGGCTTGTCGTGCTGTCGAGTGCCCGTAAGTCTCCGCACGGTCACGAAACTCATCACTGTAGGTGCTCTCGTGGTAGAGAAGGTCCACACCACGAATCTGCTCCACCAGATGCCACGCTGGGAGCGTGTCTGAGAGATAAGCGTAGGCGCGAGACGGACGACCCGGCTTCGTCAGCTCACGATTGGGGATGATGCGCCCGCCACCTTGAGGTACGTAGTCTAGCCCCATTTGCAGGGCATGCATAGCGGTGTGGGGAATTTGATAGAAGTCGGTAGCCACAGGATCTATCCTCCTCGGCATACAGTGCTCACGACAGAGGAAGCCGATGGCGCTCGTTCGGTGCCGTAGCGGCAACGTGTCGACCTGCAGCCAGGGGTCGGAGTAGATGGACGGGCTGACCTCGTCGCTTGGAGCTACGACTACGGAAAGTTCGTAGCTACTCTCCTCGATGTGATGCTCCTCGATGTAGCGTATGTACTCAGCCACCTCGGCTGTTGTCACGATGGTGAGTGGCTTCGTGCGCCCTACGTGTGCCATAGAGGTGAGCAGCCCCGGCAGTCCGAAGCAATGATCTCCATGAGCGTGCGAGATAAAGAGCGCCTCCAGCTGCGTGATTTTATAGCCCGCCAGGATGAGCGAGTGCTGCGCCCCTTCGCCAGCATCTATAAGGTAGTGATGCCCTGCGACGGTCAGCACTTGCGCTGAGGGCAGGTGATGCCGTGTAGGACGTGCAGAGCCGCAGCCGAGGATCTTGACTTGCATCTCAAGCTTAGTGTAAAAAACGGGTCTACTGTTATGACTGCTCCTCTTCCTCTTGATTGTAGCGGTAGAAACCCACACCCACCTTGCGACCGAGCTGTCCGGCGCGCACCTTCCTACGTAGTAGTGGGTGCGGACGATACTTGCTATCCATAAACTCTGCGAAGAGTCCCTCCAAGATCTCTAGACAGGTGTCTAGCCCGATCCAGTCTGCCAGCTCTAGTGGACCCATCGGGTGACTAGCACCGATGCGCATCGCACGGTCTATATCTTCGATAGAGCCGATGCCTTGAGCCAGCTCGGTGATCGCCTCGTTGATCATCGGAATGAGCATACGATTGACGATGTAGCCGGGCGAGTCCTCGACGTAGACCGTCTCTTTGCCCATCGCATCGCACAGCTTCTGGATCTGCTCGAGCGTCTCCTGCGAAGTGTGCTGTGACGAGACAATCTCGACGAGGTCAATGAGTGGTACGGGGTTGAAGAAGTGCATCCCCGCCACCAGCGACGGGCGCTGCGTAGCGTTGCCCAGCTCCGTGATGCTGATCGACGAAGTGATCGAAGCGATGATCGTCCCCTCGCTGAGGACAGCATCAAGGTCGCGGTAAAGGTCTTTGTGCTCCTCTAGAGTGCCACTAGTCGCCTCTATGACGAGGCCCGCGGAGACAATGTCTGCATTGTCCACAGTCACCTTGATGCGGCTGAGTAACTCCTGTCGCTCCTCTTCGCTCCAGCCGAAGAGTTCGCCACACTCCGCCAGAGACTGCTCGAGGAGTGGAATAGCCCGCTTCTGACGCTCCAAAGATCGTGCCTGTATGACGGTAGGTATATGGTGCATGGCCAGGCAGATGGCTATGCTGCGCCCCATGGAGCCGGCGCCTACGACGGCTACTTTCTTATCGTAGCTGACCGTAGCTGTATTGCTCTGGGTAGAAGTATCGTTAGTCATTTCTTTATAGTCTCTTTTGTAGGCTCAAAGGTACGAAAAAGAGATTAGAGGTAAGAAGATAGAAGTTAGAGATTAGTCTTTAGTGGCGTTAGTAACTCTAGTGCTACTAGGACGCTACCCTCTAGAAACAAAAACAGAGTGACAAGTGCCACTCTGTAAACGTTTTTGCTTCTTTGTCGGGGTACCAGGATTCGAACCTGGGACCCCCTGCTCCCAAAGCAGGTGCGCTAACCGGACTGCGCTACACCCCGAAGCTCTTGAGCGGTGCGATATGGGGAGGAAAGCCCCCTTCGTGCCGTTCGTGGTGCAAAGATACGACATTTAATTGAATAAACAAGCGTCTAGGCTAACTAACACACGTAAGTCTCATTACAAGCTTTTCTAATGTCTTGATGAGTAGAGAGTTGGTGGCGCTGACGTGATTCATCGGTGCGTTCGAGCCGTGCATACCTACTGAGGCTTATACGTCGTGAGCGGTGGCATACCTAACCAATGCACTAGCCTCTAGCTACGATTTAGTACCTTTGTGGCATCTATCAATTCCCAAGAGCGATGCCTAAGAGACTTGCCTCCATACTTTATCGGTCAGCAGTGTTGTTGCTGACGCTACTTTTCCTTAGCCAGTGCGGCACACGTCAAGCCACACCACGGAGACCTCATGTCGAGTTGCCCGAGTGCAGTATCAGTGATGTCGCTTACTCGGTTCCCCAGCTGCCTGGAGCAGAGATGCGAGCTGTATGGCTCACCACCATCTGGGGACTGGACTGGCCGAAAGTCTCTGCAGATACTAACTCTGGCATGGTACAGCAACAGAAATCCCTGGACAAGATGCTAGATGCTTTTGTGCAGGCGGGGATCAATACGGTCTTCCTACAGGTACGTCTGCGTGGAGATCTGCTCTATCCAAGTAGTCTCGAGCCACTCTCTCCTACGATCAGCAAAACGGGCACGCTACCGAATGGTTACGACCCTCTCCAGTATGCTATCGATGCTTGCCATCATCGTGGTATGAGTGTACATGCCTGGATGGTGGTCTATCCGCTAGGTACGCAAGATCATGTGCGTTCGCTAGCTAAGCAGGGTAAGGGCTTCTATGCAGCGCATCCCGAGCTATGCATCCGCCAGGGTAACGCATGGTTTATGGATCCAGCGCAGCCTGCTGTACGTACACATATGGCTCAGCTAGTGCGCGACTTAGTCACGCGCTACGATGTGGATGGCGTGCACCTAGACTACATCCGCTATCCCGATGGACCTAGTAAGTTTAACGATCTCAAGAGCTTCCAGCGGATGAATCCTGAGCGTTTGCCTCGCATGACATGGCGTGAGGCTAATGTGACGGCTATGATCGATACGCTCCACCGCACGTTACAGGAAGTGGCACCCGAGGTGGCTCTCTCGACAGCTTGCATCGGCAAGTATCAGCAGTTACCCAAGCCAGCTCCTGGAGGGTACTTCTGCAAGGAAGATGTATCGCAAGATCCGCTCGTATGGTTTCAGCGTGGCATTGTGGACTTTATCGTGCCGATGATTTATTACAAGGATAAACACTTCAACTACTACATAGCGGACTGGGCTAAGCGCATTGCTCCCCACGGACCTATAGTAGCGGGGCTAGGCGTCTATCGGCTCTATGACAATTCTCGCTGGAAGCTACAAGACATCTACAATCAGCTTGACACGGTGGCGCACTATGGACTCTCAGGGGTGAGCTACTATCGCGCTGAGCAGTTCTTGCAGATGTACGATCAGCTACCCGCTGAGCGTCAGGACCAGATGCTCTTGCCGACACGTCGTCCCACCTTCGGGGCCGAGCCTCGTATCCCCTTTGGTATGGCAAAGATTGAAGAAATAGTAGATGAAGGAAAGAAGCTAACCATTACCTGGAACTATGATCTCCAGGAGCCAACGGGACACTCTTTCAATCTCTACTACCGTCTCTACGGATCGCATCTTGACTGCCCTCTGGTTTTACTTGGACAAAACCTCGCGGGGCGCTCGGCGACCATCTCGCGGGACTTTCTACCAGAGGATGTTTTGGTCGAGTTCTTTATAGAGCCCGCTACATTTAGTGGACATACGGGCAAGCTCTCGGCGGGGGCGCTTTACTACAACTCTCATGAGCTAAAGAAGTAGTATGTGGGGACTCTACCTGCATATTCCGTTTTGTCCCACACGATGCATCTATTGCGACTTCTACTCGCAGAGCGACTTGTCGCTACAGAGTGCCTTCGTCGAGGCGCTCTGCCGTGAACTAACGATCTACCACGAGAAGGAGCAGTGTTTTACAGCTCCTCGCACCATCTACCTTGGCGGAGGTACGCCTAGTAGCCTCCTGCTCCCGCTCCTAGAGCGACTGATGATGCATATCCGCTCGCTCTGGACACTAGATAAGGCGATCGAGATAACCATCGAGGCAAACCCTGAGGATGTGTCGCCTGAGTGGGCTAGGGGAGTGGCGCAGCTAGGATTCAATCGCATCAGCCTAGGAGTGCAGAGCTGGAGCGATGAGACGCTGCGCTTCTTACATCGCCGACACTCTGCTGCTCAAGCCGAGAGAGCGATCGACTATATACGACAAGCGGGTATTAGCAATGTGAGCATCGATCTGATCTTTGCGCTACCCAAGGGGTATGAGCGGAATTGGGAGGAAAGCTTGGCGCATGCGTTGGCACTTCCCGTGAAGCACCTCTCTGCTTATGGCTTGACCTATGAGCCAGGCACACGGTTGGATCGCATGAGGGAGTGCGGAGCGGTGACACCCTCGAGCGAAGAGACCTACGTGGCGCAGTACTATGCGCTGGTCGCAGCCTGTCGGGATGCAGGCTTTACCCATTACGAACTGTCTAACTGGGCACGCCCAGGCTTTGCTTCTCAGCACAATAGCGCTTATTGGGACGGCACGCCTTATCTGGGGCTAGGACCTAGCGCGCATAGCTACACGGCAGGGCATCGCTGGTGGAATGTCTCCGACATACACCTATATATAGAGCGCCTGCAGCAGGGTACGCTCCCAATTGCTGATGAGGAGTGGCTCTCACCGACCGAGCTCTATGAAGAGTGTGTCATGCTGGGGCTCCGCACCTGTCGTGGTATCAACCTCCGTCGGCCAGAGCTACGAGGAGTCCCGCTTATGGAGCGTGCCACACTGTGGCTCGAGCAAGGACTACTCACCCTCACTGACGACGATCATCTGCGCCTGACGCACGACGGGCTGATCTGGTGCGACCGTATCTGCGCAGCGCTCTGCTAGCTTTCCACCAGCCGACAACTACATTTGTTACAAATAACGAGAGAGGAGCTATCCGTCTAGGCGGGTAGCTCCTCTCGTGAGTTGGGGAGTGACGCTCTGTTACGTCACATCTGTTGGATTACTTGACCAGAGCGACGAACTCAGGTGTCTGGCTGAAGGCTGCAAACTCGAGGTCACGCTGTGCACGCTGTGCGTAACTGCGATCCTGCTCGATAGCTGAGCGGAGGTTGCTGACGAGGGCCTGCAGATCGTTCGTGCGAGCTGCGACGACTGCCTTGAGGTAAGCGGTCTCGCCATTGGGCTGTGCGACAGCAGCGAGGGTGCGTGTAGCATCTGCGTACTGCCCCTGCATGATCTGAGCGATGGCTAGCGTGTTCGATGGCGTATTGCCAAAGGAGCGGATAGCGTCTGCATACTTACCCTCGTGCATCTGTAGGAGACCGATGCCCTGACCAGCCTCGGGAACCTCTACGGCACTACCCATGAGGCGCTGAGCTTCGGCTAGATTACCACGGTCGAGAGCAAGGAGTGCTTCGTTCATATTGGAAGCAGCGTTGGGCTGAATCTTCTGAGCCTGTGCAAAGTACTTAGCAGCCTGCTCGTAGTTGCCCTGAGCAAGGTAGAGCGTACCGATGTTGTTGTAAGCTCGGTAGTCCTTTGGATAGAGCTGTGTAGCCTGCTGGTAAGCATTCATCTGATCCTTAGCATTGTCATAAAGCGTAGCGGTGTAGAGGATCTCCTCGATGGTGAGGCGACCTGGACGCTGTGCCATGAATATCTTGAGCTCGTCATCGCTCTTGCCGATGATGCGTACGTTGGCATTGAGACGTGAGCGACGTAGCTCGGGGAGGATCTCGCTAGCTAGCTGTGTGAAGACGTGCGAGAGGTTGCGTATCTCACGCTCGCGATCCTCTGGATCGGGATACATGGAGAGGACGCGAAGGACTAGCTCCTTGTCCTGTATGTTGCTCGCCTCAAGAAGCTTCTGGAAGCCGTCCCAGTCCTCAGCGGTGTAGTGTGCGTTGACCTCGATCTTCTTATTGCCCAGCT
>QWCB01003883.1_pt1 | contig 15563 bp, 11 predicted proteins | sample 1972511 | NCBI WGS metagenome assembly QWCB01 (sample SAMN09866719, study PRJNA288562) | Human gut metagenome isolate term5_stool, whole genome shotgun sequencing... | isolation source: gut | host: Homo sapiens | place: USA: California
CTCACGGCTCCTGTCGTCGCATGCTGGAAGAGGTGGTTCAGCCCCTCCAGCTGGCGCACTTGCCGTGGTGTCCCCGTCGGGAGACTCTGCTCGATGACGGGCAGATGCTTATCCGCCAGCACTTGTTGGTCTAGCGAACCGTTGAGCGCCAGCACAGGGCAGTGCGTCTGCGCTATATCCCCCTCCGGATCATACTGTGTGAAGTAGATAAGCCAAGGGGTCAGCCCGTCGGCAACCTTCTTGAGATCCAAAACCAACCCAATAGGGAGCTGGTAATGTCCCTCCGAAAGCACCTTCGTGACCAAAGCTTCGCCACGCAAGTCGCTCTGAGCCGCTTGGTCAAAGGTTGCTACCGCAGCTCGCAGATACTCTGTGCGAAGCTCTTTTGGCACCTCCGCCCGAACTAGGGCAAGGTCCATCTGGTCTTGTAAAACCTCCTTGCCAGGAAGCGTGCTCCCCGCTAAGCTAATGATGAAGTCAGGGATACCTCGAGCTGCCAGCATGAAGGCGATAGTACCGCCCTCGCTATGCCCCAGCACGCCCACCTTGTCGAAAGTCTTCTGACCGCGTAGGTAGTGGATCGCAGCCTGAGCATCGTCCGCTAGCGTTGCGGTGGTCGCCTCGGCAACACTGACCGAGTCTATATCGTCGTGATAGCCACGGTCGTCGTAGCGTAGCGTCGCTACGCCATGCCGAGCCAAGTAGTCCGCCAGCACGGCAAAGGGCTTATGCTCCGCAAGGGTCTCATCACGATCCTGTATGCCCGATCCAGAGACAAAGAGAACGACCTGCTCCACACGGCTCCCCGCCTGATGCCCGACAGGGTAGGTGAGCGTGCCGTGGAGCGGTGCCGTGCCATTGTAAAAGGTCACCTCCTCCGTCTCGTAGGGGTAGGGCGGCTGTGGAGTCTGCGGACGATCAGCCTTGGCGGGCTTGCTGGCTCGTACGAGTGTGAGCGGTAGCGTCATGCCACCCTGCGCAAAGGTGCCCACGATAGTGTCGCTGCTCACGAGCTTGCCCTCGTAGCGAATGTATAGGTTCGGAATGGTGATGACGATGCCCTCGGCAAGCTCGATCGTTGCCTCGATACCGGTCGCCATCTGCGACGGACTATCCATCGTACAGCAGACACGCTCTTGCTGATCTCTGAAGATGTTGAAGCGAAGCGGTAGCTCCGTGCCTGAAACTTGTAGGGAGCCCTCCCAGATGCCGAAAGGAGGCGTTTGCTTTGTCTTTTGTTGCGCCGATAGGAGCAGTGCGCCACAGAGGTAGCAGCAGAGGAGTGTGAGTAGTTTGCGGGTTGAGGTCATAGTTCCTATTGTCATGGTTTGGTTTTGCTTAGAGTCCGTGCACTTTGTTAGGGTTGGCTTTGATAAACTCCTTCCAGCTCTTGGCACTCTCGTTGGACGTAGCCACCGCATTGGAGGTTTGCAAGAAGTGACAGTAGGCGACCGCCAAGCCATCGGTCGCATCGAGCTTCTCGGGCATCAGTTCAGCGGGAATGCGTAGCACCCGCTGGAGCATCGTCGCCACCTGCTCTTTGGAAGCTTGCCCCGTACCCGTGATCGCCTGCTTGACACGCATCGGCACATACTCCGCGATGGGTATCTCTCGGCTGAGGGCCGCCGCCATAGCGACTCCCTGCGCCCGCCCCAGCTTGAGCATAGACTGCACATTCTTACCATAGAACGGTGCCTCCAGAGCCATCTCGTCAGGGAGGAACTCATCGATCAATCCCGCCACCCGCTTGTAGATGCGTCCCAGACGGGTGTAGTGATCCTCGTAACGGCTCAGCTCGATCACCCCCATGGTGAGCATCTCGGCATGCTGCCCCCGCACGGAGAGCAGACCGTAGCCCATCACGATGGTGCCTGGGTCAATGCCTATCAATATGCGCTCGCCACGTGACTTGCTCATAGTGCGATCTGTCTCATCGGTGTGACATGGTATAGGACGCGCTCGCCGAAGGTCTTGCCCAGCAGCTCCAGTCGTTCGCCCAGTACCTCAGAGAGATAGTGCTCTAGATCTCGCTCCTGCTCTAGAGAGATGAGCAGAGCTAAGACCATATCGTCCATCGATTGCGCCATCTCCACGACAGGCACCTGCGTCATCACCTCGAGGAGATCCACCTGCGCCACGCCCTCATCGTCACGGAGCAGTGGCACCAGCCTAGTGCGTAGGAACTCATCAAGGAGCGCATACTCCTGAGCTTTGAGAAAGAAAGAGACATTCACTCGGTACATAAGAAGCAGTAGTTAACTAAAGAGTATCGTGCGACTAACCAGCCACACGCCACAAAGATACCAAAAAAGCCCCTCCGCTCCGCGTCGCTTCCTCCTCTTCTCCACGGTTGACGCATGATATACGATGAGCTCCTCCACGTCTCTACGGAAGAAATCGCAGGATTCCTCTGTGGAGATCGTTGATTATCCAGCGAGGAACGAACAAATTCTTCGGAACTTCGAAATCATTCTTCCGAAGTTTCATTTCATTCTTCCGAAGTTTCATTTCGGTCCTCCGTGGAGAATTTTCGTTTGCTCCCTGGCGCTTCTCGATTTCCTTGGGAGACGTGTAGCCTTTGTAGGGACGCACGATCGGTGCGTCCGTTGTGTCAAAGGTTACAGCGTCCGTTGGTCTTAACGGGGACGGACGCTCGACCGAGCGTCCCTACATTTCGCTACACGTCTTGCTGTACTACAACGGACGCACAGATCGTGCGTCCCTACACCCGTTACTCGTCACTCCTCTAACCTCCTCTCATAAAAAAGGACCTCGCAAGAGGTCCGACGCATCGTAGCCGTCGGTCGGAGGGGCAATAGCCCCGAACGACCGATGGATGCAAGACGGCAACAATTTATCGACCCCTTGAGGGTCGGACTAGACGAAGCTACAGCTCCAGTCCGACCTCCCACGAGGGGAGGTCGTTACCTCCCTATACCCGCCATAACCCTCCTCACTAGGCTACTCATGAGGCTTGCAGGGCTAAACTGAAAAACATCTTTGAGGAGGGAGAGCTACAGGAAGAAGTGGTTATTTCCAAAATGGAAACAACCACTGCACACGGAGCCACGTTGGTACCATACGCTAAGATTTTCGAGAACGACTACAACCTTTCCGAGATCAGCCTCCACCTGATATGGCAGCCTTCCACACGGAGATAGCCCACTTATGATCACAGATACAGCACCTAAAGCATAGCGATGAGAGATGACTAGAGGCAAGCCGAGGCTCTAGTGCCTCTAGTGCTCCTAGTGCCACTAGAAAAACAACAAATCAGATGAAGTAGACGAACTACTAGAAAGACTTTGGTCGAATGCTACTTTCTCTCTCGGCAAGGGCTTTTGCTTGAGGGGAATGTGCAGAAGTATGCGAGCCGTGCCTCCCTGCTGATCGGGGTGGCACGGCTCGTGTCTCTGATGCCGTATGATGGGGCGGACGCTACAAGCGACGGGTGAGGGCGGGTAGGACGCTACGCATCCAGTCGGTATAGTCGCCTGCGACGATGTGGTCGTGCGCTTGATTGACCAGGTCGAGGTAGAAGGCGATGTTGTGGATGCTGGCCAGTGTGAGCCCTGTAATCTCCTGCGCCTTAAAGAGATGGTAGAGGTAGGCGCGGGTGTAGCGGTGGTCGGTCGATGCGGTACCCTCGGGGTCTATCGGCTCGTGACAGGTACGCCACTTGGCATTGCGTATGTTGATGGTACCTTGCCAGGTGAAGAGCTGACCATTGCGAGCATTGCGTGTGGGCATGATACAGTCAAACATGTCGACGCCTCGCGCGATGCCCTCTAGTATGTTGGCCGGGGTGCCGACACCCATCAGGTAGCGAGGCTTATCCTTGGGCAGGATACTATTGGTCAGCTCGATCATCTCGTACATTTTGTCGGTAGGCTCGCCGACGGCTAGTCCGCCGATGGCATTGCCTGGAGCGCCTAGCGAAGCGATATGCTCGGCAGCTCGACGTCTGAGGTCGGGGTAGACACATCCCTGTACGATCGGAAAGAGTGCCTGCTCATAACCATAGAGTGGCGGGGTCTGCTCGAGGTGCTTGAGGCACCGGTCGAGCCACTGCTCGGTGGTGTCTAGCGACTGCTTGGCATAGGCGTAGCTGGCATCGCCTGGACAGCACTCGTCAAAGGCCATCATAATGTCCGCTCCGATGGCGCGCTCTATCTCCATAACCCGCTCGGGAGTGAAGAGGTGCTTGGAGCCATCAATATGCGAGGCGAAGGTGACTCCCTCAGGGGTGATGCGTCGCATAGCCGCTAGCGAGAAGACCTGGTAACCTCCACTATCGGTCAGGATAGGCTTGCTCCAAGTGCCGAAGCGGTGGAGCCCGCCGACCTCTTTGAGTATCTCAATGCCCGGACGCAGGTAGAGGTGGTAAGTATTGCCGAGGATGATTCGCGCATCGGTCTCCTGCTCCATCTGCTCCATTGTGACCGCCTTGATGGCTCCAGCGGTACCCACGGGCATGAAGACGGGGGTCTGTATATCTCCGTGGACGGTCTTGATGACGCCAGTGCGTGCGTCGCTATGGGGGCAGGTGTGGTCTATGGTAAACTGCATAGTGCCGATGTGAAAGGTTTAGATCTTAAGATCAAAGCCGACAGTGAGCATCTGGTAGATCTGCAGGCGAGACCTATTCTCTGGGGTTAGCGGTACCGCATCATCGTAGCGGAGCAGGACATTGACACGGGTGGAGAAGTAGCGACTGAAGGCGAAGATGAGGGAATTCTCAAACTCCGTCTCAATGCGCTTGTAGCTGGTATTGTAGTAGAGACGCGACTCCCAAGCGAAGGTGTCGGTAAAGTCCCAAATCATATTGGCGCGCAGCATGGAGCCGATGGCACTGTAGATGTTTTTGCCCTCCTTAAAGCCGTGTCGGGTCATATCTATATCCTTGCGTGCGGACCACTTGAAGTCATAGGCGAGGGGAGCGATGTTGAGATCAAGTCGGAAGCGACGGCCGTAGTGAGTCTTGGACTTGTTGTCCACGACCCACTTCATACCGAGACCAGCGGTGAGCGTGAGGGGCGAGGCAAAGGCCGAGTAAAGCACCTTCTTGTCTTCTGACCACTGCTCGAAAGCCTGTGTGCGTGCCTCTACGTCGAGTGAGTAGTACCACCCCTTGAAGGCTTTGATGCCTAGGTTGCTACGTAGGCGGAGAAGGTCGTCGGAGATGTTGTACCCCTGGAGCGAGTCACGTATCTCGGCGTTGAGACCGACGCGCCACTCTAGCTCGTTGAGCCAGTTGACCTTGTCCCGCTCGTAGCTGAGCCGGAGGAGCTGCTTGCTGTGGAGAGCGAGAGCGCTGTTACCACCCTTGTGCCAGTTGGGAGAGATATAGGTCTGGCTAAACTGTATGTTGCTCTCTAGCCCGGGGAACCAATACTTCCTGGCTAGCGTGACGCCGTGGAGCTGGTCTGACGCATCAACGCCTGCAAAGGGCGTATTGACGGTTGCCGCGACGATGGGCTTTGAGCTTCCGACGGTGGTTATATCGATACGGTGCGCCAGTAGGTCTCCCTCCTGACGAGAGATCAATGCGGGGGTGGCGAGCTTGAGCTGGTTGACGCTTTGCAAGCTACGCTCGTAGTATTGCTGTAGAGCGGGGAGCTGTAGCTCCTCACCGTGCAGTGTTGTAGCGAGTGGGTCGCTTTTGCTGACCAAGCTAGTGGGGAGGTCTAGGGATAGCTCGGGGCTTTTGCCACTGGAGATGACGCTCACGGCAGACGAGAGGGGAGCTTGCACGAGGAGTGTCGTTGGGAGCACCTCTTTGGGTAGTGGCGCTACGGGATTGGTCCGGTTGAGGAGGTACTGCACCTTGAGCGTGGTGAGCTCGACGACGGGTGCCGTGACGCTATCTGCCGTGGATAAGCTATCTGTGTGGGTGTACTCCTGCGCTACCAAGGGGGATAAGCCGAGGAGGGCGATGAGCGATAATAAGGTAAAGCGATAGTGATACATGGATACTATTCAGGGGAACTCTAATGGGTTATAAGACTTCACGATCAAGTTGAGGTGCTGGCTCGTCCTGGTGCTAGAGTGGATCTACATCGCAATAGATCTGTACCCGTCGCGCTTGGATAGCACTCTTCCGTACCGTGGAGATAATATGACAAATCTGCGTACGCACCTCCCGCCAGGAGCTAGAGGAACGTATTCTCATGCAAATATAGCGAATATGGCGCATACGCACCCAAGAAACGTAGGGCGCAATGGGTGCTGAGGCTTGCCAGAGCAACTGAAACGGCTCTGCTTGCATCAGACGTGATAGGGCCGCTACGGTATAGCAGACGTCACCCTCGGAGGCTCCTCGTACATAAACATAGATGAGGCGCACGTAGGGGGGGAAGTGGAGGTACTCCCGCTCCGCTAGCTCGCTTACGCCATAAGGCTCTGCCGTGGCTCCGCCCTGCAGACTGTCAAGTAGCGGGGTGTCGGTCTGGTCGCTCTGTATGTAAAGCTGTGCCGTGGGATAGTTACTCCCGAATCGGCTGAGCGCAGCATAGGCTCGTTCGTTGGCTCTAAAGTCATCGCCCACGATCAATTGATCTAAATTTGCCAAGCCAATGAGCCCCACATTGCGAATGGCATCTAGATAGATAAGGCTTGAGGTGCCGACCAGTATGGCTGGTTCGTCGCTACGTATCAGCTGGCGCATCCGTTGCAGCGACTCCTTATTATAATATTGCGAAGCGCTGAGCTCCAGGATGGGAACCTCAGGCGGAGTGAAGAGCGTGAGCTCCTCGGCGATACGCTCCACACCGTAGCCCTGTATGCTGAAGGCCCCGAGGTTGCTATCTGTCGGAGCTTCGCTCTGGCCTAGAGCTGGCGTATCACTCTGATGGCAATGAGGACAGGCACGAGGAGCCGGCGCAGTGAAGTTGCAATAGCTACAGCTGACGCTCTGCGTGGACTTATGGTAGACCAGCCCGACGTCACAATTGGGACACTGGAGGGTCTTCTGGCAATGTCTACAGACGAGGTGCGGGGCATAGCCACGACGATTGAGGAGGAGGATGCTTTTGTGCCCTGCCTGGCACTGGTCGAGGAGAGCTTTGCGCAGTTCGATGGAAAGCATCTGTCCCCACGGTAGCTTGCCCTGCTTACGCTGTAGGGATAGGTCGATGAGCTCGAAGGGGCGTGGCGCCCTCGGAGTGGTCGGTGCGCTCAGCTGATTGAGCAAGCCGTAGTATCCTCGCTCTACGTTGTACAGAGCTTCGGCAGAAGGTGCAACGGTAGTCAGTAGGAGCGGTGTCTGGCTCCTTTTACAAGCGACGACTGTCAGGTCACGAGCATGATAGCGAGGCGCTGGCTCGGACTGCTTGTAGCGACTGCTCTCCTCGTCGGTCACGATGACAAGGTCACAGCGTGAGAGCGGAAGGAGGCTGCCCATACGAGAGGTGAGGACGATGAGACCACGCTCTCGGTGCGTCAGCCCGAGGAGTCTGGCACGGAGTGCCATTCGCTCAGCGTCTGTCGTGGAGGAACTGTAGAGGACTAGGTCAAAGGGTGTCGCCTCCCCGCTTCTAGCTAGTTGCTGTAGGGCACTGTAGAGGAGGCTTTGGTCAAAGAGGAAGAGCTGGGGCACATAGATAACTACCTGTGCCGAAGGGCTTCGCTGTAGCATCTGCTCAACCATTGAGACGACTAGCTCTATTTGCTCTTCATTGCTGGTCGCTTGGTAGAGTACGGGACGGGAGGTTTCGCCAATGAGACGCTCGAAGAGTTGGCTCTGTCGGCTGGACTCGTTTGCCGAGGCTGTGCGCTGCACTGTGGAACGTGCGAGTGGATCGAAGAAAGTCGCAGTCTCTCGTAGTACGCCCCGCTTGATGAGTCCGCGGAGGGTCGCCTGCTTATTGGTGTCCCGACCAACGAGTGTCTCTCGGAGTAGGGGTGTATCAAGCGGTAGCTCATGCTGGTAGAGGAGGTCGATCATTTGCTCTACCATAGCCTTCTGAGCCTTGGCTCGGGAGAGGCTCTCGATAAGCTCGGAGAGTGCCTCCTCGGAGCGTAGCTCCTCAGCAAACTGCACGGCTGGCGAGCCGACCTGTACGGATCGGCTGTAGCGTGGTATAGACTCGCTACCGATGAGTACGCCAGCATGAAGGAGCCGATCTATCTCGGGATAGATACGATCGCCGAGTATCTTCGCCAGCTTGCTTACTTTCGCCTGATGCCCTCGCATGGAGAGGAGCTCACGACGTATCTCTTCCGATAGCTCGGTCGCTTTGTAGTCGGTCGCTTGATCGCCTTCGGGCGTTTCGTCAGGCTCTCGCCACGCTACCTGCGTCTCGCTAGAGGGTAGGTAGCTACTCGGTATAGCTGCCGTGAGCCAAGCGCCCAGCGAACAGATATAATAGGTAGCGCCCCAGCGCCAGAGGTCGATCTCACTTTGAGTCACTATCGCCTCTCGGTCGGGTAGGGCTATAATAGACTTCAGCTGACCGAGAGGTCTCTCGGACTCCTCGATCAGCTGAGATATGATAGCGTAGTAGTAGCGCTTACTGCCAAACTGTACCAGTGCACGCATACCCACCCTCGCCTGTTCACACAGCGCCTCGGGTACACGATAGGTGTACTCCTCCTCGAGGGCTAGGGGTAAGATGATGCGCGCCAGCATAGGCTGGACTACTGGCTATGCTGAGTTACTGCTGGCTCAGAGCTGCGTGCATATTGGCAGCAGCCTTGCGCCCGTCACCCATAGCGAGGATGACTGTCGCGCCACCACGGACGATGTCGCCACCAGCGTAGACCTCTTTGATAGAGCTCTGGTTCTGCTCGTTGACGATGACAGTCCCCTTGGGCGAAACTTCCAGACCTTGGAAAGAGCGTGGAATGAGCGGATTCGGCGAAACACCGATGCTCACGACCACCACGTCTACGTCTACCTCATCGATAGCGCCAGGGATGGGGACAGGCTTGCGACGTCCATCAGGCGTAGGCTCGCCAAGCTCCATGCGCTGTAGCTTCATACGGCACACCTTGCCCTTTTCGTTGCCTTCGTACTCAATGGGGTTGTGTAGCGTGAGGAACTCAACGCCCTCTGCCTTAGCATGTAGGATCTCCTCATGACGTGCGGGCATCTCCTCCTCGCTACGACGGTAGACGATCATGGCACGCTTAGCTCCAAGGCGGAGTGCCGTACGGACTGAGTCCATGGCGGTGTTACCACCACCGATGACAGCGACCACGTCTCCCTTATATATAGGAGTCTCAGCCCCCTCGGTACCAGCGCCCATTAGGTTGACACGGGTGAGATACTCGTTGGAGCTCATGACGCCAGCGAGGTTTTCGCCAGGGATATTCATGAAGTTGGGCAAGCCGGCACCACTACCCACGAAGATGCCTGCGAAGCCCATCTCCTCTAGCTGCTCGTGAGAGAGCGTACGACCTACGACGACGTTGGTCTCAAAGTGTACGCCCATCTGCTCCAAGATCTTGAGCTCGGCATTGACCACTCGTAGGGGGAGACGGAACTCGGGGATACCATACTTAAGTACGCCACCGACCTCGTGCAGAGCTTCGAAGACAGTCACATCGTAACCCCAGCGAGCCATATCGCCAGCGAAGGAGAGTCCTGCAGGACCACTACCGATGACGGCAATCTTCTTTCCATTGGCGGGAGCCATCTCGGGTAGCTCGTATAGCCCATTTTCTCGCTCATAGTCTGCGACAAAGCGCTCAAGATAACCGATAGCAACGGCGTCACGCTTCATTTTCTCTGTGTAGATACAGTGCTTCTCACACTGCTTTTCCTGAGGGCATACACGACCGCATACAGCGGGTAGCGAGCTGCTCTCACGGATGATGTGTGCTGCAGAGGCAAAGTCCCCACGCTCTACATTCTTAATAAAAGAAGGAATGTTGATTGATACGGGGCAACCCTCCATACAAGAGGGATTGGCACAGTCCAGACAGCGAATAGCCTCCCGACGAGCCTCCTCCTCGGTGAGACCGCAGTTGACCTCTTTCGTCAAGCTGCGAGCACGCTCATGAGGGTCCACCTCAGTCATCTTGACACGAGGTATAGCCATGCGCTCCTTACCAGTATGTGCCTTGCGAAGCTCCTCGCGCCAAGGTTCGTTGCGACGAGCGGTGACCAGATCCTTTTGTTCTGTCATTGTAATATTGTGGTTAGCTCAGTGTGATACTTACTTTCTATAGGTGTTGAGACGCATCAGTAGCTCGTCGAAGTCTACTTGGTGAGCGTCAAACTCAGGTCCATCGACACAGACGAAGCGTGTCTTGCCTCCGACGGTGATACGACAAGCACCGCACATGCCAGTGCCGTCGACCATGATGGTATTGAGTGAGGCGGTGGTGGGGATGTTGTACTTCTTCGTAAGAAGAGCGACAAACTTCATCATGATAGCGGGCCCAATGGTCACGCAGAGGTCTACCTTCTCACGCTTGATGACTGACTCGACACCATCGGTCACGAGACCCTTGGTACCATAGGAGCCATCGTCAGTCATGATGATGACTTCGTCAGCAAACTCTCTGAACTCCTTCTCCAGTATGATGAGTTCCTTCGTACGAGCTGCAGCTACGACGATGACCTTATTGCCAGCAGCTTTGAGTGCACGGGCGATAGGGTAGAGCGGTGCCATACCGACACCACCACCAGCACAGACTACGGTGCCAAAGTTCTCAATATGAGTGGCTTGCCCTAGTGGGCCCACGATGTCGTGGATCATGTCCCCAGCATTTAGAGCGACAAGCCGCTGAGAGGACTGGCCGACAGCCTGGACGATCAGAGTGATCGTGCCGGCATCTACATCAGCATCGGCAATAGTGTAGGGTACGCGCTCACTGTGGTCGGTGACACGTACGATGACAAAGTGTCCAGCACGGCGTGACTTGGCAATCAGAGGTGCCTCGACAACCAGCTTGGCTACTTTTTCGGAGAGAAAAGTCTTACTGACTATACGATTCATAGCGTTGTGTGATATGATATAAGCTAATCAAGACATGGAGGAACGAAAAAATTCTTCGGAAGTTTGATTTGCTTCTTCCGAAGTTTCATTTCATTTTTCCGAACTTTTATTTCGGCCCTCCGTGGGGAATTTTCGTTTGCTCCGTGGAGATCGGCGATTTCCTCGGTAGAGATTGCAATCAGCAGAGATGTAAGAGTAGCTATAGAGTGGCTCTATACCGCTTTGTAGTGAGGATTTAGCCCTATATTCCTCGAAGGTCCTAAAGAAGATCGGATTATAATGCGTCAGCCCTGCTGAGATTTGCGCTGCGTAGCTCGACGATTTGCACACTGAAGGGGGCGAGTTCGATGACCAGCGGAGCCCACGGCTGGAAGGCGTAGAGCTGCTCGTGAGGCTTTTCTAGTGGAGTGTGGTGTGTCACACGTAGGAGGCGCTGTTGCTCAGAAACCTTCTCTAGAGAGGGAAGGAAGAGCGGGTAGCGCTGCGAATCGGCCGTAAAGTTGCCTAGGACAGCGATCCCGATTGTTTCGCCAGCCCGTTGCTCTGCGGGATCTAGTAGTCGTAGGTAACCGTAGGTGCGCTCAGCATTGAAGCCTCCCCACTGACGAGCCTGCTCCTGTATCGAGTGAAAGGCTCCCCTTAGGATGACTGGGTGCTGTGCCCACTGCATCAGCCACTGGTAACTCTGATAGGTCGGGTCGGCAGGGTCGTGATGACTCAGAGCGGGGATGCTCCAGTAGTCAAAGATCGTGGTACCCCCGTCAGGACCGCTATATCCCTCGGCATCAAGCCCTCGCTCTCCATATTCCTGCCCAGCGTAGAGGAGTAGGGGACTAGCGTTAGCGAGTGCGAGTAGCGTCATAGCGGTGAGCCCTCGCTGAGCCGTGTCAGCAAAGTAAGGCGAGGCGAGACGTACCTCATCGTGGTTCTCTAGGAAGTAGAGCAGTTCGTCGGGAGCGTACTCCTTATTATTAGAGATGAGTCGCTCTTCGATAGCAGAGACCGAGCGCTCCTGGGTAACCACTTGGTAGAGCGTGTCGTAGAGCCCGCTCTTGTCGTAGAGTAGGTCGAAGCATCCCTCAGATAAGTATCTGCGGTAGTTGTCTATCTGGTAAATCTCAGCGACGAAGGTGACGGGATACTGCTCCTGCACCTGCGGTATGACCCAGTGCCAAAACGCCACAGGTACCATCTCGACCATATCACAGCGAAAGCCGTCCACCCCCTCGGCAGCCCAGTAGCAGAGGATGTCTCGCATCTGGAGCCACGTGGCAGGTATCGGGTCAAAGTGTGAGACCCGAGACCCATCGGGGCGGTAGTCCACGCCGTAGTTGAGCTTGACCGTCTCGTACCAGTCCTTGGCTGAGGGGGTAGCAGACCAGCAGTCATTGCCCGTCACACGGGCAGGCTCTTCGTGATAGCTAGAGGAGCGATTGGGTAGCTGGAGCGAGGCGCTAGGTAGGTAGTAGAAGTTGTTATCTGGATCAAACGCTTTGCTCCAGTCATCCTGAGCGCCTAACGGTGTAGCCCCTTCGGGCGTGTGAATGCCGTCATACTGACGCGATACATGGTTGGGAACAAAGTCTATGATCACCTTCAAGCCATGACGATGGCAACGCGCTAGAAAAGAGCGAAAAGTCTCTCTTCGCTTCATCGGATTCCGCACGATGGTGGGGTGTACGTCGTAGTAATCGGTGATAGCGTAGGGCGATCCCGCCTGCCCCTTGACAATGTCGGGGTGCTGGTCAGGACAGTCTGTCCAGCTATGCAAAGGTGTCTGGGTGGCGTGGCGTATGATCCCTATTGGCCACAGGTGAGAGACGCCTAGCGAAGTGAGGTAATCAAGCGCCGCGTCGTCAAAGTCCTCAAGCGTGCCAGTGCCGTTTTGCGCTAGTGTACCATGAGGCGTCAGCTGAGCGTGAGGCTTCTGATTGCCCCATAGACGAACCAGCGTGGAGTAGATGACGGTGCGCATAGCCTACGCTTTGCCCTTCTGAGAGAGTAGATCAATGATCTCTCTAAACTGCTCCTCCTCTTCGTACGCCTTGCAGATGAGCTGATAGCCAATGTCTGAGATGATGTCTACGGGAGACACATCGTAGGCGCCAAAGTGTGAGAGTAGGGGCGACTGGAGTACGACGTCGCATAGCTCTAGATCAATAGTCACGTTGGCACGCATCATAATACGTATGAGGCGGTCAGAGAGACGAAGGATGTTTTTCGTAGGCGTATTGTCCACCTCTGGGCTGAGGTTGATCCCTAGGAGGAAGTCGCACGACTCACGGATAGGCCGTGCGGGGAGATTCATAAAGACCCCTCCATCTACATACTGCTCGCCATTGATGACGACCGGCTCGAAGAGGATCGGTATTGAGCAGGAGGCCACCACGGCAGAGGCTAGATCACCCTCGGTGAAGTCACGCGCCTCAGCTTTGTTGAGATTGGTAGCGATGATGTGCATAGGGATAGGTAGCTCCTCAATGCGCTGGTGGCGTAGCGTGCTCCGGAGAAACTCTTGATACTTATGGGTCTTCAGCAGAGAGAGCCGAGGCGTGGTCAGCGAGGTCATGTTCATGAAGCCAAACTGAGACGACAGCTCATAGATCTCCTCGCTACTGTAGCCATCCGCATAGAGTGCGCCCATGAGCGATCCGACACTCGTCCCAGCGATGATGTCAGGGCGTACGCTATGCTCTTCTAGAAAGCGAAAGATCCCGATGTAAGCTAGCCCACGAGCAGCTCCGCCACAGAGAGCTAGTCCGAAGGTGGGGCGACTGCCGTAGGTCCATGTACGGATACGCTCTACTAGTTTATCGAGCGAAGTGGATATGAGAGCAGAGCTGCGCTCGATGAGACGCTCTCCTTGAGCTTTCAGGTTAGAAGAGTTGAGTACCATGACAGATTCATCTAGATAGTTAAAGCTTTCTGCCCAGAGGTAGGTCTGAGAGCAGTGTCGTCAGTGGGGGCTCGGTAAAGGCGTGTCGCGAGGCAACTACCAGCTCCCACTCCTCTGCAAACTGTTGCTGCGTGAGCATATGACTGCGATGTCCCGAGCGATCCATACGGTCTAGGAGATATCCCACCGTCAGCATGTCGGGGTCTACCGCAAGGTTGTAGTGCTGCTCCTTGTCGCGAGAGCTATAGACCGCCTCAATGATTAGATCCTCCTCTAGGAGCTGAGCGATGATTTCGCCAGTCTGATTGATCGGTAGGTGACAAGCCTCCGAGAGAGAGGGTATGTTGTGCGGCTTAGGCTCCGTATGGTCCAAAAAGCGCTGTACGATATGCGCCATCACGATCACCGTCATGAAGTCTTTGTAGCGGTGAGAGATGTTGGTCGCATCCTTGGCATAGGTGAAGTTGACTACGTTTTGTATTGAGAAGCAGAGCTTAGCACTAAAGAGTGTGATCGTCCACACCACTTGTAGCCACAAGAGCAAGAGCGGTATAGCTGCAAATCCACCATAGATGGCATTGTACTTAGAGATCCACAGGATACCGCTCACATAGAGCGCTTGCAACACTTGAAAGGCGCTACCCGCTATGACACCTGAGATGAGGGCTGGGACAAACTTGACGTGCGTATTCGGCAACGCAATGAAGATCCCCACAAACATAAAGATGAGGATAATGTATGGAAACAACTTCAGCATAAACTCCCACAGGGGCGTGAAGAAGATGTAGTCGTTGAACCAAGTGTTTTTTATCGTCGCCATCATGACCGTCAGTCCCGAGGAGAGCGTCATCAGGATAGGCAGTAGCACCACCATCGTGATGTAATCGGTCAGCTTGCGACCTAGTGCGCGCCCACGAGGTACGCCCCAGACAACGTTGAAGGTCTGCTCTACCGTGTCCAAGAGCTGGAAGATGGTATAGAGAAAAAGCACCAAACCCACTCCGAGGAAGAGTCCTCCCTGCACCTGTCCGAGGTAGTTCTCCACAAAGCCCATGATCGTCTCCACCTCGCTCTGGTGTCCTGGCATATAGGTCATCAGGAAGTCGTAGATAGTCCCCTGTAGCCCAAAGCCCTTGGCAAGAGCTACGATGATAGCTAGCATAGGCACGATCGAGAGGAGCGTGCGGTAGGTGAGTGCGGAGGCGTGACGGCTTAGTCTCTGATCGACAAAGCCCTTGATGGCCATGTAGAGAGCCTTGAGCGTATTGATATAGAGACGTCTGAATCCACCCACCTCATCTGGCTGTATGTGCCACATGTCGCTCGTGAGGAAGCGGACCACCTTGTAGGCTCTCACCTTGAGCTTGCGTACCCAGGTAGATGGCTTGCGCGGGGCATGCTCTACGGGCGACTGCTTAGAGTCTTCGTGCTTATGTATGGGGTTTGACTTGTGTGGCATATATTATAGTGTTAGGGGATAGGAGAGAGCTGCAACGCTTGTCGCATCAACCTTACGAGTATGAGATGAGTCACGGAGAGGACAGCAGGTCTATAAGCCGGGTTCTGTGCCACTCACGAGGAGTGGCGCTTGTCATTTATCTACGACACCCGTTGCCGAGTGTCTCTAGCAATCTACCCTCCGACTAGGACGAGTAGCCCTCATAGCGTCGGTATACTTGATCTTGCAACCCATAGTGTGTACAGCCAGTGGGTCACCCACA
>QWCB01008023.1_pt1 | contig 15519 bp, 16 predicted proteins | sample 1972511 | NCBI WGS metagenome assembly QWCB01 (sample SAMN09866719, study PRJNA288562) | Human gut metagenome isolate term5_stool, whole genome shotgun sequencing... | isolation source: gut | host: Homo sapiens | place: USA: California
AAAGTTGATTATTTAATGATTTTAACATTCATGTGAAATAGAAACCCTTTTGTTTTCATGGTTTTGGTTTTAAAACATTGTACCTTTGCAGTTATGATAAAAAGGCAAAACCCATTCTTTCGCAAAGCACGGTACGAACAAATGGAAGTCCGCGAGGAAGCTCCTTTGCTGGAGTGGCTGCTTGCAAACTTGAGTCAAAGCAAGTCAAAGACCAAGGCAACCTTACATAATCATGGCGTAAAGGTGAATAGGCGTTTGGTGACAAAATTCGACTACATGCTCAAGCCAGGAGATCATGTTTCTATTAGTACAAGCAAGAAAAATGATACGTTTCAAAGCAAACATGTCAAGTTGGTCTATGAGGACCGCTACTTGGTTGTTATAGAGAAAAATAACGGAATATTGTCAATGGCCGCTGGACATATGTCTCTTAATGTTAAAAAGGTACTGGATGATTATTTCCACAAATCTCATCAGAAATGTACGGCACATGTCGTTCATCGTCTTGACCGCGATACATCTGGCTTGATGATTTACGCAAAGAGCATGGAGGTTGAGCAACTTTTTGAGCACGACTGGCATAATATTGTGTACGATCGTAGATATATTGCTGTGTTGAGTGGGCAGATGGAGGATAATGAGGGAGTTATTGCCAATTGGCTGAAAGACAACAAGGCTTATGTCACCTATAGTTCACCAGTTGACAATGGAGGTAAATATGCAGTCTCACATTTTCATGTGTTGGATCGTTCCGCCAACCACTCTCTTGTTGAATTTAAATTGGAAACTGGTCGAAAAAATCAAATCCGTGTTCATGCTGCCGATATGAACCATCCTGTTTGTGGTGACATTAAATATGGAAACGGCGATGACCCTATCCATAGACTGGCACTTCATGCTTATGTGCTCTGTTTCTATCACCCATTGACGCATCAGCCGATGGAGTTTTCAACTTCAATTCCTGTAAGTTTCAGGAAAGTATTTGCTAAAAGATAAATTATATGGCTAATTTAGAAAATTACCTTGCTATCATTGCAGTTGTTGTAATTGGTGTTTTCCTCATCAAGGAGGTAGCAGGCTGTATTTTCAAGGCAGCAATTACACTCGTTGCGCTTGTTGTAGTTCTCTACCTTCTTAGAGTTTTAGGCCATATTTAATGACGTGATAAATAAGAGACAAATAATATTGATTATCAGGTGCACAATTCATAATGACTTTAGTTTCTGTTTATTTTTATAAAATAAAGTTGGATAAACTTGACTTCTGTCAGAATTTCAAAGCTACTCAATAAAAATAAATAATAATGACAAACGAAGAATTAATGCGGAGGGCTATTGAGCTCTCAGAGAATAGTGTTAAAAGTGGTGGCGGTCCCTTTGGTGCGGTCATTGCTCGTGATGGTGAAATTATAGCCGAAGGTAGCAACAATGTCACAATCGACATGGATCCCACGGCCCATGCCGAGGTCTCTACCATTCGGAAAGCTTGCAAGAAATTAGGAACTTTCGACTTGAGCGGTTGTGTTATTTATACTTCATGCGAGCCTTGCCCGATGTGTTTTGGTGCTATTTATTGGGCACATCTCGAAAAGATATATTATGCAAACGATCGTAAGGATGCTGGAAAGATTGGTTTTGATGATGATTTTATATATGAAGAGATTGCAGTAAAGCCTCAATATCGCAAAAAGCCATCTGAAATTCTCCTTCGTAATGAGGCTATTAATGCTTTCAGAATGTGGGAGAAGAAAGAAGATAAGACAGAATATTAAATAGTCAGTGAGAATCATTCTGCCTGTGATATGACCTATCAACTCATTCCACAGGCAGTTTTTTTTATTTTTGAGGGAAAAGCCTTTCGAACTCCGCCCGTAATTTAGATTCATCGTCTATTGTTTCACGAATCGAATCCAAGTTTTTAGCATTGGGAGAATTGGGAATCCAAAGTCGCATATACCCCGTTCGACTATATTTTGTTTTCATGTGCTCTAAGAATCGTATCCATTGTTCTTCTTTTCCCTTTTCAGGGTAATTCTCTATTCCGAACTCAATGGCACGAGTGAAAACGATGTCTGGGGTAAGATCTCTGTCAGCTTCTGCAACAATCTTACCATAAATGCTTCGTGGGACACGAGAGCTGCTGGCACGATGGTCTTCAACAGCTTCTTTCATTATGCGGATTTGTTCGGGTGAGAACCACTTCCTCAACCGTGCATCGTTCAATAGTATCTTCCCACTTGTTAGATGATGAATGGCCCGTGGCCCTTCCATTCCAAGGTCATGGTAAGCTGCAATAACATAGACCATATTGCAGTCAGCACCCGTAACTGGCACTAAGTCAAGTGAGTTTTTTATAACTCTCTGTGCATGTATAAGTCCGTGTGATTTGCCAAATGCATTGTACCGAGGGAGGATTTGCTGTTCAACAAACTCCATTATTTCCAAATTGACATCTTTTGCCATACAGAAATTAGATTGCTAAAAATAATATTCCTATTGTAGAGATAACGCCATAGACGAACATGTTTCGTGCAGTTTGTCCAAGGATTTTGTTAAGTTCTTTTCCTTGTTTGATTCTTATCATCTGTTTATAAGTCCACAAGTGGAACAAAAAATATGTTAGTAAGAGCCCCATAGCAATGAAGCTTAGTGGACTTCTATCAAGAAGATAGGCAATTACCATAAGAAAGGTTCCTATTAAACCTAACAACAGATAAAGGCGTTCGGCATTCTGCTCACCTATTCTTACTACAAGTGTCATTTTCTCATCTCGTTTGTCGTTAACTCGGTCGCGGTAATTATTTACAACAAGCAATGTGTCTATTACCAATCCACAAGCTATTGAGGCTATAATTACTTGCATCGTGACAGTTTGAAAGTGTTGGGGTAGGGATAAATAATAACTCATACAAACAGGAACAATGCCAAAAAAGATGAGGACGAGCAAGTCGCCTAATCCCCAATAAGATAGGGTTGTTGTATAGAGAAAACAGAAAATAACGCATACTAATCCTATAATTATCATTTCTAATCCACCATAGATTATGAGTGGCAATCCCAAAATTGCAGCAGAAATTGTTGTAATGATAAGTCCTCGGCGCATCGCTGGTAGAGTTATCCAGCCTTCAGAACATGCACGTTTCGGCCCAAGTCTTGTTTCTTTGTCATCGTTTCCTTTAATACAGTCAAAATAGTCGTTAATAAAGTTTGCGTCAATCTGCATTACAAATGCAAAGAAAAAACAAAAAAATGCTGGAATTACTTGAAAGTTTTCCCATCCCACATCCTTAGCTGCTAATGAAACTCCGATCATTACAGGTACTGCAGCTCCTGTAAGTGTTTTTGGACGTGCGGCAAGTACCCATGCTCTAAAAGAATTTGTCTTAATGTCAGATTTCATCAATGATAAAAATGATTAGTCTTTATGTATTTGCTATTAATTTAATTAAAGAAGTTCCAGCTTACTCCGAATCTAAATATGCGTTCATTAAGTGGATAGTGGGGAGTGAAGAAGTAGTTTCCTCCATTACTGCTATTCACGTGCGAAATCATTACGAAGAAACGAGTGTGTTGCAATTGGAAGTTTGCATATGCATTAAGAACCGGATAACCACCTATTTTTGTTTGGCTTTCGGTGTTTTCTTGAATACCAAATGAGCCAACTCCTGGAATATATTCGGGCGCATTGTACTTTGTGAAGTAACGCATATCAATCCCTAAATCACACTTTAAGACCTTGGCAATTGTAAAACGGGTAAATAAATTGGAATAAATGTTCAGAGTTGGGGTAGGTAGAACTGCCTCATCACTCGATTTCTGTAGAGTGATAACATTTTGCCAATTAAAAATTCCCAGCCTGAAGTTCTGAAGGAGTTGGAGAGTAAGCAAGCTGATTGCTCCACTGTGCTGCCTTACTTTTACATCATTTGCTTCAATAAGGAAATTATCACCATTCGTTACCCTGTTGTTTTGCAGTCCAAAATAAGTATAATTTTTTATGAGGTCATATCCAACACGAAGCCTTGTATTGGTTTTCTTCAAAGAAAATTCGCCTATGATTCGTGAGTGAATAATTTGATTCAGGTTGTTGTCCCACCAATAATGGCGAGACCGGAATGTGTTCATGTAGAATGAAGGAGCAGACCGATGGAAAAATGCTGTAGCAGCCAGTTGAACAGTGTCTCCGAATAAAGGAAAATTTAAATCGGTATGTCCGTCAACATGCAATTGTCCTGACCTCTCACCAGCTACCCAAGCTTCTGCACTCACATCATAATGTAGAGTCTTTCCTTCGGTCTTAATTAATTGTCCTCCAACAGATACATCATGTTGATTCCACTTCTCAAACCCCGAAAATGTTGCAACTGTTGAACCTGTGGCAGCCAATATACTTGGCAACTCGTAATGGCGCAACTCGTATGACACAAAAGCCTTAACTCCGGCTTTAGCCCATTTGTTGAAGCCCTCGAGTAGGGCAATTGCAAATGTGTTTTTAAGAGTCCAATGTTTGGTTACATCGTAGATGGAATCACCCGAATTTATCTGTTGCCTATAATAATCATTTAAATAGTATTTGTCTGGTCGGTGGTTAAAAAATACGTGCTGATTATCATTTCTGTTCCAGTTTTTTGAAAGAACTGTCGGAATCTCATTCGTTCCATACGAATCTTTGAATGACTCTGGATGAGTGATATATGCATCGTTTGTTATTCCACCACCTTCTGCTACTTTTTGATGATTGAGCGAAAAGGCAAGATGGCTCATATATTTCTCACCCGTATAGCTTCCCCATATAGAATAATGTATGTGAGAGGTACTCTGATTGGTATAATATCCTCGTCCATAGAGATAGTCAAACTTAAAACCAAACCCCCATCTTTTTCCTGCATTAATGGCAAATAATGCTTTGAAATGGTCCTCGCCGTTTGTTCGGTTCCCAGCTCCATTATATGAGAGATTAGTTATAGGAGAAAGGGTTGATGTATAACGAAAATTCGCTTGATCAACAATAACTTGATCATAAGGATTTAGAAATAGAAATTCTAGTGGATTCTTCCGATCAATAAAAATGCGGTTCTGACGTGGAGATCCAAGATTACCCAGTGAATTGTACTCACCTCGTAGTCCTGTATTGAATATGGTGTTCATATACATTTCGGAAAGAGTGTCAGGAGTAACATACTTTCTGTCGCCGAAACGCTCATCGATAGTCCACACCTTCAAACCACGAGGAATTTCCTTATGCTGACTTTGGATAGAGTCAGACCTGCCTAACTGTCGGTTGTTACCATAACCATTTGCACTGAAAGTGTCATCATTGGTTATTTCATTATTATTCTGCGCTTTGATGGTTAAGAAAACCATCAGTGTTACAATTACAAAGAAATATCTCTTCATTAACGGAATATACGGAGTATAACTTCTATAAATTTAAATACCATTGAGACAAGAACAATGATTGTTCCCGTATTCTGGTATTCAGGAATAAGGTAAAAAATAATTCCAACAATTGCCCCCAGCATAAATATCGAATTGAGCCATTGACGTATACCTAAGAAACGATCCTGTTCCTTTTGAGGCCGTAATCTATGGTTAGGGCGACGAATTGTGCTATTTTGTCTTTCTTCGGTCATCATTTTATTTTAAAGCAGTTGCAAATCCTTCAAAGATTTCATTTTTACGATCTATAGTTGTTCTGCGGAATTTACCCGCAATAGGTAAAAGACGAGTACGTTTCTTGTTGACAGCATATTTGTCAGTTATCATTTCTTCAGCTTTATAGTTAGTCACAGAACCCGAAACTTCATAAGCATAATTCAATCGGTTCATAATTAGTTCTGCTTGCCCATCAGAACAAGAGACCTGTAAGATATAAGTAAATTTGGCTCTATCGACTGAAAAGAAATTTGATGAGAAAATTAAATATTCTTTCATCGATGCAACGATTCCATGCCTTTTTGGATTAACTAATGAGATTTGACTTCCTTCCAACTGATTCTTTCCTTGCGTAATTTTTGTCAAATATTCAAAAGCCTTGCCATACAGTTCTTTGGCACTTTTACCTGGGGCATCAAATTTTTGTGACCAGATAACTTCATTATTCACAAACGGGACTATACCTTCCTGCAAATAATATGTCTTATTGTTTACTTCGTTATTAGGAACAGTAGTTGTCCTATCCTCAACATTGTTTTTAGTTGGAACTGACCAGGTATTAGGAGTAGGGGCTATAGTCTCTTCCTCTGATGACTCAACAATATTCTTTTCTTGAGAGTTCTTAAGGCTTTTTACTGATTCTTGTTTCAACCGAGCTGCCTCGGTATTGAGTCGATCAGCTTCGGCTTTTGTTCCTTCTATTTTCTTTTTAATAGCTAACGTTTTGTTCTTAGTTTCTTCTTGCTGCGTTTCTTTTGTTTTTGCCTTGGCATTGAGTCGGGCTTTGACAACATTTTCTTGTGCCTGTTTTAATTCTGCTTGTGCTTTTGCAAGCTGAAGTTGAGCTTGCTCAAGTTGTTGCTCCGGGGTTAATGTACTCTGGGCAGACATAACCATAGGAAGGCACACCATTAATGTAATCAATATCGTTCTCATAAATAAATTAAGACTTCTTTATTTCGAGCAAAGGTATGAAAAAATAGTTTATTGTTAAACCGTTATAAGGATTTTAACTTTTTAACTTTAACTTTTAACTATTTCTGTTCTAGTTCTTTCTGCAATCGTATAATCTCATCACGGTACTGCGCTGCCTGTAAGAAGTCTAGATCTTTCGCAGCTTGTTTCATTAAGGCTGTTGTATTTTGAATACTTCGTTCCAACTGTTCGCGCGACATTTGCAAAATGATAGGGTCGGCAGCAAAAGTCGCATCTTGAGGTGGCTCGATGTAGGCAACTTGTGCTTTTTTACCTGCTGTGCTTTGAGATGTTTGATTACCATTGGGCATTGGAAGTGTACCTTTAATAGCGCGGACAATTTTTGTTGGTGTTATATTGTGCGCAGCATTGTATTTCAATTGTTTCTCACGTCGGCGCGCAGTCTCATTAATTGTCTTTTGCATGCTTTCCGTGATAGTATCAGCATACATAATAACTTTTCCATTGACATTTCTTGCTGCCCGTCCAGCAGTCTGTGTTAAACTCCGATGGCTTCTCAAAAAACCTTCTTTGTCAGCATCAAGAATTGCAACTAATGAAACTTCAGGCAAATCGAGTCCTTCACGTAGAAGATTTACTCCAACCAAAACATCATAAACCCCTGTTCTTAAATCATTAATGATTTTAATTCTATCCAAACTTGCAACATCGCTATGAATATATGCGGTGCGGATATCGTGATTAAGTAAATATTCTGTTAATTCCTCTGCCATCCGTTTGGTTAGAGTAGTGATGAGCACCCTTTCATCTTTATCACTTCTTAAGATAATTTCTTCCAGAAGATTGTCTATCTGATTTTCTGAAGGCCGGATTTCTATCTCAGGATCAAGAAGTCCCGTCGGGCGAATCAACTGCTCAACCACAACCCCTTCAGCTTCTTGCAATTCAAAGTTAGCAGGTGTAGCAGAAACGTATATAATTTGGTTGATAAGGCTATGAAATTCCTCAAATTTTAACGGGCGATTGTCAAAAGCTGCTGGTAAACGGAAACCAAACTCTACAAGATTTTTCTTGCGTGCTCTGTCTCCACCATACATTGCAGAGATTTGAGGAACACTGACATGGCTCTCATCGATGATTATAAGATTGTTTTTTGGAAAGAAATCGAGTAAACAGTAAGGTCTCTGTCCTGCTTCACGCTTATCAAAATAACGAGAATAATTCTCAATTCCAGAACAATGCCCCAGTTCTTTTATCATCTCTAAGTCATATTCTACGCGCTCTTTAATTCTCTGGGCCTTAATATTATCTCCGATTTCGTTAAAGAAATTAATCTGCATTGTTAAATCGTCCTGAATCATTTGAATAGCAGCCTCAGTCTGTTCTTTTGAAGTAACGAAAAGGTTTGCTGGATATATTTCATAAGCTTCGAATGATGCAAGTCGATGATAAGTGATGGAGTCCACCTCTTCAATCTCATCAATTTCATCATCCCACCAAGTGATACGGAGGACATTATCGCTATACGCCATAGCAACATCAACCGTATCTCCTTTAACCCTGAAATTTCCTCGTTGCAAATCTATATCATTTCTGACATAAAGCGCATTAACGAGACGTCTTAAAAATTCGTTTCGCCCAAGTATTAATCCCTTCTTGATTTTTATGACACTATCTTTCATTGCAACTGGTCCGCCCATACCATAAATGCATGAAACTGACGAGACGACTACAACGTCCTTGCGGCCAGAAAGTAATGAGGAAACAGCAGATAAACGTAACTTGTCAATCTCCTCATTGATTGCCAAATCCTTCTCTATATATGTATCTGTTGATGGCATATAAGCTTCAGGCTGATAATAATCATAGTACGAAACATAATATTCGACGGCATTTTGAGGAAAAAATCCTTTCATTTCCTCATATAGTTGAGCAGCCAATGTCTTGTTGTGTGAAAGAATAAGGGTGGGCCTGTTCAAATTGGCTATGACGTTGGCCATTGTGAAAGTTTTACCAGAACCAGTAACACCCAAGAGCACTTGGCTCTTGTCGCCTCGTTCTACGCCCTCGGTCAGTTCCTTGATAGCCTCTGGCTGATCGCCTGTGGGTTTATATTTCGATATTAGCTTGAATTTCATTATTATTCGCAAAGTTACTAAAAACTACAGATACATTTGTATAAAAGGTGATTTTTTGCTAAAATTTACAAGGTGCTTTTGGTATTTATAGAATAATGTGTAACTTTGCAAATCAAATTTGATTTATGAAGAAGAATCTTTTCATTATTATCGCATTGGTATTGCTCTTTACCGGATGTGCTCAGGAATACAATCGGGTCTATAAGAGCACAAATTATTCATACAAGTATGAATTTGCAAAAGAATGCTTTGCTAATGGCAAATATAGTTTTGCCGTACCACTACTACAAGATCTTGTGACAATCCAAAAAGGAACTGATAATGCACAGGAATGTCTGTATATGCTGGCTATGTCTGAATATAGATTGAAAGACTATGAGGCAGCATCGGAAACATTCAAGAAATATTATCAGACATATCCCAATGGCGATTATGCCGAAATGGCTTCTTTTTACATTGGGCAGAGTCTTTATGCTGGAACGCCAGAGCCAAGACTTGATCAAACCCCAACAGTTGCTGCAATAGCTGCTTTTCAGGACTATCTTGATGTTTACCCTGATGGGAAAATGAAAGGTACGGCACAGCAAAGATTGTTTGAATTGCAGGACAAATTGATTCGCAAGGAATTTTTGAATGCTAAATTGTACTACAATCTTGGTTCCTATTTCGGAAATTGCACTAATGGTGGTAATAATTATGAGGCTTGTATTATCACCGCCGAGAACGCATTAAACGATTTTCCTTATACTCCATTACGCGAAGATTTTGCCATACTTGTGATGAAAAGCAAGTTTGAACTGGCACAAATGAGCGTCGAGGAAAAAAAGATACAACGCTATCAGGATGCAGAAGACGAATGTTATGGATTCATTAATGAATACCCTGACTCCAAAGAGCGTGAGACAGCCGAAAAATATATTGAGAAATGTAAGGCATACACGAAGGAGTAATTATCAAAACGCAAATTTAATACATACAATATAGAATGGATTACAAAAAATCAAAATCACCTGTAAACACGGTAACTCGTGATGTTTTAGAACTTTGGAAAGAAACAGACAATGTTTATGAGAGTGTTGCTATTATAGCAAAACGTGCCAACCAAATTTCTATTGAGATTAAACAGGACTTGAGTAAGAAATTGGCAGAATTTGCTTCTTACAATGATTCGCTTGAAGAGGTATTTGAAAATAGAGAACAGATAGAAATCAGTCGCTATTATGAGAAACTGCCGAAGCCCACTTTGTTGGCAACTCAAGAGTTTTTGGAGGGTAATATATATTGGCGCGATCCATCCAAGGATAATTTAGACGAAGAGGACTTCTAAATATGATACAACGTAAACAGACTGTCTTTCTATTCCTGTCACTGATAGCTACGTTGATATGCTTGTCAATGCCGATAGCCTTGTTCGAGCCACAAGGGATGGGAGAGGAAAACAGAATGCTTAATTTATGGGTAATTGACGGCAACGGAACCAAAGATTTCAGCGTATGGCCATTGTTTGCCATTCTATTATCGACAGTTCCTCTCCAATTGTTTGCAATTTTCGACTATCATCATCGCAAACGTCAGATAACGACTTGTAACATTGCTCTCATTTTGATTATTGTGTGGTATATTGCCTATGGTGTGCTTAGTAAAAGTTTAAGTAGCGGAATGCTATATCACGCTCAATTAGCATCTTTTCTGCCTTTACTATCGCTGATTCTTATATTTTTGGCCAGACGGGGAATAAAAGCAGACGAAGCATTGGTTAGAGCAGCTGATAGGATAAGATAAAAATAGTATAATATTCATAAGAACGAGCGCGTGCATATCTTGCACACGCTCGTTTGTTTTAAATGCTAATCATACTGACAATCTCAGATACAAGAAAGAGCCAACTGAGGGAGTGGAGACGGAGCGAAAGGCCAGAGCTTACACCATTCTTAAGTATTTGAAGCCATATTTGTTTTTATGAACGACGGCTAATCTTGGATGCTTACGTTGAAAGATTTCACCCAGGTCGGCTAAAGCCTTCCATCCGATGGCTTCTTCTGCGATAAGAGGAATGTGAACATCAATGTATTTACGGTGAACTTCGATTAACTGTTCGTCTTTTTCCTTCAGTTCCACTTCATCCAAATTGATGAATAGTTGCTTGGCATCTAATTCAATGCGCCCAGCTTTCATCGTCGTGAAGTCATACTGTGAAACGTATTCGAATACTTCGCGCATCCGAAGATGAAGTGAAAAATACCTGTTGACCTCTCTTAAATCTCCTATGATCATTTTTTCTATTGTTTTTGTTTAATTCTGTCAGCGTAAAGGTACGGTTTTATTGTCAAAAAGATAAAGGATAGAGAATTTCTTTACATATTTTTTGAAATGAAAAGAGACTGTATCTGAATGATATAGCCTCTTTACTATAGAAACACATTGTTCTTTTCATTATCTTTTCCGATAAGCCCTTGAATCATGACTTGTCGTTTGTTTCCTTCATATCAAGGAACTGTTGCTTTGCATCGTAGAACTCATATTGCAGGAAGCCGAGTTTCTGCGAAGGGATGATATGCACTCCAATTCCATACTTCATTTGCCATCTTCGTTTCATGGAAATCATTCCTTGGTTGATGTAGGCCGCAACGTAAGGATGTACGTGCAAATAGAATTTCTTAATACCTATCTTGTTAACGAGACGGTCAATTTTGCGTTCCAGCTGATCAGTAAATAGTATGCTCGATCGAATTTTTCCAGTGCCAAAGCATGTGGGACACTCCTCATCCACATCCACATCCATTACTGGACGAACGCGCTGGCGAGTTGCGGTTTCCACTGTTCACGTCAACAACATGCATGGCCTCCGTGTGTTCAATGATTAGGTAACAACCGTGACCATAGTTGATGGTCTTGCCGAAGCCTGATTTGATTTGCCTTGTCACATCGAAGTTGTCGAAGATAGGCACCTTGCCGTTGTATTTCTTTACTATGCTTGCCTTTTCAGGGGCAATTAGTGAGACATAGTGTTTGACTGCAGTACAAATTTCCTCGTCGTTGACATAAATATTCTCATAGGTTGGGTTGAAGAGGTCGCGGAGCATGGCTACCGCACGTCCTGTCTCTTCGAAGATGAGCTGTGGACGATCCTGAGTTTTCTGAACTTTTGTGATGGCTTCCTTCCATCTGTTCAGCAGAACTTTCATCTCAGAGTCGAGCTCCGCCACCCGTTTTCCCTGCGCAACCGTACGAACAATCACTCCAAAATTCTTTGGGCGTATGCTCTGAATCAGTTGTTTCAGGCGAGCGCGTTCCTCACCGCTTTTAATTTTTGAGGAAACATTCACTTTATCCCCAAATGGTATGAGCACTAGGTATCTTCCTGCAAAGGAGATTTCTCCCGTGAGGCGAGGCCCTTTGGTGGATATGGGTTCTTTAACTATTTGCACCATTACCTCTTGCCCTACTTGTAGAGTGTTTTGTATGCTTCCGTCTTTCTGCAAGTCGGGTAGGCGACTGGCTTTTTGGATAGGATAAAGCTTTTTCCTGTCGCTTTGTACCTGTTTGAGGTATTTAGCAAAGGAGTTGAACTGACTTCCTAAATCAAGATAATGAAGAAATGCGTCGCGTTCGAAACCTACATCTACGAAACAAGCATTCAAGCCCGGCATCAGTTTCTTCACTTTTGCCACGTAGATATTTCCCACAGAGAAATTCGCTTCTCTTGGCTCGCGTTGGTATTCCACCAGGCGCTTGTCCTCAAGTAATGCTATCGAAATCTCTTTCGGCTGGGCATCAATAATAACTTCGCTTGTCATTTTCTTCTGTTTGTTATAAGTATTCCGTACTTATATTTCATAAAAAACGAGACGTGTTGTCGCACTCCCAGGGAAAGGAGTCTGATGCGATAACATGCCCCGTCAAGTTGTGAAAGAGTTGTGAGCGCTTTCAGCCCGTGGGGCTTACTTGCTCTTATGTCTGTTCTTTCTTAATCTCTTCTTACGCTTGTGCGTAGCCATTTTGTGTCCCTTTTTCTTCTTTCCGTTAGGCATAGTTCTTGATTTTAAATTATTACTTTAAACTTTTGTTTGTTATTTTTTCATGTCCTCGATAAAAGTCTTGGCAGGCTTGAAGCTTGGAAAGTCATGAGCAGGGATAGTAATGGTCGTATTCTTTGAAATATTACGAGCTGTTTTCTCTGCACGGTGCTTTATGATGAAACTACCAAAACCACGGAGGTACACATTCTCTTTTCTGTCCAGCAAGCTGTCCTTGATAGCGTCCATAAAAGATTCTACAACTGCTGACACGTCTTTTTTGGCAATGCCAGTTGATGCTGCAATCTCATTGATGATATCTGCTTTAGTCATTTTTATTTATACTTAAATGTTATATAATCTTTCTATCTTTGTTATAACGGAGTGCAAAGATACTCATTTTCAGATAAATACAGAAATATTTTTACTATTTTTTTGCAAAAAGTATAATATGAGGCTATCTACTCTTCATTTTTTTGTAACTTTGCGCTATATTAAAATAAGGTGTATGAAGATAGCAATTGGAATTGACGTTGGAATATCTACTACCAAAATAGTTGGTATAAAGGATGGTAAAATAGTAAAACCATTGAGAATTAAGGCTACTGATCCTGTGACATCTCTTTATGGTGCATTTGGTAAATACCTGTATGACAATAAAATAGAGTTGTCTGATGTTGAGAAGGTAATGATTACCGGAGTGGGATCGGCATATATTGACAAGTCTGTGTACGGTCTTCCAACTGAAAAAGCAGAAGAATTTCTTGCGGATGGTCTGGGAGCACGGTTCGAGTCTCATCTCGAACGCATGATAGTCGTATCTATGGGGACTGGAACGTCCATTGTTCAGTGTGACGGAGATAAGATTAATCATATTGGTGGTATTGGAATCGGAGGAGGAACTCTGAATGGTTTGTCAAGGTTGTTGCTGAATACAGATGACATCAAACAAATATCAGCTATGGCAATGAAAGGTGATATATCAAAAATAAATCTTCAGATTGGAGATATCTCTGTCCATCCGCTGCCTGGTCTGCCTATGGATGCAACCGCATCGCTCTTTGCTAATGCGCAAGGGCATGCGAACAGGGAGGACATTGCGTTAGGTTTGATTTGTCTTGTGCTACAGTCTATTGGATCGGCTACTATTCTAAGTTCGCTCAATAGCGGAATCAAAGACTTTGTATTGATTGGAAATCTCACGCTCTTGCCTCAATGTAAAAGATTGTTTCCTATGATGGAAAAATTGTACGGGGTAAACTTTGTTATACCGAAATATTCAGAGTTTTGCACTGCTATTGGGGCCGCACTACAATCTGGGGTTGATGTTTGAGGACCAAGTAGATACCTTGAAGTGCATGAAATTCATACTTTCGCCTGCTTTCTATGTGTTGTGTGTTATTGAGGGTAGATGATTCATAAATGATTTGTTATATCTAAAACGCATACATGGTTACGGAAACGAAATAGAATTGAACATTATACAAAAACAAATTTTGTGATTTTGTACTTCCAATGATTATAATAGGAACTATACTTGCTTATTTTTGTGTGCTACTTTTATTGAGCAGGGTTATCGGTCGTGTGGGAGATAATGAGGCTTTCTTTCGGGCAAACAGAAAATCGCCTTGGTATTTGGTAGCCTTTGGAATGATTGGCGCCAGCATTTCTGGAGTTACTTTTGTCAGTGTTCCGGGCATGGTTATTAATCAGAATATGGCGTATGCCCAAACATGTATAGGCTTTATCTTCGGTTATTTTTTGGTAGCATTCTTATTATTACCCATTTATTACAAACTCAATCTCACTACAATCTACTCGTATCTCAAGAATAGACTGGGAAATCGGAGCTATAAGACTGGAGCATATTTCTTTCTTATCTCAAAAATGACTGGTGCTGCAGTGCGGTTTTATGTCGTATGTATGATTCTTCAGCGATTTGTTCTCGAAGCCTTTCATATCCCTTTTCCCGTTACGGTTATTGTAATGGTCTTATTGATATGGCTTTACACGCGTAGAAGTGGAATAAAAATATTGGTATTTACGGACACATTCCAGACTTTTTGTATGTTCGCAGCCCTTCTCCTTATCATATATAGGTTATTGGACGCATTGGGCATGAACGTTTCTCAGGCAATAAATACTGTCATTATGGACAAGCATTCGCAGATATTTGTCTTCAATGATTGGTTGTCAAGGTATAATTTCTGGAAACAGTTTCTTAGCGGAATATTCATTGTGGTTGTGATGACGGGCCTGGATCAGGATATGATGCAGAAGAATCTTACTTGCAAGACTTTGCGTGGGGCACAGAAAAACATGTGTACATACGGTTTGGCCTTTCTTCCTGCAAACTTGCTTTTCATGGGACTTGGAGTTTTGTTGTTGCATTATATGCAGAGAGTCGGACAGCCTATACCCGCAGTACCTGATGAGTTGATGTTGCTTCCGACGGCAGGTGGAATGCTGGGTAGTGGAGTGGTTGTCCTTTTTACCATAGGTGTTGTGGCAGCATGCTTCTCAAGTGCTGACTCGGCATTGACGGCTCTTACAACAAGCTATTGTGTTGACATAAGACAACAACCTGAAAATGAGAAATTAAGAAGGAAGGCCCATGTGGTTGTTTCCGTTATTTTTATCTTCTTCATTCTTCTTTTCCGTATGATTAACTCAACCAGTCTAATAGATGCAATCTATATTCTCTGCTCATACACCTACGGGCCATTGCTTGGCCTTTTCGCTTTTGGCCTACTTTCGAAAAGAGAAGTCAATGAC
>QWCB01005321.1_pt1 | contig 15516 bp, 10 predicted proteins | sample 1972511 | NCBI WGS metagenome assembly QWCB01 (sample SAMN09866719, study PRJNA288562) | Human gut metagenome isolate term5_stool, whole genome shotgun sequencing... | isolation source: gut | host: Homo sapiens | place: USA: California
TGAAGCCCAGATCAAGAGCCAGGAAAAGAAGGCTAAGGCCGAAGCTAAGGCTGAAGAAGAAGTCAAGCCCGCTAAGGTTGCTAAGGAAGCCAAACCTGCCTAATTTTGAGGAAGCTTTTTCCTAGTGTAAGGAGTGCCCTGTAGCACTCCCTCGCGTATTTTCCTCAACATAATCAATTGTGTTGGAACCGACGGGGCTCAGACGTCTAAAGCGCTTGAGCCCCATCTGAACTAAACACCGCCGACCCCAAAAAGTGATTTTCCTCTGGCAGAGAATGCCTATTGTTCCAAGCAGTAAGCACTCGCCACTCGAGAAGATTGACTGCCAGGAGACACACTGTCATACACTCGTAACCCAAAGGTTAGCGCGTGATGGTGCAGTGTGTTTTTTGTGTATTTGATCTTCTCACGATAACGGTCGACTAAAGAACCATGAAATTTCAATTAATCCATGAAGTGGGCAATCGTCAGCGTTGGCGAACCCGCACCCCCCTTTCGAGCGCTTCGGCTAGCTTGATTGCTGATGAACTTCAGGCTATCGCTGAGGTAACTGGTGTTGTGGTGAATCCACGCACTGGGTCGGTGATTGTGACTTATGACACGCTGGCTGCTCGTGCCCGCGTGACCGAATATTTGGCGAGCCTCGATAAGAACCCGCCGATTAATCGTGCTATCCGCGCTCACTATTTAGCAGTGACGCCTGCTCAGAAACGCGTATTGACGGCGTTCCAGCCGTCGGGTCGTGCAGGCGAAGCAGTCGAGATTATTAAAGAAAATCGTCTCGTTGGCGGTGTGCGTAACGCTATTGATTCTGGCGTGCGCAATATGCCGATTCTGACGGATATTTTCTACCCGGTTTTGCGTTTCTTCGGCTTCCGTAAAGTTGAAGATGCCCCTGCGCAGACGCAAACCACGCAGAATTCTGGCTCCTCTCTGGTTGAGCAGCACTTTAAGCTCCCAGAAGCGAAGTTGGACTTTGGTCCCTTGGCGCGCTACTTGGTTGTGAACCCATTCTTGCCGATTTTGGCAATGACGGCCAATACGATTTTGGCTGGGATTCCGATTATTATCGACGGTATCAAACAGCTCTTTAAGGGTAAGCTCAACGTGGCGGTGCTCGATGCCGCTGCCGTGGCTGTGTGCTTGTTGCGTCGTGACTTTAAGTCTGCTGGTCTCTTGATCCTCTTGCTCGGTATGGGCGAAATGCTTGAGAACTATGCTCGCAAGAAGTCGATGGCTAGCTTGGCTGAACAGCTCTCCTTGAAGTGCGATGAAGTCTGGGTGCGCCGTGGCGAAGAAGTTGTCAAGATTCCGTTTAATGATGTGACGCGCGACGACGTTGTCGTGGTGCGCACCGGGACGGTGATCCCGGTTGACGGTATCGTGGTTGACGGTGAAGCAGAAGTGAATCAGGCGACGATGACGGGTGAAGCCGTTGCTGTGCAGCGCTCTCCTGGTGGTTCGGTCTTTGCCGGTACGGTCGTCGAAACTGGCGAAATCGGCATTAAGCCCACGCACATCGGTGACGCCACTCGCTTAGCGAAGATTATTCAGTTCGTTGAAGATAGCGAACAGGCCAAGGCCAGCATTGAAAGTAAGGCTTTGAAGATTGCTGATGCGATCGTGCCCTTTAACTTTGCGCTCGCTGCGCTCGTGTGGTTCTTCACGCGTGACTTAACGCGTACGGCCTCGGTCCTTCTTGTGGACTACAGCTGCGCATTGTGCTTGGCAACGCCGCTCGCGATTCTCTCTGCAATGAAGGAAGGCACGGCTCGTGGCGTTGTGGTGAAGGGTGGTCGCTACCTCGAAGCGTTGGCTGAAATCGATACCGTGGTCTTCGATAAGACTGGTACGCTCACCAACTCCACGCCGCAACTCTCTGATGTGGTTTCGCTCAACAAGGATTGGGACGAAAACGAAATCCTTCGTCTCTCCGCTTGCTTGGAAGAACACTTCCCGCATCCGGTCTCCCGCGCTGTGGTGAATGCTGCTGAAGATCGCAAGCTCGAACACTACCAAGAACGTCACGACACGAAGGTGCAGTATGTGGTTGCCCACGGTATCTGCTCGTACGTGGATGGCGAAAAGGTGATTTTGGGTTCTCGCCACTTTGTTGAAGATGACGAAGGGGTGGATTGCAGTGGTGCTCAGGAAGATATCCATCGCTTGCTCGACCAGGGTAAGACGGTGCTCTTCTTGGCCCGCGGTGGTGAATTGATCGGCTTACTCGGTATTGAAGATCCGGTTCGCGAAGAATCCATTGAAGTGATTCGTGAATTGAAGGCTCGCGGCAAACGCGTCGTGATGCTCACCGGTGACGATCGCCGTACGGCTCAGGCTGTGGCTAACCGCTTAGGCATTACAGAGTTCCGTGCTCAGGTTCTTCCTGAAGACAAGGCCTCTGAAGTGCAGAAGTTGAAGGACTCTGGCGCCAAGGTGTTGATGGTGGGTGACGGTATTAACGACTCTCCCGCTCTGAGTACCGCTGACGTGGGTGTCACGTTGCGCGACAGTACCGACATCGCTCAGGAAGTCGCAGACGTGGTCTTGACCGAATCGTTACGCAACTTGCTCGTTGCGCTTGATTTGGGTGAAGCAACGATGCGCCGTATCAAACAGAACGTTACTTACGCTGTGGGTCTTAATACCGTCTTCTTGACGGGCGGTCTCACGGGTCTTCTCACCCCGATGCTCTCCGCACTCTTACACAATGCCACCACGGTGGGTGTGTGCTTGAATGCGATGCGTCCGGAATTGGGTCACTACGAGGGTGAATCGCACTACTTAAAAGATGCGAGCGAAGACATCCTCGATATGGTCCATAAGTTGAAGGCTTTGATGGACGGAGACTCTGGTCAGGCAGCAACGCCTCCGCGTATTGCCGTGACGGCAATGCAGGCTGCTGGCTCGCACAAACGAGCCTCTAAGCTGATGCGTAGTAACTAATGTGATCAGCCAATAAAGTAGGGGGCACCCCAAAAGGTGCTCCCACTTGAAAAGCAAAAGAACCCCACAAAAACAATTAAAACTAAAAGGACATAAAACGATGAGTGACTTCCAAGCTTGTGTACGTAGTATGGTCCCTGGTCGTGTACGATTTCGCCATCCTATTCTCAAAACGCTCTCCGAAGAAGACCTGAAAATGGCCCATGATTGGATCACGAGCATTGAAGGCGTGTTCGCTTTTGAAGTGAATCCGCGCGTTGGCTCGGCCTTGATTCTTTGGGATAGCGAAAAACTCTCTGAAGAAGAATTCCTCGATCAGCTCGAAAACCTGATCACCATGGCCGTTGGCATGATGGGTGAAGGTAAAGACCTCACGGTTGAAACCACGCCCTTGACGACAGTCTGCCACGTGGCTAGCAAAGCACAGCAAACCGCTGCAAAAGGTTTGGGTAATTTAGCGGTCTTTATCGCTGGTGGTCCCAACGAAGAACATTCTGTGCAGCGCGTTGAACGTATGGCGCTTAACCGCACGATGCTCGTTGCCTTGATTCTTTCGATGGGCGGCATTGTGACGCGCAACTACGCCTGGCACGTTGCAGGCGGGGTGACTTTCTTAGCTTTCTTAGGATTGCACCTTATCAATAATCGCCGTTTGCTCTAAAATAGCGGGGAAGCTTAAAAGCTTCCCCCTTTTTTTGGCCTCAAGTTGAGGTCACCCATCCTCACTTGGAGCCTTCGCTGTGTTAGAAAAGAGCATCCGTTTTATCCTCATTGTCCTCATGACTCTTATTGCCTTAGGGATTTTGGCAGGGATGCTTGCGATCATGGCGATGGCGCTCGTTTTAACCGTTGTTGTGATTCTTACGGCTTACGCTCTAGCACCTGAACCGTCCAAAGCCTTCTGGAGCAAATTGCGTGGAGAGTTCGACGGGTGGATTTCTCGCCTTGAAGCGCTTTGGGGTGAAATCAAAGGCGTGGTTGACCATTTTGTGGGCGCCAAAGGCGAAGCTCCTCAGGCTGACGCAGGGCAGGCTCAAACCGCTGAGACATCTGAAGCTGCTTCTGAGCCAACTGAAACGGCCGCGATCGAGTCTGTCGACGAGGTAGACGGCGCCAAAAACGACGAAAAACTAGCGAAAAACTAATACGGGCCTGGTAATACCTCAGAAGTTTGCGTAATCTCACGAAGATTTTCAGAATGAGACAACCTAAACGCAAATTTTTTCACTATAGTTAATAGCAAGAACAACGCACAGCCCCGTGGGGCGCTGTCGACTCTGTTCACGAAGGTTCTTCTTTACCGCCGGATCCTCTCCGGTCTCTCTCTTAGTGCGAGGAGCGCTACTCAACGGTAAAGAGGTAACTGAGCAAGAGTGTCTTTTCAGAAAACTTTTCCCTTTTTCCCTTAAGTAAAAAATTCAAAGTAAAGGAATACATCATGCAGTTGAAGAAATGGTCCTCTCTTTTTGTTGCCGCAGGTTTGGCTGTGGCTTTGGTTGGTTGCGGCGAAGATAAGAAAGAAGCTGCCGCGCCGGCTCCTGCTACTAAGGCTGAAGCCACGACGATCGTGGTGGGTGCCTCCCCTGTGCCGCAAGCTGACATTTTGAAGTTTGTGCAACCCACGCTTGAAAAAGAAGGCGTGAACTTGAAGATTGTTGAATTTAGCGACTACATCAAGCCGAACCTCTCCTTGGCTGACAAGGAATTGGACGCTAACTTCTTCCAGCACAAGCCCTATTTGGACGAATTCGCTAAGGCTCGTGGTTTGAAGTTGGAAGTCTTGGCTAGCGTTCACTTGGAACCGATGGGCGTTTACTCCACCAAGGTGAAGAACGTCAACGATTTGAAGGAAGGCGCCAAGGTCGCTATTCCTAATGACCCGACCAACGGTGGTCGCGCTTTGAAGGTGTTGGAAACGGCTGGTTTGATCAAGGTGAAGCCTGAAGCTGGCGTGCTCGCCACGGTGGCTGACGTTGTTGACAACCCCAAGAAGTTGCAGTTTGCTGAAATCGAAGCTGCTCAGCTCCCGCGCGCTTTGCCGGACGTTGACGTTGCTGTGATCAACTCCAACTTCGCTCTTGGCGCTAACTTGAACCCGACCAAGGACGCTATCGCTGTTGAAAGCAAGGATTCTCCTTATGCCAACATCGTCGTGGTGCGTGAAGGCGACAACCGCGAAGCGCTTCAGAAGTTGAAGGCCGCTTTGACGACCCCAGACGTCAAGAAGTTCTTGGAAACCCAGTACAAGGGTGCTGTTCTCCCGGCTTTCTAATCTAGGCCAAAAGAACGCTCACTTCCGAGCATAGATCATCAACAGCCCGCTTTTTCTTCCAGGTCTCGTCATTGGAGAACTGATTAAGAAAGAGCGGGCTGTTTCCTTTTGGTAAGTAGAAAATTGAGCTCATGTTATTCCGCGTATAGAGAAAAAGTTGTGACAACGCGGAAAACTCTCCGCAATCCCTCTATATGCAGAGGTTTCACAGCAGTGCTCTCAAAGAAAATCGAGTCAAAAAAAACGAGAAAATAAGTATTTTTAAGGTAACTATAGGATTTCGTTACATTGAGAGAGCGTTTTTCGCCTCTTAATATCGCCTTCTCGCTATGCTTACTCTAGAGAGTGATTCTCATTTTTAGTAGAATTAGTCTATCGAAAATTAGGTACTCATGAAATCCTATGCAGAAATGCGAACTTAATGTGACCGGGATGAGCTGCTCGGCATGCTCTTCTCGCGTAGAAAAAGTCGTCCGTCAATTGTCCGGAGTGGGGCAGGCGGACGTGAATCTTTTAAAGAACACCCTCACACTCTCGTACGACGAAGGCGTGCTCACCCTTCCTGAAGTAAAAAAAGCTGTGGAAGAGGCGGGCTATGGGTTGGCGATCCCCGATAGTGGGGAGAAAAAAGCCTCTCGTCAAGCTAGTGCCAGTGCTGCGGAAGAAAATGCAGATCTTGCGCTTGAAAAAGAACGCCGTGGCTTGATGATTGCGTTTGCTTTCTTGGCCGTGTTGTGCTACCTCTCGATGGGCGGCATGATAGGGCTTCCCTTACCGTCTTTCCTTGATGGGGTAAGAGGGGCAACCTCAAACGCGCTAGCGCAACTCCTTCTCTTAATCCCGATTCTCTTTATTCGCCGTATCACGTTTATTCGTGGGTTTAAGTCGCTCTGGCATGGTGCCCCGACGATGGACGCACTCGTCGCGATTGGTGCAGGCGCCTCGCTCGTTTACGGCATCTGGTCGCTCTTTATGATGAACCTGGCGAGTGCAGATGGGCAGACGATGACGGTGCACCACTACGCGCATGGGCTCTACTTCGAAGGCGCCGGGATGATCGTCACGCTGGTGGCGCTCGGTAAATACTTTGAAGCCCGCGCTAAGAAGCGCACCACCGAAGCGATGACCGCTCTGATGGCTTTGGCGCCACAGTGCGCGACTGTTCTTCGTGATGGCAAAGAGGTGAGCGTGGCGCTCGAAGATGTGCGCACCGGGGAGAGCGTTGTTGTCAAAACGGGTGAGGTGATCCCAGTTGACGGCATTGTGCTTGAAGGGATGGCAAGCATTAACGAAGCGACGATTACGGGTGAGAGCGTTCCTGTGCAAAAAGGAGTGGATGACACCGTGATTGGGGCCACGCACTTGGAAGCTGGACGCATCGTGATGCGCGCAACGCGCGTGGGCGACGATACGGTGTTGGCCCAGATCATTCGCATGGTGGATGAAGCGACTAGCTCAAAAGCCCCTGTAGCGCGTCTTGCAGACCGCGTGAGTGGTGTCTTTGTACCTGTGGTCATTGTGATTGCCATTGTGACCGCTCTGGTTTGGTTAGCGCTAGGAAAAGACGTGGAATTTGCGCTTTCTTGCGCCATTGCCGTCTTGGTGATTTCTTGCCCTTGTGCTTTGGGGCTTGCTACGCCAACTGCGGTGATGGTGGGCACGGGTGTGGGCGCCAAACACGGACTTCTCTTTAAGTCCGCCGAAGCGCTTGAACGACTCTCCTCGATTAAGACTGTGGTGATGGATAAGACGGGCACCTTGACCGTTGGGGAACCTTCGGTTGTGCGTGTGGTCTCGGCGATTCCTAAGCTTGAAACCGTCGTTTTGATGGTCGCCGTGGCGCTAGAAAACTTGTCCGAGCACCCACTTGCACGCGCTGTGATGCGTGAAGCAAAAGCGAAGAATATTCCGATTCAAAAGGCGGAAGACTTCACACAGTATCCTGGTGAAGGGATCAGTGCCAAAGTGGTAGGTAGCCTTTGCGTTGCTGGGAATTTGACGCTGATGAAGCGCTTAGAGTTGACGGTTCCTGATGCGCTTCAAGCGCAAGCGGATATTGCGCACCAAGAGGGCGCCACTGCACTCTTTATCGCGTCTAATGGCAAAGTCACGGGCTTTATCGCAGTGCGCGACGAATTGAAACCCGACTCTGCAGCCGCGATTGCCGCAATGCACCGTTTGGGTCTTCGCACAGTGATGCTCACAGGTGACAACCCCTTGACGGCTAAGGCCCTTGCTCGCGAAGCGGGAATTGATGAAGGCGATGTGATTGCTGGCGTCAAGCCCAACGAAAAAGCCGCGCACATTGATCGCATCCGTGCCCAAGGCGCGGTAGCGATGGTGGGCGACGGGGTGAACGACGCTCCTGCGCTTGCGCTCGCCGATGTGGGCTTAGCAATTGGCGCTGGGACAGAAGTCGCTCGCGCTTCGGCCGATGTGGTCTTGATGCGCAATTCGGTTGCGGGCGTTGCTAACGCTGTGGAACTCTCGCGCGCTACAATGCGCAACATTCGTCAGAATCTTTTCTGGGCCTTTATTTACAACACGATCGGCATTCCGATTGCCGCTGGCGTGTTCTTCCCGGTTTTTGGTTGGACGCTCAATCCGATGATTGCCGCGGCCGCCATGAGTTTAAGCTCTGTGAGCGTGGTGAGTAACGCTCTGCGGTTACGATTCTTTAAAACGGTCGCAGTCCCTGATGTCGAAGCGAGTGCTTCTGATACTCACACCTCTAATGAAGGAAATAAAATGGAAAAAGTGATTCATATTGAAGGTATGCACTGCAGCCACTGCACGAAGTCTGTGCACGATGCTCTCTCCGCCCTTCCTGGCGTCTCCATGGTAATGGTAAGCCTTGAGAAGAACTGCGCTGTGGTGAGCGTGGACGATAGCATTCTTGATGAAATGCTCAAGGCTGTAGTTGACGGCGCTGGCTTTACGGTAAAGAATATCGAAGTGCAGTAATTTTTCACCACAAGGAGACTACGAGTGGGAACCTTTTTAGCTTGGTTTCGATCCTCGATTATTCGTCGATTCTTTATCGTCTTTTTCGGCATTGTTGTTGCCGTAGCACTCGTAGCCATCCCGGCGATCACGCTCACGAGCTCTATGTCGAGCTCCGGGGGAGCGATCAACGTTTCGGGCAGTATGCGTATGCAGAGCTATAAGCTCGCGATGGCAGTACTTAATCCTTATCAGGATGATGAAGTGCGCCAGCGAAATACCATTACTGCCCTTAATGTTTTTGGAGACAAACTCGACGATCCTTCGCTCGCCGACGCGATGTCGATGGACTCCGAAGACCCCATCCGCCAACACTACACGATTTTGCATGAGCGCTTTAATAGAGAAATCAAACCCTTAGCGCTCGCGAGTCTTCAAGAAGATGAAGCGCGCCGCAAGCGTCTTTTGGTCTTAAAGTGGCTTTTAATCGGGATTTTGATTGGTTCTTTGATTCTCACCTACGGCATGATCATCGTGATGAAGCGCCGTATTTTCTACCCGCTCCTTGAGATTGGTGGTGTGGCAAGCGCCGTGCGTCAAGGAAGCCTCACTGTGCGCGCCAAAGTACTTGAAAATGATGAAATTGGTCGCTTAGCCTCGGGCTTTAACTACATGCTTGATGAACTCTCGCGCCTTTACGGAAACTTAGAGGCCGAAGTGGAGCGTAAGACGCTGGACCTCAACCGCCGCAACCAAGGCTTGGAATTAATCGGGCGCATCGCTGAGCAAGTGAATTTTGACGAAGGGCGAAATGAAAAGCTTCTGGGGACCATCATGGATGAAATTGTCAAGATGACGGAAGCGAAGAGCTGTGCGCTTTTTGCGGGCGAAAGAGGCGCTCCCTATATGCTTGCCCATTCAAGCGCTTGGGAAGAAGACGATGAAGCACTCTCAACGCGCTTTGCTGCAGGAACGTACGAGGGGATGGCAGGGGAACTCATGGTCAACTTCGCTGGCATGACACCAGAAGGCTGGCAGGTAGACCTCTTAAAAGCGTTTTCGCAAACGCTAGGACGCGCGATGGAGCGCGCTACGCGCCAGATTGATGATCGTCGCCTAGCCGTCCTTGAAGAGCGCTCAACGATTGCTCGCGAGTTGCATGACTCCATTGCACAGTCGCTCTCCTTTGCCCGTATTCAGCTCCACCGCTTAAAGCTCTTTATTGAGCGCAAAGCGGACCACGAAACCGTACTCAAGACGGTGGGCGAATTAAATGAAGGGTTGACTGGCGCCTATGCCCAGTTGCGTGAAGTGCTCACCGCTTTCCGACTCCAAATTGGTGGCTCTGGGCTCGCTGGAGCGCTTGAAACCTCGATTGATGAATTCCGTAATCGCACAGGGATCCCCGTGGCCTTTACTTGTCAGTTGCTCGGATTTGAACTCTCGCCCAACGGTCAGGTACACTTGGTGAGCATTGTGCGAGAAGGGCTTTCCAACATCGAAAAGCACGCTCAGGCGAGTCACGTGACGGTAAGCCTTGAGCGTAAGGCAGGAGAGAATGGGGCGAGTAGCGCCATGGTGCTCACGATTGAAGACGATGGGATTGGGCTTCCTGATTCGCCACAAAAAGCAAACCACTATGGGCTCACCATTATGAATGAACGCGCCCAGGCGATTGGCGGGGAACTCACGCTCGCTCGCCGAGAGAATACCTCGGGGACGCGCTTGACGCTCAGAATTCCCGAAAAAGAAGCGAACTAATGACATTTTAAGGCTGAAATCGCTACAATTCACTTAACAACCAATTTTTTTAGGCACTCAAGGTCATGACTTTAAAAGACAAACATACCGTTGTGGTGATCGACGATCACCCCCTTTTCCGTCGTGGAGTCCGCGAACTCCTTGATATGGAGCCCTCTATTGAAGTAGTGGGTGAGGCTGGCACGCGTGAACAGGCGCTTGAGATGGTGCGTAAGTTTGAACCAGATCTGACCGTGCTTGACTTAAACATTAAGGGTACTTCTGGGCTCGAAATCCTCTCCACCTTAAAGGACGAGGATCCCAGTCGCCGTATCGTCATTTTGACGGTGAGCGACTCTGGCGACGATGTCACCGCCTGCATTCAGGCTGGCGCTGACGGCTACCTCTTAAAGGACAGCGAACCAGAAGAATTCTTGGGGAACATTCGTCAAACGCTTGAAGGCCGTTTGATTGTGGATCCCTCGATGATGATTTATTTGCGCGAAAGTTTGCGCAACAAGGCTAATCCCGCCAATGCGGATGCCCCGAAAATTACGGGTCGCGAGGCGGATGTGCTCGAGCTGATCGCACAGGGCTTCACCAATAAGATGATTGCGCGCGAATTGAATATTTCGGACGGTACCGTGAAGGGTCACGTCAAGCATCTCTTAAATAAGCTTGGTTTCCGTAGCCGTGTGGAAGCTGCTGTTTGGGCCACGCAAAATGGCTTTAAACGTGAAGATTGGGTTTCGGACGAAGCCTAAAAACTTTTTCACAAAAAGACACCAACGGGAATCGAAAATGATACCCGTTTTTTTCGAGCTTAAGCGTCTCGTCAGTTTAGTGAGTTAATCTAAAGCCATAGAGTGAATGCAGGCATTCACAACCTCCTAAACTGAAACACCGATCAATGTGTTGGGGCACATGGTGCAGAAAGTTAGGAGAGACAGGCTCAAAGCGCAACGCGATTCTTTCTTCTCCTTGGGACGGTTGCGCTGAGGTTTGGAAGCTTTAAACAAAGTATCTCGCAGAGGCGAAGGAAGTGAGTTTTGGGATCCTTCCTTCAGAAAAGCCTCAAGCGACAAAAAAGGTCAAGACGGTTTTCTGTACTTGACCTCTTTTTTTGCCCATCGCGGGCGCAGATGTGTTTTTGTGAAGATTACTTCTTCGTGTGGCACATCAAGCAGTTGAAGCGTTCACCAGCGAGCTGACCATCTTTCTGATGGGACTGCGGGATCTGCGTCTTCTGGCCCGGGGTCGTGGTGGCTAACTGATGGCACATCTGACAGGGGTTGTTGCCTTCGGTGATCTTGTAGTCATCGATCGGGTGCGGAATCTGCGGCGGGTTGGCCTGAGCCACTGCCATCACAGAGAAAAGGGCGACGGACGAGAGAATTTTCGTGTAGACATTCATGGTAATCTCCTTGATTATTTCTTGATGTCAGAAGAGTTGCGTACGTAATCCGCAATGTTGAATTTCAGCGATTCTTCGGGACAGACACTGATACAGCGACCACATTGGATGCAGTCACCTACAGGGATCGTGCCAGTCTTCGAGAGCTGATTAAATTTGATTATTTGCGGTTCGGGGCATACGCGAAGGCAATCCCCACAATGGGTACAGGTCTTGCTTTCAAACGTGATTTTAATACATGGTTTGCGATTTAGTCGAGTAAGAGCACCCCAAAACGCGCCAAGCGGGCAGAGGTGGCCACACCAAGCGTGCTTAGCAATTGCAAGATCAAGTGAAAATATCGTCAAAGCGATGGCAGCCGCCCAAAGCCCAGTCCCGAAAATCACGTCTCTCCAAAGGAGAGCCTGAGGACTCACCACTTCAAAAGCAGCAGTGCCCGTGAGCGCACTCACCACCAAAGTCGCTCCCGCAAAAAGGTAACGAAGTCTTTCATCAAAGCGAATCCAATCGGCTTTAAGGCTCATTTTTCGACGAAGCATGGCCGCGAGATCGGTGACAAGATTCATTGGGCAAACCCAACCGCAAAAGACGCGAGAGCCAAGCAACACATAAACGCCCGTCACAATGAGCGCACCAGTGAGAGCTGTTAGGGTAGGCGCGTGCCCTGCGACCCAGCGCTCAAGCATGGCGAAAGGATCTGTGAGCGGAATGGTACTGAGTACGGTTGAGCCCGAAAGGTCGCCATCCAAAATGGGCACACCGCCCACCGTCCAGCCCCAGCGAGCAAAGCCCGCGAAAAGAAGGAGAATAAGGAGCTGCACACTGTGGCGCCAAAAGGCATAGCGGTGTCGCTTGAGCCACTCCCCCAGTGTTTTGGGCGGTGCTAAATGCCTCACAGGACGAGCTGAGGCAGTGCGTTGGGAAGAAGTTGATTCATTCATTTGGCATTACCTCAGCGCTTCCATGTTTTTAAGAGACTCAAGCGCGTTTTGAGACGACTCTTCATTAGGAGTCTTTATGCTACCTGGTGCTTCATTTCGTTGGTTTTTCGGGTCATCGTCTGCTAGCCAGCCCAAGCGATAATGTGCGCCAATCTGCCCCAAGGCGGATTCACGGTCCACGATACGAATCGCCGCTTTGTCCGTTGGGCAAACCTTTTCGCAAATGCCGCAGCCCGTGCATTTTTCGGGCTTAATCACAGGACGGAGCATTGCGTGCTTACTCAATCCGCGCGAGAGTGGATCAAGCACAATCGCTTTGTCGCTCTCTGGACACTCGCGATAGCACACTTCACAACGTAGCCCTTGAAAAGAGAGGCAAGAGGCAGGATCGACCAAGGCAACGCCCATTCTGGCGTCTTCAATTTTCTCAAGCGCAGGATCAAGCGCCCCCGTTGGGCACGCCTTCACACAAGGCATGTCGTGACAGAGGTAGCAAGGCGTCTCGCGTGGCATGAAAAAGGGTGTGCCTGTGGGCGCAGGGTCGTTGGGAGAAGCCAGACGCAGCGTTTTATAGGGACAAGCCGTCACGCACTGTCCACAGCGAGAGCAGGCGGCTAGAAAGCGCGCCATATCGTGCGTAGCACTTAAAGCGCCAGGTGGCTGAGGGACCCAACAGGCTTGTGTTTCTCTTGCGCCCATGATGCCAAAACCCCAAGCAAGCACAACACCAGCGGCAGAAAGCTCAATGGTGTGCGTGAGGAGGTCTCGACGCGTGAGCGAAAGAGGCGGTTTAACCGGGTTCATGAGAGAAAAAGCGGGCGAAGAGCAGGTCTCTCAGCGAGAAACCTGCTCAAGTCTAGAGGGGTGTGGGAATCACGGCGGACTCTCACCCACGAGGCTTAGGCCTTTACCACTTTGACCGCGGTCTTCTTGAAGTCAGGTTCAAGCGAGATCGGGTCAGCAGCATCAATCACAACCGCATTGGTCTTCACGGTCGGATCGAAGAAGGCGAGCCAGGTCATACCGCGCGGCATCAAATTGCGGTGCTTTGTTTCTACGATCGCTTCGCACTCTCCATGGCGGCTGGTGACACGGGCTTTTTGACCGCGAGCAAGGCCTCTGGCTTCTGCGTCAGCCGGATGCATGTAAAGAAGGGCGTTTGCTTCCGAGCGCACTAACTCTGGCACGCGACCCGTCATCGAACCCGTGTGCCAATGCTCAAGAATGCGACCCGTGGAGAGCCACAAATCATAGGTCTGATCGGGCTGCTCAACTGGGGCAGCATACGGGCGGAAGAAGATCTTCGCTTTGCCAGGATGCTTTTGCGCTTCCTTGTTGGTGACACTATAGAGGTCGCCGCTCGGAATTTCTTTCATCAAGGGACCGTAGAAGAGGTTATCAGCCTTAGCGTACGGGTCGTACTCGGTGTTAAAGCGGTAGAGCGTTTCTTTGCCGTCTACCACAGGCCAGAGCAAACCGCGGCTCTTTGGATCCTGATAGGTATCGAAGTCTGCTAAGTCGTGTGCATGACCCACCGTGAATTCACGGTACTCGTTAAAGAGCGCCTTTTCGGGGAAGTAAGGAAGCCCTAAGGCATCGCCCGTGGTGTTCTTTTCGTTCGGGTAGAGAGGATCGGGCCAAACGCCTTTACGCTTTTCGTTCGGAGCAAAGAGCACATCAAAGAGCGTGGCTTCAGGATCGACACCCGCGAGCACATCGGGGAGTTGATCGTTCGGCACACCCTTCAGGGGTTGTGCACCCCAGGTTTCTTTCACTTTGAAGCGCTTGGCGAATTCCATCATCGTCCACATATCCGTGCGCGCTTCGCCTGGGGCGTCTACCAATTGATGCCAGCCTTGCGTGCGGCGTTCTGCGTTCCCGTAAAGGCCCCACTTTTCAAAGTGACCGGCTACAGGGAGAATTAAGTCGGCAACGCCTGCGGAGAAGGTTGGATAGATGTCAGAGACGACCACAAAGTTTTCGGGATCGCGAGCAGCCTTAATCCAGTGCGTATTGTTGGGCGTTGACTGGAAGATATTGACGACCTGCGTCCAAACGAAATTAATCGACTTATCTTCAAGACCACGCATAATACCCATCAAGCTTGCACCTACTTTGGGGTTTAACGTGCCAGCGGGCAACTGCCAAATCGATTCCGTGCGCTGACGGTGTTTGGGGTTCGCGACAAGCATATCCGCAGGGAGGCGATGCGAGAAGGCACCGACTTCACGAGCAGAGCCACAAGCAGAAGGCTGACCCGTGAGCGAGAAAGCACCGTTACCCGGTTTGGCGTGTTTACCTAAGAGAAGGTGGATAGAGTAGACGAGTTCATTTACCCACACGCCGCGCTGATGCTGGTTAAAGCCCATACACCAGTAGCTCATGAGGTTGCGTTTTGTGTCGCAAACGAGGTCCGCCAAGTCCATCAACTTCTTCTTGAAGGTATCGAGCGACTCGTCCGCGTCCCCCTTAGCGAGCTCAGCGACAAAGTCGAGATCATAGGGCTCCACCCCTTTGCGGAAATCTTCGAGCGTGATTTGCCAGTGCTTACCAGCGGTGCCACCAGAATTCTTCTGTTCGACTTCCGTTCCCGCCTTGAGACCCATCCCGCGGGCTTCGTTCGCATCAAGCGTGACTTTCAATTGGCGCGCCATCACATCTTTTTCGGCAGGATAAGCAAATTTGTCGGTATTGCGAAGTCCATAGCCAATGTCGGTGACGCCCGCGGCAAAGATGCAGTGCTTATTCACGAAATCCTGGTCGACCACATTGCGGCGCAGGATTTCGCGCAACAAGAAGTTCGCAATAGCCAAATCGGTGCTGGGCTTAAAGATAATCGTCAAATCCGAGAAGTCAGAGCTCGTGTTGCGGAAGGTCGTCAAATTGATGACTTTCGTTGCTTTATGGCTAAGCTTACGATCAACGACGCGCGACCAAAGCACAGGGTGGGCTTCAGCTATGTTGTTGCCCCAAAGGAGCATCAAATCCGATTTTTCAATGTCAGCGTAGTTGTTAGCAGGTTCATCAATCCCGAAAACCTGATAGAACCCCACCACAGCGCTTGCCATACAGAGGCGTGCATTGGGGTCGATGTTGTTCGAGCGGAAACCCCCTTTCCAGAGTTTGCTCGCAGTATAGGCTTCAGGAATGGTGTACTGACCAGAGCCACAAAGACCAATCCCAGCTGGTCCCTTGGCTTGATAGACGCGCTTAAACTGGCGAGCCATTTCGTCAAAGGCTTCGTCCCAAGAGACGGGCGT
>QWCB01002452.1_pt1 | contig 15503 bp, 10 predicted proteins | sample 1972511 | NCBI WGS metagenome assembly QWCB01 (sample SAMN09866719, study PRJNA288562) | Human gut metagenome isolate term5_stool, whole genome shotgun sequencing... | isolation source: gut | host: Homo sapiens | place: USA: California
ATTGATGCTTAGCAAAAATTGCCAGAGGTTAAGGATTGTCTTACTATTAAAGTGACTGAAGTTACAGGTTTTTTAGCGCGGCAGGAGGTTGAGCTATGATTTATTTATGGATGTTTCTCGCCCTGTGTATTGTCTGCGTAAGCGGATACATCGGTCAGGTACTGAACATGGTATCGGCGATCTCTTCTTTCTTCGGCATGGTGATCCTCGCTGCACTCATTTATTACTTCACCATGTGGTTAACTGGCGGTAATGAACTAGTGACGGGGATATTTATGTTTCTTGCCCCGGCTTGTGGCTTGATGATTCGCTTTATGGTGGGGTATGGCAGGCGATAGTGGGTCAGGATGGCTCATTTGGGCAGGTGTTCACATCAGCATCAGACATGATTGTTCACCTGCCCGGTGACAGACGCTATCGCAAAGGATGAATGAGATAATTTGCCTTTGTCGGATAAGTAGACGTGATGTCTTCTGTGAGGTTTAATGGTGGTGCATCTTCTCTCATCTTAAACAAAATCGCCTGTGATGGCTGAAGTTTTGTAGAATGCGTTGTCGTCATCACTGACGTTTTTTCTGTCTCTTTATAGCTCGCCTCACTACCACCACCAGAAATAGAAAATGCAAAAACATTGCATGCCATAATAGAGACAAATAAAAATAAGCTAAAAAGCATTAAGTTTACTTTCATAGAAAATATCCTGAAAATGGTTCACTGAAAACCTACGATGTTATGGCTGTATTTATATTTAATTAATCAGTATTTACATCGATATAATAAATGACATATCTTTGTGGTATATAAGAATAGTTCTCTGCGACAGGAAGCAGATTCCTACAACTGTAAGACTAAAAGCGGCTTTGCGATAATAACTACAGTTGTAAGATAACCCTTTCAAAATGTCCGTTGCTCTCTGATTTCTCATTTCATGCTCACCCAATATGATGGCGGCGTTTTCTAAAACTGTTAAAGAATGAGGTAAGTATGAAACGTTTAATTATGGCTACGATGGTCACAGCAATTCTGGCATCTTCAACTGTATGGGCTGCTGATAATGCACCGGTAGCGGCACAACAGCAAACTCAGCAAGTTAAGCAAACCCAGAAAACGGCAGCAGCAGAGCGTATCTCTGAACAAGGTTTATATGCGATGCGTGACGTGCAGGTAGCGCGCCTGGCTCTGTTTCATGGCGATCCGGAAAAGGCAAAAGAACTGACCAATGAAGCTTCTGCTTTGCTGTCAGATGATAGTACCGAATGGGCAAAGTTCGCTAAGCCAGGTAAAAAGACCAACGTCAATGATGACCAATATATTGTCATTAATGCATCTGTCGGAATTTCTGAGAGTTATGTAGCGACACCCGAAAAAGAAGCCGCGATAAAAATTGCCAACGAAAAAATGGCGAAAGGGGATAAAAAGGGTGCAATGGAAGAGCTTCGCCTGGCCGGTGTTGGTGTAATGGAAAACCAATATTTGATGCCGCTTAAACAGACTCGTAATGCACTTGCTGATGCGCAGAAACTGCTTGATAAAAAGCAATACTACGAAGCAAACCTGGCGCTTAAAGGTGCGGAAGATGGAATCATCGTTGATAGTGAAGCACTGTTTGTGAACTAAACCTGACAGGCAATATATTGAGGTAAAGGATTTAACTCCCTCCAGTCGACAATTTTTTATGACCACAATACGACAGGTTGTGGTCATAAAATTATTTGGCGCTCGCGGTTCTATAAACTCGCATTTTATCTTCCTCAAAGTAAACCGCAATAATCCCATATTATCACAAATCATTTATTATGTTATATTTTATGGTACGCTTTAAATAGTGTAATCATAACCTTACTTGTAAATCACTGACACTTCTTACAGTTGTAAGAATAACATCACAAATGTCGCGGCTCTCTCTGATTACCGCGAACCAATATTTATTATATTCTTCTTTTCGTCCTCACTACTTACCATGCAGAAAGGAATTGGAAGTAGCGATGAAATGATTTTCAGCACTTGATACAGGAATTTAAAAATATCGAGTGCAGCTACGACGATATTTTGCAGATTATTTATAGAGGCGTTATGCCTTAAATAAACGCTAAATTAACACATATTTAATTAACTAATAGGTATTGCTATGTCAACTCCACTTCAAGGAATTAAAGTTCTCGATTTCACCGGTGTGCAATCTGGCCCATCTTGTACTCAAATGCTGGCCTGGTTTGGCGCTGACGTCATTAAAATTGAACGTCCCGGCGTTGGTGACGTAACGCGCCACCAGCTGCGAGATATTCCTGATATCGATGCGCTTTACTTCACCATGCTTAACAGTAACAAACGTTCTATTGAATTAAATACCAAAACAGCGGAAGGCAAAGAGGTAATGGAAAAGCTGATCCGCGAAGCTGATATCTTAGTCGAGAACTTTCATCCAGGGGCCATTGATCATATGGGCTTCACCTGGGAGCATATTCAAGAAATCAATCCACGTCTGATTTTTGGTTCGATCAAAGGGTTTGATGAGTGTTCGCCTTATGTGAATGTAAAAGCCTATGAAAACGTTGCTCAGGCAGCGGGTGGCGCGGCATCTACTACAGGTTTTTGGGACGGTCCGCCGCTGGTAAGCGCTGCAGCGTTGGGTGACAGCAACACCGGAATGCATTTGCTGATCGGTTTACTTGCTGCTTTGCTGCATCGCGAAAAAACGGGGCGTGGGCAACGAGTCACCATGTCAATGCAGGATGCCGTGTTGAACCTTTGCCGCGTGAAATTACGCGACCAGCAGCGTCTCGATAAGTTGGGGTATCTGGAAGAATACCCGCAGTATCCGAATGGCACATTTGGTGATGCAGTTCCCCGCGGTGGTAATGCGGGTGGTGGCGGTCAGCCTGGCTGGATCCTGAAATGTAAAGGCTGGGAAACCGATCCTAACGCCTATATTTATTTCACTATTCAGGAGCAAAACTGGGAAAACACCTGTAAAGCCATCGGCAAACCAGAATGGATTACCGATCCGGCATACAGTACAGCCCATGCCCGACAGCCACATATTTTCGATATTTTTGCTGAAATCGAAAAATACACTGTCACTATTGATAAACATGAAGCTGTGGCCTATTTGACTCAGTTTGATATTCCTTGTGCACCGGTTTTAAGTATGAAAGAAATTTCACTTGATCCCTCTTTGCGCCAAAGTGGCAGTGTTGTCGAAGTGGAACAACCGTTGCGTGGAAAATATCTGACAGTTGGTTGTCCAATGAAATTCTCTGCCTTTACGCCAGATATTAAAGCTGCGCCGCTATTAGGTGAACATACCGCTGCTGTATTGCAGGAGCTGGGTTATAGCGACGATGAAATTGCTGCAATGAAGCAAAACCACGCCATCTGATATTAACGGGGGCTTCTGGCTCCCAATTTATAAAAATTTCGAGGTTATTAATCATGTCAGATCAACTTCAAATGACAGATGGTATGCATATCATCGTTGAAGCATTAAAACAGAATAATATTGACACTATTTATGGTGTTGTAGGTATTCCTGTGACGGATATGGCGCGCCATGCCCAGGCGGAAGGCATTCGTTATATTGGTTTTCGTCATGAGCAGTCGGCAGGCTATGCCGCTGCAGCAAGCGGTTTTCTTACCCAAAAACCAGGGATCTGCCTGACAGTGTCTGCGCCAGGATTCCTCAATGGTTTGACCGCATTGGCCAATGCAACGGTAAATGGTTTTCCGATGATCATGATTAGCGGTTCCAGCGACCGCGCGATCGTCGATCTCCAGCAAGGTGATTATGAAGAGCTGGACCAAATGAATGCGGCAAAACCGTATGCCAAAGCAGCATTTCGCGTTAATCAGCCGCAGGATCTTGGCATTGCATTGGCACGCGCTATCCGGGTCTCAGTATCGGGTCGTCCTGGCGGTGTTTATCTTGATTTGCCAGCAAATGTCCTGGCCGCGACGATGGAAAAAGACGAAGCGTTAACCACGATTGTTAAAGTTGAAAATCCGTCGCCAGCATTATTGCCATGCCCGAAGTCAGTCACTAGCGCAATTTCGCTTTTAGCAAAAGCTGAACGACCATTAATTATCCTTGGCAAAGGCGCGGCGTATTCACAATCTGATGAACAGCTTCGTGAATTTATTGAAAGTGCCCAGATTCCATTCCTGCCAATGTCTATGGCGAAAGGGATCCTCGAAGATACGCATCCACTCTCTGCGGCAGCTGCGCGTTCGTTTGCCCTGGCAAATGCTGACGTTGTCATGCTTGTTGGTGCACGACTGAATTGGTTACTGGCACACGGTAAAAAAGGATGGGCGGCAGAAACACAGTTTATTCAACTGGATATTGAACCGCAGGAAATTGACAGCAACCGCCCCATTGCTGTGCCAGTCGTTGGCGATATTGCATCCAGTATGCAAGGTATGTTGGCAGAATTGAAACAAAACACATTCACGACTCCACTGGTGTGGCGCGATATTTTAAATATCCACAAGCAGCAAAATGCACAAAAAATGCATGAAAAGTTAAGTACAGATACCCAACCATTAAATTACTTTAATGCATTGGGTGCCGTGCGCGATGTTTTGCGCGAGAACCAGGATATTTATTTAGTTAATGAAGGGGCAAATACCCTGGATAATGCACGAAATATTATTGATATGTATAAACCACGTCGTCGTCTGGATTGTGGCACCTGGGGTGTCATGGGCATCGGTATGGGCTATGCCATCGGTGCTAGCGTGACCTCTGGTTCTCCGGTTGTCGCCATTGAAGGTGATAGTGCTTTTGGTTTCAGTGGGATGGAGATTGAAACGATTTGTCGATATAACCTGCCGGTGACGATCGTTATTTTTAATAATGGCGGCATCTACAGAGGAGACGGTGTTGATCTCAGCGGCGCTGGTGCACCATCGCCAACGGATCTGTTGCACCATGCAAGGTATGACAAATTAATGGATGCGTTTCGTGGCGTTGGCTATAACGTCACCACGACAGATGAACTTCGTCATGCTTTAACCACCGGAATTCAGTCGCGCAAACCGACCATTATTAATGTGGTCATCGACCCAGCAGCAGGAACTGAAAGTGGCCATATTACCAAACTTAACCCAAAACAAGTCGCTGGTAATTAAATACTGACATCGTCTCCTCTTGCCAACTTATTATGCGATGGTGAGGGGACCCTTATCGGAAATACTATTATGCTAACATTTTTTATTGGCGATTTATTGCCTATTATCGTAATCATGCTGTTGGGTTATTTTAGCGGCAGACGAGAAACTTTTTCAGAAGATCAAGCTCGGGCATTTAATAAACTGGTATTAAACTACGCTCTTCCTGCGGCCCTATTTGTTTCTATTACCCGGGCAAACAGGGAAATGATTTTTGCGGACACTCGCCTGACCCTTGTATCACTTGTGGTTATTGTCGGATGTTTCTTTTTCTCCTGGTTTGGTTGCTACAAATTTTTTAAACGTACCCATGCAGAAGCAGCAGTATGTGCATTAATTGCAGGCTCACCTACCATCGGATTCCTGGGGTTTGCAGTTCTCGACCCTATTTATGGTGATTCCGTATCAACAGGTTTAGTGGTAGCAATTATTTCTATTATTGTTAACGCAATTACTATTCCTATTGGTCTGTATTTGCTGAATCCTTCCTCAGGAGCGGATGGTAAGAAGAATAGTAATCTGAGCGCATTAATTTCTGCGGCAAAGGAGCCAGTAGTATGGGCACCTGTTCTGGCAACGATCCTGGTGCTGGTTGGGGTAAAAATTCCGGCAGCATGGGACCCAACCTTTAATCTGATTGCGAAGGCTAACTCAGGGGTAGCGGTATTCGCTGCGGGGTTGACTCTGGCTGCACATAAATTCGAGTTCAGTGCCGAAATTGCTTATAACACTTTCCTGAAGCTGATTCTGATGCCACTGGCGCTGCTTCTCGTAGGTATGGCATGTCATTTGAATAGCGAACATTTGCAGATGATGGTACTGGCAGGCGCATTACCGCCGGCATTCTCCGGAATCATTATTGCCAGCCGGTTTAATGTCTACACCCGCACTGGTACAGCGTCATTGGCTGTGAGCGTACTGGGTTTTGTCGTCACGGCTCCTTTGTGGATTTATGTCAGTCGACTGGTTTCATAATTAATCATGTTATTGATTTTACATAAATGCCGAAGTGTCTTTTCACCTTCGGCTTTTTTCAAGGCATAAGCAAATGACAAATAATGAATGCAAAGGGCCGTTTGAAGGCTTATTAGTTATCGATATGACGCATGTCCTTAATGGGCCTTTCGGAACTCAACTTCTTTGTAATATGGGTGCAAGGGTAATTAAAGTTGAGCCGCCGGGTCATGGTGATGATACCCGCACATTTGGTCCCTATGTGGATGGACAGTCACTCTATTACAGTTTTATTAATCATGGCAAAGAGAGTGTGGTTCTTGATTTAAAGAATGATCACGATAAAAGTATATTTATAAATATGCTTAAACAAGCTGATGTATTAGCTGAGAATTTTCGTCCAGGTACAATGGAAAAATTCGGGTTTTCATGGGAAAGGTTACAAGAAATCAACCCGCGCCTTATATATGCTTCATCGTCAGGTTTCGGACATACCGGTCCGCTAAAAGATGCTCCTGCCTACGATACCATCATTCAGGCAATGAGCGGGATAATGATGGAAACAGGATACCCTGATGCTCCGCCAGTGCGCGTTGGTACCTCTCTTGCGGATCTCTGTGGCGGTGTTTATTTATTCAGTGGAATAGTGAGTGCACTTTATGGCCGCGAAAAGAGCCAGAGAGGGGCGCATGTCGATATAGCGATGTTTGATGCCACTCTGAGTTTTCTGGAGCATGGACTGATGGCATATATCGCGACTGGGAAGTCACCACAACGCCTGGGAAATCGCCATCCCTACATGGCACCTTTTGATGTTTTCGATACTCAGGATAAGCCGATTACGATTTGTTGTGGTAATGACAAGCTTTTTTCTGTGTTATGCCAGGCACTGGAGCTTACAGAACTGGTTAATGATCCCCGATTTAGCAGCAATATTTTACGCGTACAAAACCAGGCTATTCTTAAACAATATATTGAGCGAACGTTAAAAACGCAGGCAGCTGAAGTTTGGTTAGCCAGAATACATGAAGTTGGTGTGCCCGTCGCGCCGTTATTAAGTGTGGCTGAGGCCATTAATTTACCACAAACTCAGGCGAGAAATATGTTGATTGAAGCCGGGGGAATAATGATGCCGGGTAATCCGATAAAAATCAGCGGCTGCGCGGACCCGCATGTTATGCCGGGAGCGGCAACGCTCGACCAGCATGGGGAACAAATTCGCCAGGAGTTCTCATCATAAATGTAAGATGTGCTGGTAAATAGCTCCCACATTTGAACATTGTGGGAGCCGCTATTTAGTCATTTTGCTGACAGAAAACAGTAATCTCCTGGTCCAGCTCTGCAATGTGTTCTTTTACAGAGTTCAGCAACTGAAGAATTTCAGGCTTACTGTCATCTGAAACAGGTGTTATTTCTAACTGGTGGCTAATATTAATCAACTTTTGCAAATTCAGGATGTTAGCCGCACCGTGGATGCGATGAATACACTGATGGAAAGTTCTGTTATCGCCAGCTTCTAGTGCATGAAACGCAGCGGGTAGATCTTTATGCGTTTCATGCTGGAAAGTCATGAGAATCTCCTGCATCAGTTGTAGATCATTCGCCGTATTATTCTTCAGGGCCTCGATATCAAGGTGGCGATACTGAGGTGCAATATGCGCAACCTGGTGTAACTGACTTAAATGTGTTTTCAGTACATCCAGAGTCAACGGTTTGAACAAACATAAGTTCATGCCGCAATTTAACCCTTTTTCACGTTCGTTAGCCTGTGCGTTGGCTGTAAGCCCCCAGATGGGTAAGGAAGAATTTTGCTCACGGAGTTTGCGAGTCAACTCAAAACCATCCATATTCGGCATATTAACGTCAGTAATAAGCAGATCATAATGTTGCATACTGACTTTGTGTAGCGCTTGCACACCATCAGTGGCTTCATCAACATCATATCCTAATAGATTTAGCTGGCGTTTGAGTAATAGCCTGTTGGTCGGATGATCATCCGCGATTAATATGCTCAACTTTTCAGGTAGTGTTATAGGTTGTTCTGCTTTTGCCTCGACAGCCGCCACTTGTTGGGTAATTTCTACCGGGATTGTGATCGTAAATATCGTTCCTATGCCTGGATGACTTTCTAATGACAAATCGCCCTGCATGTTTTTAATTAATTCTTTGCAGATCATTAAGCCTAAACCAGAACCTGTTTGCTGACGACCTGCACTTGTTTGGCTATAGCGTTTAAACAGTTGTTGTTGTTCTTCCTGAGATAATCCACTTCCAGAATCCATAATCGTCATTTTGATAACAGCGTGGTTGTCATCAATGTGACCCAGGGAGGTCGTAATTTTTACTGCCCCCTCGGTAGTAAATTTGAGAGCATTACTCAGTAAATTAGATAAGACCTGCTTAAACGCCTGAGGGTCGATCTTAACCAGGTAGCGTTCAGGAAGCGTACTGCTGCAACTTAATGCGATCGATTTGCTTGCAGCAATCGCAGCGAAAGAGTGACAAGTGTTCTGGACTAAAGTAGGGATATCGACCCATTGTGGTTGAAGTTGATAGTTACCCGATTCAATTTTGTCGACATCAAGGATTTCACCAATTAAGCCGAGGAGTGATTGTCCGGTGGCGTAGGCAAGTGAAATCGCCTCCACCCGTTGTTCCTTGCTAAGACCAGAACCCGACAGAAGTTCCAGGAAGCCCATAATGGAGCTTATTGGTGTTCTTATTTCGTGACTCATTGTTGCCAGAAACTGGCTTTTTGCGACAGTTGCATTGATCGCTTTATTTCTCTCTACTTCGAGTGCATGAATTAAATCACGCGTCTCGGTAATATCTTGCCAACCACAAATATAAACAGCATGTTCGCTTGCTGGCAGATTACATAAGGTATGCCAGTGATTAATGCATCTTTTCTCGATGCCATTATCAATTTCAAATACCTGTGTGTATATTGTTCGGTTTTCTTTCGTTTCTGCTGTGACTTCATGCGTATTAGAAAAAACATCTTTAAAGGGGGATTCACTGTTTTCTAATGGCAACATTGCATTTTTGTAGTAATCAGCAGTGAAATAATGTTCAAATGCACTATTATGACTAATGACATTACCTTGCCAGTTTACAACATAAGTTGGATTCGGTAAGGAGTCCGAGAGTGCTTTCCGGAATGATATTTGGTTTTCTAAATCACCCTGAATAACTTTACGACGACGAACTGAGCGTAACAGGTAGAATCCCCATAAAAGGCTACTGCCAACTAATAAAACGGATAATGTCGTAACAATATAAAACTGCTCGCTATAGAGGTCCCATGTGTCAATGGTCACATTGGGCATTTTAATCCATTTTTCGGTCAGGCGCAGAACTTCGCTTGGGGGAATTGCATTCAGTGCTTTATTAATAATATCCTTAAGTTCCGGTTCTCCGCGAGGAAAAGCGAACGAAAGTGATGCATTCTGAACGCCGGGAATAAGAAAATGATAAAGTTCATTAGGATAGTAATGGTCGATCATGTAACGCGAATTTAACTGTGTCGCGACCAGAGCATCAAGTTCACCTTCCTTGACCTTGTGAAATGCAGCGCTGGCGTTATCGACTTTTATCCACTCTACCTCCGGATACATCTCTTTTAATTGCGAATGAAGCTCATAATAATATGGAATGGCAACTTTCATTCCTTTTTTTAATGTTTGTTCACTGTCAGGCGCTTTTTGCATGACAAAAACGTAAGGCGTTGTTATGAAGACTTCAGCAAATGAAACATTATTTTCTCGATCTTCACTATAAATAGCGGCGGGCAATATATCCCATCCACCGGGGTTAAGCTGTGTCCCAGCATGAATATTGTGTGAAACGGTGATCGGAGAAAAATTTAAACCTGTTTGCAAGGTAATAATATTAAGAATATCACCCATCACGCCCCGAACTGAGCCAGTTTCATCTGTCATAGAATAGGGTGGCGAGTAAGGATTTTCCAGCACCTTTAAATCGGGATGCTGCTTAATCCACTGTTTTTCATGTTCAGTGAGTTCTAATGGTTTGTTCAGAAAGGCCAGGTTTCCTGTATCAAGCCAATTTTGTGATACTTCATAGCGAACTTCATTTGTTAAAGCATCAACAAATCGATTGAGTACTTCATTAAGAACGATTGAATCTTTTCTGGTTAATAAAAAGTTATATTGACGCGGTGAGTTATAATACTTCACTACATTTAAGGAGTGAGTAAAATAACGGGAAATCATACTGCTGGTAATGATGTTACTACCAATAAAGTAATCATTCTGTCCGGCTGAGACGGATGCTAATGCCTGATATAAATTTGTAAAAGAGATAATTGTTGCTTTTGGAAATGATTGATGAATTACCTCGTCTGGGGGATAATTTGCTACTCGAGCAATATTTACTGGTTTTGATGAGGTAAGCGGTCGCATTGAATCGTGAAGGGTAGTGACCAGCGCCGGAAAGGTAATTATCAGAGGATTGGTTGCAGCAATGTCATCATTAAGAGGCGGCGAAGCAACTAAATGTGATAACACTATATCAACTTCACCGTCTTCCAGCGCGTCCATTGCTTTTTGATGATCTGCGTATTCCCGGAGTGTTAATTTGATATTTAACGCTCTTTTTAAAAGATTTAAATAATCAGCATTAATACCACGAATCCGTTGCTGCGAATCGGTATGCAACAACGTAGCTGTTTGGGACTTGTGTACTGCAATCACAAGATTTTTTTTGCTCGCGAGCCAACGTAATTCCTTGTTGCTCAGACGTAGTGGATCAAGTGTGACACGGTTGTTACTACTGATGCCACGATATTCGATGTAATCTCCGTCTGCGAAACTTATGGTCGACCAAAGACCACAACAGAGAAGAAAAATATAGGGTAAAAACTTCATGTGGTTAGCCGATTTTGTTACGCTGTGCGAATGTGTAAAGATCCATCAGTGATTTGCATTCTAATTTTTCCATCAAGCGACTTTTATAAGTGCTGACAGTTTTGTTGCTGATGAACATTTTTTCAGCAATGTCATTATTATCCTTGCCATCAAGAATATACCGCATAACACTAATTTCTTGTTTCGATAAGGAGTCGAGTTTTTGCTGGTCGGACGTTAAACTTCCAACAAACCGGTTGAGAGAGAAGGGGAAATAGCAGTAGCCATTTTTTGCAGCTTCAATAGCCGCAATGATATTGTTCATGCCTTCTTTTTTACTCACGAAACCATTAGCGCCAGCATCAGCACAATGTTTCCCGTAAAAATGATCATTTTTAGCGGAGACAATAATAATAATTCCGCTATATTGGCGCTTTCTCAGCGTTTCTAACACCTGGATACCGTTAACTCCGGGGATATCGACATCAATGATGACGATATCAGGCTTAAGTGTTTCCACCCGCTGAACGGCGCTTCCGCCTTCAGTCAACTCTGCTAAGATTTCAATATCGTTTTTGATCAATAAATTACGAATTGCTGCGATAGCAAGAGGATGGTCATCAATAATTATTGCGTTCATAGATTATTCCCTTTGCAATGAAGCATTTCCCTTCTCCCTGTAGTAATACAGACATAAGGTATCATCTCATTTTCTCAATAAAAATAAGAAAATTTGAGCTTCCTTTAAGATAATTCGACAAGTATACCATATAAATAGTCGGCATAAATAAAATGTCAACAATAAAATCAGGGATGATACCGATGATTTATAGTTTCAAATGAGCACTATAAGTTTTCTCACTAATCCTACAGGCGTAAGAATTGTATTGCAAAAGCCGCGGTTTAGTCCTCTGTTGTTTTTTTTGCACCTCATTTAAATTAGCCCTCCAACGTTCCTGGGATAATGTGCAAAACATGCACTGTGTTTGATATGAGGAATGAATACTCTTTTCATTCAATTCATAAATTTCATCTATGCGAAATGAGAGATAATAGTGGAACAGGTTAATTCAAATAAAAAACATTCTGACAGAAGAAAGTATTTTGCTTTGTTAGCGGTAGTTTTATTTATTGCGTTTTCAGGTGCCTATGCCTATTGGTCAATGGAATTAAAAGACATGATTAGTACAGATGACGCCTATGTCACGGGAAATGCAGATCCAATTTCTGCACAAGTCTCAGGCAGTGTCACTGTCGTTAATCATAAAGATACGAACTACGTTCGACAAGGTGACATTTTAGTTTCACTGGATAAAACTGATGCCACTATCGCACTCAATAAAGCTAAAAATAATCTGGCAAATATTGTTCGGCAAACGAATAAACTATACTTACAGGATAAACAATACAGTGCCGAAGTCGCTTCAGCACGTATTCAGTATCAACAATCTTTAGAAGATTATAACCGTCGTGTGCCTTTAGCGAAGCAAGGGGTTATTTCAAAAGAAGCGCTGGAGCATACCAAAGATACGTTAATAAGTAGCAAAGCGGCATTGAATGCTGCTATCCAGGCTTATAAAGCGAATAAAGCTTTAGTAATGAACACACCATTAAACCGTCAGCCACAAGTCATTGAAGCTGCAGATGCAACCAAAGAAGCCTGGTTGGCGCTTAAACGTACGGATATTAAGAGTCCGGTTACCGGTTATATTGCCCAAAGAAGTGTTCAGGTCGGCGAAACAGTGAGTCCCGGACAATCGTTAATGGCTGTCGTACCGGCGCGTCAAATGTGGGTTAATGCCAACTTTAAAGAAACACAACTCACGGATGTACGGATTGGTCAATCGGTCAATATTATCAGCGATCTTTATGGTGAAAATGTTGTGTTTCATGGTCGGGTGACAGGGATCAATATGGGAACCGGCAATGCGTTCTCCTTATTACCTGCACAAAATGCGACAGGGAACTGGATCAAAATCGTTCAGCGTGTACCGGTTGAAGTTTCTCTGGATCCAAAAGAACTCATGGAACACCCTTTGCGCATTGGTTTATCGATGACTGCTACTATTGATACGAAGAATGAAGACATTGCCGAGATGCCCGATCTGGCTTCAACCGTGACGTCCATGCCTGCTTATACCAGTAAGGCTTTAGTTATCGATACCAGTCCGATAGAAAAAGAAATTAGCAACATTATTTCGCATAATGGACAACTTTAATGGCAATCACTAAATCAACTCCTGCACCATTAACCGGTGGGACGTTATGGTGCGTCACTATTGCATTGTCATTAGCGACGTTTATGCAAATGTTGGATTCCACTATTTCTAACGTCGCAATACCGACAATATCTGGCTTTCTGGGAGCATCAACAGACGAAGGCACCTGGGTTATCACCTCGTTTGGCGTAGCAAATGCCATTGCGATCCCTGTTACCGGCAGGCTGGCACAAAGAATAGGCGAATTAAGGTTATTTTTACTTTCAGTAACCTTTTTTTCGCTGTCTTCATTAATGTGTAGTTTATCGACCAATCTTGATGTGCTGATATTATTTAGAGTCGTTCAGGGGTTAATGGCGGGGCCGTTAATTCCACTGTCACAGAGTTTATTATTAAGGAATTATCCACCAGAAAAAAGAACATTTGCTCTGGCATTATGGTCAATGACCGTGATTATCGCTCCGATATGTGGGCCGATATTGGGCGGCTATATTTGCGATAACTTTAGCTGGGGTTGGATATTTTTAATCAATGTCCCTATGGGGATTATCGTCCTGACATTATGCTTAACCTTACTTAAAGGAAGAGAAACTGAGACTTCACCGGTCAAAATGAATTTACCAGGACTGACCCTGTTAGTGCTCGGTGTTGGTGGCTTGCAAATTATGCTTGATAAAGGGCGCGATCTGGATTGGTTCAACTCGAGTACAATAATACTACTAACAGTAGTATCAGTTATTTCTCTGATTTCTTTAGTCATTTGGGAATCGACCTCAGAGAATCCGATTCTTGACCTCAGTTTGTTTAAGTCCCGTAATTTCACCATTGGTATTGTGAGTATCACATGCGCGTATTTATTTTACTCTGGAGCGATAGTTCTTATGCCGCAGTTACTCCAGGAAACGATGGGGTATAATGCGATATGGGCCGGACTTGCCTATGCACCCATCGGTATCATGCCGCTATTAATATCACCTTTGATAGGACGTTATGGCAACAAAATTGATATGCGGTTGTTGGTGACATTTAGTTTTTTGATGTATGCGGTTTGCTATTACTGGCGTTCTGTGACATTTATGCCAACGATTGATTTTACAGGCATCATTTTGCCACAGTTTTTTCAGGGATTCGCCGTTGCCTGTTTCTTTTTACCCTTAACAACGATTTCGTTTTCAGGCTTGCCAGATAATAAATTTGCCAATGCCTCGAGTATGAGTAATTTTTTTCGCACCTTGTCAGGATCAGTTGGTACGTCGTTGACAATGACACTGTGGGGACGCCGCGAATCGTTACACCATAGTCAGTTGACAGCAACCATCGATCAATTTAACCCCGTGTTTAATTCATCGTCACAAATTATGGATAAATACTATGGTTCGCTTTCAGGAGTTCTTAATGAAATTAATAATGAAATAACTCAGCAGTCACTTTCTATTTCTGCAAATGAGATTTTCCGTATGGCGGCTGTTGCTTTTATCTTACTTACGGTTTTGGTTTGGTTTGCGAAACCGCCGTTTACTGCGAAAGGCGTTGGGTGATGGAAAAAGAGGAGGCTATAGCAGGTAAAACGGCAGAATCTTAAGTCTGCGTCATCCGCAGCATCGCTCACCCAGGGAAAGGATGGCGATGCTGCGTTGAAACGTTATTAACGGCCTTTTGCCAGATATTGATTCATCTCTTCTTCCGGCACCATTCCACCTCCCGTCGCCCACACCAGATGAGTGGCATTACGCAGTTGTTCGGCGCTGAAACCGTGCAGCTGTTGATAACTTACTGATGCGCACACGCGCTGAGGCCCCGCCATACCCGCCAGTGCCGAAGGTTCAAGACGAATGCCTTCTTCCTGCGCCAACCAGCCAAGCATGTCATACATGGTTTGATCGCTAAGGGTATAGAAGCCATCCAGCAGACGCTCCATCGCCCGCCCGACAAAGCCCGATGCGCGACCAACCGCAAGGCCATCGGCAGCGGTAAGGTTGTCGATGCCAATATCCTGAACAGAAATCTGATCGTGTAATCCGGTATGGACGCCTAATAACATACACGGGGAGTGTGTTGGTTCGGCAAAAAAGCAGTGAACATGATCGCCAAACGCCAGTTTAAGTCCGAATGCGACGCCACCAGGACCACCGCCAACACCACACGGCAGATAGACAAATAGAGGGTTATCAGCATCGACGATACGGCCTTGCTGGGCAAATTGCGCTTTAAGACGCTGGCCAGCGACGGAATACCCAAGGAACAACGTGCGGGAATTCTCGTCATCAATAAAGAAACAGTTCGGGTCAGACTGCGC
>QWCB01002457.1_pt1 | contig 15494 bp, 25 predicted proteins | sample 1972511 | NCBI WGS metagenome assembly QWCB01 (sample SAMN09866719, study PRJNA288562) | Human gut metagenome isolate term5_stool, whole genome shotgun sequencing... | isolation source: gut | host: Homo sapiens | place: USA: California
GACATTAAACTGTCCATTTTTTACCTGCCACAAATGCCTCATTTCGTGTGATATCACCCACCATATTTCTATGGAACTCTCCCATACGGTGTTAATATTTATTGCTATTACATTCTTGTCAGGATTGATGCCTGCTTTTGTGGTTGGTGTGGCAAATTTATCTGACGGTTCATATGTAACCGTAGGCTGCTCTAAGTTAAGTATCTTACAATTAAATACAATAACGGAATCAATAACTTTAACATATTTTTTCATTTTAAACTCCACCTTACTTAAATAGGATCTCATAAAAATCTTCAGTATAGATACCGTCAGCCTTATCTTGCTCTTCATACTTTTTAAGTGCTTTGCTTGCATCTTCATAAGTGTCGAAAGAGTCAATTAACTCTTTTGTTCCCTCATAAGCAACCCAATATCTTGGTGGATTCTCGCTAAGAATAATAACCAAAATTTGAGCATTCTTGTCACCAAACCAATCATCAAAATCTGCGGTAACATCACAATTTGCAATGACGGTCATACCATACTCTTCCTCGTCCATAAGTTCTTCATACAGAACTTCTTCATTTTCATTGTACTGGTCATTCTCTATATCGTCAGATGTATAAATGAAATCACTGTGAACACGGTGTGTGAAGTCTGTAAATCTGTAGATTTCGCATTCGACATATTGTCCTTTATAGTGTTCTTTAACTTCTTTGATTGTCATAGTGTTTGTGTTTACTCCTTTTTTATTGCGTGTTATATGAAATGTTATTCTTGACAACATTTCATATAAGTGATATTATATAGGTGCGGAAGTTTGTTTTTTTTAATTTCTGCTATTGCAGATAAATTTTTATCCTTTCTTCCGTTGTAGTAACCCCACTTATGTCATAGTGTGCGAGGTTACTACCACATAAATTAAATCGTAATTTTTTATATCTCGAAAGCATGCCATAATGGTGTGCTTTTTTATTTTATCTACTGTATCTGCTGATTGATTATGTCTGAGATATATGGTAATTCAAAGTTGAGTAATTGCGATACTTTGTACGCCGAATTTAACAAAGGCGCTTTTTCTCGGTGTAATAGCAATAAGATGTTGAGTGCGAAATACCGTATTCTGCTTCCAGTTTCAAATAATTCTTACCTGCCAAATCAAAAGCTTTACGGAATGCAGAATAAAAACTCTGGTCGATTTCATTCTCTAAATTTTCTCTTTCTTCGGCATTTGTAAACTCTTTATTATGCATTAGCACTAAATAAATCACAACCGCTACACTATACGGAATGTTTCTTTTGGTTTTTTTTATTGTTAAAATAAGTGAAAACTGTTTTTTCACTACACTTCATTTTTTGTGCCAACACACGATATGATATATTTTTTTCGGTCATTACACATTTAAAGATAGAAGTTAAAATGTCATTAATGCTTTGAGAATCATTCATCATATGGTCGCCTCCGATCTAAATTTTGTATTTGTTCTAATTGTCAAGCCAACTCTGCAACATAAATATCCCAAATTTCCCACTCTGCGTCCGTGTCATAATCCTCTTCATTATCCTCATTAAGAGGGATACTTTGAATGTACAACACATCATAAGTGTATGTAGGAAGTCCATACACTAATCCCCAAGTTGTTGTACACCTATCTTTTGAAGATTCAAACAACTTTCGAGCTTCCTCTAAAGTGCTAAATCTGCCGATAACATCGTAATAGTTACCAAAACCTACACTCTCATTATATACAGCATAATCTTCAAGCTGTTTTGTAGTGAGATTATTTTTACGGTTACGATATTCCCAAGTTTCCGTTCTTACTTCATATACTTTTCTCATTTTGTCCTTTTCCTTTCAGAACTACATTTTACCAATTCGACATACTCATATGCCAATCATCGTATCCATAAACTGTATCATAACAACTCATTTGTGGCTCGATCAACCAATCAAATGCCAAGCAATTTAACGCTCTAACACATAAATCAGTAGTCGAAAAATATTTTTCTGTTTTAATACATTTGTCATACAGCCAATAATCTATTGTATTGTGTATCAAGTCAATGTTTGTTTGGATTTCAAACCGTTCATCTTCTGTTGTCGTGTAAGCAATACCGATACATTCAAGGTTTGAAAAGTCAACATTCTCTGTTCCATATTCTTCTTCGCAAAAATCAGATATCAACCGTTTTGCATCTTCAGTTGTATATTTTCTCATTTTATATCCTCCATTATTATATCATAATATCAACAATAAATCAAGTGAAACTCGCTAATATTTTATCATTTTCCACAATGTTAAGCCAATCTATCGGTTCTTTTGTTCTCCTGTTTGTGAGCAAACCTTTTCTCAGTAAGGGCAATAATGTATTAAGATGAGTTTTAGCTTCGATATATGTTCCAAACAATCCGTAGGGTACATATGTGTCAGCATCTTCATTATAACCATTAACACTAAATATGCTCTCTATCTTGTCCACTTTACGCACTCCTTTTTCTTTATCGGCATTAAAATACCGTCACCCCTATCTGAAAAGAAATATATTGGACTTGTTTCCCATTTATCTTCATTAATTTTAGCTGTTAGATTCTGCCAACCTAAAACCTTATAAATAAGTAACATATATTCAGAATTTACCATAGGCAGCCTTTCACCAAAGTCGTAAACAATAGATTCATGTCCTCTACCTTTATATCTTTGAGGTTCATTATCTTTAGCGTTCTGTATGTAATCCTTTAAGTATTCTAAACTTAACAAATCTAACTGTTCAGTGTTTTCACAAGCCGACAAGAACAAACTATCAACATTACTGGGCGGAATGCTTACCTCTGGAATAGACAAATGCTCATTTAATCTTATCGCAATATAGTCTGATATAATAATCTGCCGACCTTGCTTATCATAGAAACAACCTGCATAGTCTTTTCTCGCTTTTGATGTCAGTTTAATAATCTTATTGGCTGCACTTGTAGCACTTCTTAATTCTGTTTTATTCATCATATGATTTCCTCCAATCCACAAAACCGCATTTATACCCCAAGCCGTATAAGAATGACATATATGCAATATCTACAACCGCCTCAAAATGTTTTGAGTGTTCGGTTATTTTATGACAACATAATAATTTATTTATTACTTCTATGAAAGATAGCTTTTCTGTTTCTGATAGTCTACCCCATGTCCAATTTTATATAAACATTATTAAATAAATCAGTTTTGGTTATATCCATAACTTACGCACTCCTTAAAATATCGGTTTTAACAAATGTCTAAATCTTCCTTTATACGATTTACAACATCTTCAAAATCAGACACATTTTCCATCATAAAATCAATAGCATCTTCTTCTGTACCATCTGAAATCGTTATTGTTATGAGTTTATCTTCTGTCCAATCGCTTTCCCAATCTTCGTCTATACAAGAATCCCAACCATTATATTCTGTTTCAAGTTCTGGATGAAGCTTAATATAATTAACAACTTCTGTGATTAACATTTCCAAATGCTCTTCATAATCACAATCAGAGTCTTTCATTATATCAATTATTTTCTTAACTTTTGCACCAGCCATTGTCCACAGATAATGAGCAGGTTTATTACAAGTCTCTTTTCCGTACCCTTTGTTAATCATATCTCCGTCATTATAATATCTGTTATAAATGCGTGCGGTAGCCCTTAATAGTTCCCCAGCAACAGTGTATGCTTTTCCTTCTTGTAGCACATATTTAATATAAAGTACATCAAAGGTTATTTTATCTCTGTTTGACATATTTCATTCCTCCTTATTATGCACACTTCAGCCACTGAGAATAGATATAATCATAATCCACTCCCATAATATCCGACAATTTGTGAAAACATCTTTCTCGCACAAGACTATCTCCACCATTGTTAATAAACATCTCTGCATAAATATCTTTATATGCATCCAATGCGTAAAACAAGTCGGTAAAAGTGAAATTTGGATTTATTTCCGTATAATAATCATCTGTCGGATATGCTGTGTGATACCATTCTCTAATATTAGAATCTGCGTTAAATTCAAGTAAATTTAAAGTGTTCATTCTTTGTTACCTCCTTAATTTAAAAAAACTATATTATGTAATATTACATAAACAAGTTCAAGCTATAAAAGTGCCGTTTTAACTTTCTCTGAATATATATTCAAGTTCTTCATATCCAACCGGAATATCATCTTCAACGGATATTGTACACCAAGCCCAACCGCCAACTTGATCTTTATTGATGCCATAATAATCTCCACCACCCAAACCGTTGCCTACGGCTGTCAATAACGGCAGTGGATGTAAAATCCAATCATTATTATTGCATCTTGCTTTATACTTGTCACAATCGAGATATGCTTTTATTGTATGATTAACAAGATACTTACCGTCAAGATACATTTCATCCTGATGTATGCTGTGTTTTTCAACCTCATCTCCCCAAGCAAACTCAAAGAGTATCGGATTGATTTCTTCTGTACATTCCGTTTGAGAATAATCCCCTATCCACGCCACTTGACATGGATTTTTATATAACAATTTTGTAATTGAAGAAACAAATGGATTATACCACCACGAATGCTCTGTCAATTTTGCCATTGTGTACTTGCCGTCAACTTCTCTGTTATATGCGGTTATTGTATTCTTATTCTTAATTACAACATTATAATACTGTCCCATAATTAAGCCTCCTGTACATCTACAATTATTTCAAGCAATTTATACAATACTCTGTATCCTTCTGGATTATATGGATTTTTAGCTATTGCCAATAATCCGACCAAAGCGTCTGTACATTCCATTATAGTTCGTCTGCTTGGATTATCACAAGCAATCAAACACAAGCCTTCAGCTACATCTTCCGGATAGTATTCTATTGTAAACATAATTAAATCTCCCTACACATTTTCTTTGCGGTTGGTACACCATACTCTTGAACAAGATTCCAAAGCACATCCAACCCTTGTATATCTATATGCAAAATTTCTGTCGAATCCACAACACCTTGTAACCAAGCTTGTGCTGTTTCATCTGCAATATTCATGAATTTTCCATATATCTTTTTGCCAGTATCGGATTTTAAAAGAACAGATAAATCTTTGGAATAAATTTCTTTCCTTATATATTGTTGTTTCTTTATGATACTTTTTGATCTCCCCATCTTATTACATAACCTTCTTCCGTTTTTTCTTTATACATGAGGTTCTGCAACATATTACTATCCACTCCAAAACGCTCATATAATTCATCGTCTGTCAAATCCTGATCCTTCATAAACAGATTCAATTTATCTTTTACAAGAATCATTTTTAACAGATTACTTTCAATACTATTCTCATAAGTTACAAAATACACTTGCTTGAATTCCGTTGAAGTATAACGAATAAAGCGGAAATAATACTGACTCATGCTGGAGTTGTTCCAGTGCAATTCTGGAATAATACACTTATTCACAAAATCAATATTCATACTTGCAGATAAGCTCTGCTGTGTGCTTATCAGAATTCCGTTTGTTGTTTCTTTTAACTCTTTAACAATTTTCTTTCTCTGTTGTAATGTAGTTTCATTTCCAGTAATCACAAATACAGGTCTGCCCGGAAATGCTTTTTTGATTTCCTTTGTATATGCATCTACTACTGAAATATGACGCACACCAATAGCAACTCTTTCATCAGAAAATTCGCCTAAAAGTGATAATACAGTTTTGAATTTTTCCGGCATTATTGACTGATTGTACTCTCTCAATGTCTGAGGCGCAGCGCAAATCTTCAAAAGTGCAAGCAACTGATTCAAAATTTTCAACATTGCATCTTTCCGGCTGTTTCCAGTTTTCGCAAACAGATATTCCATTTTATAGAACTCATCCAATGCAACCTTATACAGATGTTTCTCTTCTTCTCCCATTTCACAAGCAATCTGTATAATCTCATAAAGCTGTTTGCCAGTAATTTCTTCAAATGTGCGTGTGATAATTGTCTTATCAATCATCTGTTTCAAAATATCTGCATTAAGAATATCTTGTGTGAACTGAGATACGCCAAATACAGTGATTTTCTCTGGAATATGGCTCGCTGCAAATAACTTACTACCCTTACGATATGCTGGATATGGCTGTAAATAATATTCATTTATCCGGTCTTCCAGTTCTCCATCTTTGTTGCGTTCCATAATATACTCACATTCAGACAACATATTGATAGAATTGTTATACAATAATTCAAACTGAGGATAAATTTCAGTGATATTATTCCTTGTGCTTGTACCCGTCATCAGTGTTTTATACCTCAACCGGCGAAAAGCATTTAATACAGCTTTTGTCCGTTTACTGTCCTGATTACTCATATTATCCGATTCGTCAAAAATCAAAACGGCTTTCTGACAGATTGATTTTACATATCGCTTGATGAATTTATGATATTTACACATCATATTTAAAGTGATAATTACAAACTGACCTTCTTTAATATTTTGAATATCTGCAAGGTTGCCAATCATAACAAAATCAATACCGTACTGATCCAATACATCCTGCCAATTGTTCTTGATTGAGATTGCCGTACTCACAATAAATACATTTTTCACATGATCGTGCTGCAAACGATATTTACCTATTGCAATTCCGGCGAATGTTTTACCGCTTCCTTGTTCCCACTGTATGAAGCTATACGGTTTCTGAATAAACAGATTCAGATCCGCTTTCTGAGCATCATTCAGCTTTATAGTTCTTTCATCATCCGTCAATGTGAACTCATCAAGCCACTTTGCTATTTTTTTGTTTGGTTGCATTTCAGAAAATGGCATATTCTGGATATCATACATCTTTCGCTTTTTATTCACGATCTTATCAATCCATTTTGACTGAAAATGCCCCATTGAAAAGCCTTTCAACACAACATCATTTATAGATGTAAAATCGCCATTATACTCAAATGTATAATTGTTTTTAATAATTCTACCAGTTCTATCAAGTCTTGGATTCTGTGAACATAACGCCATTTTTAAATGCTTAATAACATCTTTCGGCTTGATTTTAAGTTGTTCCCATTCGTCCCATTTGATATAATCCGGTTTTTTCTGTGTCTTATATCTATTGACATATTCACAACATTCTGCATACTGGCTGCATGTTTTCGGATTTCGTTTGATATCATACAGAAGTTTCTCAACCTTAAAACTCCACGCTTCATCGTCTTTACTATTTCTTACGGTTTCCAGAAAAATCTTGTTTTTAATCTGTTCTCTTTCTTCTGTAATAGGCTTTAAATACCGCTCCCATACTTCATCGGAAGTAACGCCGGAAAGTATCTCTGTACTATATAGAACTTCTTTCGTATATTCAGATTTTTTCTGAAAGAACATTATTTTGGTCTTGTAGTTCTCAACGCCCAAATGCTTAAAAGTATTCTTGTCAAGTTCTACTTGGCAGATAAAATTAAATTGCTCATTCATTCCGTCAATCATACCACCATCAGAGAAATCATCGGCACAAAACGACATAGGCACGATAATAGCCATAATTCCGGCTGGTTTTAACAGTTCCGCAGCTTTCAGACAATAATAATATTCTGACAAATAGCTGCTGTCATCTTTTCTCCACCTCAGATTATACGGTGGATTTCCCAGAATATAATCAAAAGTAATTTTCGGCTCATAAAAACGAATATCTGTATTTTCCAGTTTTGCATCTGGATAAAGGTATTTTGCCACTCTGTATGACTTCCCGTCCAATTCGCAACCGTAAAAATTCGATTCAACCGGCGCACAACTAATAAATGAACCATGTCCACAAGTAAGATCTGCTATCAAATCAGTATTTGAAATATGTAAACAATTATAAATCCATTCAACCAGCTTATAAGGTGTAAAGAACTGTCCTTGCTCAATATCTGCTTTCGCTCTCTGATAATCATAGTAACTATCATAGTTGTTGAACTCTAAACCATGAAGCCCACCTAATCCAGTATATGCATTGAAAATATCATCTTTTGAAATACCTGTTTCTACTTCTGGTAAATCGTTATTTACAATATATTCAATTTTTGTATTGATGTCTTCCCTCATTTTCTGTGGGATTACTTCATTTGTACATTTATACTTCATGACTTGTATATCTCCATTCAATTACATTTATTATCGTGTATATGATTCCTCCTAAATAAGTGTATAACCACACCATTCTCTTGCAAATTTACGGCAAAATTCTGCATCTGTAAAAGTAACATCAACCCTTCCATTCTTGAAGAGTTTGATATGCTTGACTCCGACCTCTGGTGCTGAAAATCCATTCTGAAAATCATCCTCTTCAAGTCTTATAGAATAAGAGCCATATAGATGATTCAGTGAATAAACTTGTGTTTTTTCTCCATATGTATTAAATGCCAACGCATCAATAAAAGCACATAACCATTCTGTACTACCGAAATTGTAATAATCAAAATATTTTTCTTTGCTACAATAACCACCTGTATATGTGAATTTATTACCTTTTACTTTAATTTCCCATGTATCACGATAGCCGTTGTAACATTTTTCTTTCAATTTATCTTTTACTTCTTTGATAGCCTTTTCTTCAAAACTCATACCGCCTAACTGGTCAAAAATTTTGTCAAGCACTGCATGGTAGTCAATGACATCAACAACAAGCTCTTTGATAGGCTCTGAGTCACTGAATCTGTAATATTCTCTATCCAGATCATATCTATCAAAATTGTTTTCAAGTTGCACATTATACTTATTTGAAAAGTAACTGAAAATACCACTTATATAACTATTTTGAACATCAGAAAGCGATTTTGGGACACCAAAATTCCCGACTAAAAAAGGAGAATACTTGTAATTTTTGCGGTCTTCTTCTGAATATGATTCATTTTCTGCTTTATAGATATCATAAACAGACTTGTAAACTGCAATCGCTCGCTTATATAATTTCTCTCCGTGAGTCAACCATGCTTGATCTTCCTTACTGATTCTATCAGATTTCTTAATTTGAAAGTTTCCGAATTTATCTGTAATTCCCATTTTGTAACTCTCCTTTATGCTTTTAATTTTTAATCTGTACGATGTATTTGTTTCGCCTCTTTAAAATACAGGCTTATATGTATTGATAATAGGTTTCAATCCTTGTTCCGCAAAGTATTCAAGTATAGCATCATATTGCTTTCTATCAAATGATGCCCATTTAGATTTTTGTGTAATACAATGTTCTTTGTATGATATATCAAACAGAACTGTATCAGGAAGGTCATACCATCCATTGTAAATGATAACATCTCCATAAAACCACTTATAATAAAGACCTTTCTTTCTATGCGGCTTGAATGTCATTTTCACAGAATTATCATACTGTGCGTATTGCCCGATTTCGTAACTATGAAATGTTACTTTTGATACCGACATCATACCAAAGTCGCTATACTTTACGATTGTGATTCTCTGTCCCGCCTCAAGGTTTGTATTTTTGAATTGTTCCGCTATACTGTCAACTTCTGTAAGAACCTTATACATAACCGTTTTAAGTTCGGGAATTGTAATTGCTCTGACAATGCCGGCATTCAACTTGAATTTATTTGCATAAATCCATTCTTTCATACAAGCCTTATATAAATCAAAATCTTCATCCTGCCATGTCTTTTTGATTTCATTTTGGCTGATAATCTCGGTGCTGACATCTTCAATAGTTTCTGCAAGTTCAATATTATGCTGATGTTCTTCTTCACTAATACCATAATCTGAATGGTAAGTGTCAACCTTTTGGCTCTGCTCATCGTAAACATATACATATCTTGCATAATTGTAACCCTGTGGATCAACGATAAGTTTTAGTTCACCATCACAATATATAGCAACGCAATCAATATTGTACCACTCGACAGTCTCCCTTTCTTCTTCGGTCATCATATCGTAGTCTATTGATGATTGGATTCTACGGTCATCTGTACGGCTTCCGCCCATTCCATCCAAGAATGAATAATCGCTCATCAACTGTTTTTCAAAAAGTACATAGACTTCTGTGGTAAAATGTACTTCTCTGGAAACCTGACAAGTTTCTCTACACTGTTTTTCGTCATAAATTTCAGTGTGGTCAAGGTTGTCATCTTTGTTAGCCTTTAGAATGGCATTCACGATAGTATAATCAACCGTTTTAATCTCTGCGTTCTTTTCAATTCTGTGGATTTTCTTCTGTCGTTCTGCTTCTGCTTTTTCATACTCCACCTGCCTGATTTTATTTTCTTCAACAGCTTTTTTAATTCGTTCTTCTTCCTGCTTCTTCTGTTCGGCATCAAACTCTGATTTTTTTGCAAGAAAATCTGTTTCAAGCTTTGTTTCGTTCGGCTTGCATTCACGCTGATTATAGTTGTAATTTACAATGTCATTTTTATAAACGCCGTAAAAATTGACATCAAAATAATCTGTCATGCTGTCGCTGTTATCATAATTCCAGCTCTGTGCATATGTATAGGCATAATTAACAATAGCCTTCAAAGTCTCTGAATCCCGTGAAAATGGGCTTTCAAGCAATTCAACACGAATACTGTTATAATCACTCGTAACCGACCATTTGCACATTGAAAACCTGTTCCGTAAATGTTTACGAATATTAGCAGCAATTTCTTTTGTGTTCGTTATGCGAGTTTTACCGTAATTATCTTCAATTTCTTCTGTGCGTGTTAAAGACCATAAGTCAATGTTAGTTTCTGTTTTTGGCTTATACTCAAAACTGCCTTCCGATTCTGAAATTTGATTAGCAAGGGCAATTGTGTTATCGTCTTGCTTTGCGTACCACATCCGCTGTTTTCCACTCCAACGAAATCCCGCTTCTTTAATGGCAGTAATAATATCTGTGTTCGGTTTAGTGTCAAAGCGTAATTCAATGCCGTTCTTCTCTGTATTTAATGTAATGTTTAACATAATGTTACCTCCTTAACATTCTGTTTTATTCCTGAGAATGCTACACAATTTTTAATTATTCAAATTTAGCACCACTGACATACCATCCGGGATGCCGCTTCAAAAGGTTTTTTAATTCATTGTCACTATAACCAACGCACCATGCTACAATACGACCGTCTTTATCTTTGACACACGGTTCTATATTATTTTTGCGTGCATAGTCTAACCATGTCATATTATTTTCCTCCTTAATATCAATGAAATATTAGTTTTATTTACTGCTTTACAAAGTAAAAAGGAATACCAGATTGGTATGGATATAAAGTAAATGAATTATCACCCCATAATCTCAAAGCGTGACCTCCACCTTGTTTTTTGATAACTGCACGATATTTTCCATTTTTAATATTTTGCTGTTCCTCATAACTCATACGGTCAAAATCTGTTTTGAATAGCGTATCAATTTGTACCGGTGAATATCTAAATTTATAATCAATGATTTTCAAAATCAAAGATTTTTCCGTTTCTTTAATGTCAACGGTTAATTCATAGCCATCCCATCCGTCTTTATCTGCTTTATATACTCCGGGTTGTAACATTTGTAACATTTTATTTTCCCTCCAATACATAGCCCTGATGGCAATATCCTGTTACTTCTGATAGATAGTCTGATATTTCGTCCTCGTCTGTCATTCCTTCAGGTATATCAATTTCTGTCGGCAATTCTCCGCCATCATCATAATCGGTATCCCATAATATGTTTGTTGCTTTTAACATTGTTTTACCTCCTTAAAATTCTTCTTTTATAAAACAGTAAATGGAACATCAATGCGTTCTGTCATGTTTATATAAGTTTCAGCGTGTTTGAGAGTTTTAGCTTGTATTACGGCTCTGTACTCGCCATATGAAATATCAACGATGCTATACCATCCGTCATTTTCTTTAATAAACAAGTAATCAATTCCGTTTGCGTATCTTTTTAAAATCTCTTTACCGTCATTTCGTGCATTTTCTACATATTCTTTTACTTTATCAATCATAATATTTTAGCCCCTTTTTAATTTTTTTTCGTCTTTTATATGTACTTTCTGCGTGTCTAAACTGACAGTAATATCAGGTTTGATTGTGTTAAATATAAGTCCTTGCTCTTTGCAAAATTCATAACATTTGTTATAAATATAAACTTCATCAAGTTGGATTTCGTCATTGGTTTCTGATTCATCGTAGTAGTCATTTAAAATCCTATCTGCCAACTTAGAAATCTGATTTATTGTGATAGAATCATCAAACTCAAAACTCATCTGGTTAAGCGTGCCACAATCATAATCCCATTTTTCAAAACAAATAATTTTACTCACTTACAACACCTCATTCTTTTGTTTACACCAAAAGCAATAATCACCACAGTCATACACAAAACGAACAACATTACCTCTTTTGTGAGACACAATGCCATTGATGTCACATGGATATTCCCAAGTGTTGTAGTTATGAAATCTCTCTTGCATAATACAAGCAATTAGAGCTTGTTTTGCCGATAGTGTAAATGTGTGTTTGTTTACTGTACCATCGTTCAATATCTTATAAACATCTGTTATATTCATTCCTCCGTATCTAATAAATCTTCATACTCATCAAGAACCTCAGATACCGCTCTTTCTACAACATAACATCTTACTATGCCATCTGCATATGCCGGTTGTCCTGTCAATGTCTGTTCAAAATCTAAACCAAACACATTCACTGCCTTGAATAGCAAATCAAAATTGTGACACAAATGTTCTTCGGCAGTCCAATTTTCAATGTCTGCGAACTTTTTATTTGCTTGCACTAACAAAGGATTCATATATTCAGTTAGTACCCCATTACTAATTATCTCTTCTTTTTCATCTCTGCTTATGTATTCCAGAATTTTTATATTATCTCTAATATAACTTCTGACATTTTCTTTAACTGCTTCGACATAATTGTATTTCTCCATAGATGTCTCCTTACAACAAAAAACAGCGAAGACAAAAATCTTCGCTGTTTCATTTCTTATTCATTTTATTCATTTGCAAATGCTTCATTATATTGACGCATAAATTCAAGCTCCATCTGTTGAGTTTTACTTGTTGTTCCTAATTGTGCATAATCTTTCGCAATAATATTGTTCTTGTACACACCGAAAAAATTCATATTACAATAATCAGAATTTATATCAGTGCGATCATAATTATAGCTATCTGCATAATAATACGCATAATCAGCAATCGCATGAACAATTTTACTGTTTTTCTCCCAAGGTGATGATTGCAATTTGACGCTCACATATATGCTATCGTTTGTAACCTTCCATTGGCAGTCTGGAAATCTTTGAGCAAGATGATGTTTTATTTTGTTAGCTATTAATAGATTATTATGTATATGATATTTCTCAAAATTGTTTGGTATGTTGCTCTTTCTTGTTAAGGCAAAAACATCCATTTCTATTCCTCCTTAGATTTTGGCATTTCTAAATACAATTGTAGCAGCGAGAAAACGCCTGCTGGAAGCTTGGTCATTGGGATTGCCGATGCAATCATAGCGTTTGTGAGGGCGTTTTTGTTGCATACCGTGGATTCGTGGGATTTTTTTGTAGCGAATCTTGGGTTGAGTGCTTAATTATCTCTCGTTTAATGTCGCATTTTCATCTGCACGAGTCGTCTTATTCAGCATCCTCCATCCGGATGACTCTTCTGCTCCTAACCTTTCTGATACTTTACTTTAAGTAAAGCAGTCTTTCGACAATGCAAATGCCAAAGGGAGAGTGTACTCTCCCTTGTTTCAAATTCTTATATGTATTTACGATTTACAATCCAGCCTGTTCGGCTTTATATGTAGCAATCATATCTTGTGCTTTTTTAATTGCGTGTTTTTCTGTATCAGCATAAACAACTACCCTGTAAATTTTATCCCCTATAGTTTTTAGAACTCTTTCATTTTCGTTGTAGTCATTTATTTCTGCTGTATTGCTAACAGGATTATATATCCAACAATAGCGTTCTTTTTCCTTTTCACCATCCTCATATACTTCAATCCAAGCCTCACCCCACTTATCAGAGTAAGCTTCTTTATATCGTTGTGCTTTTTGATAATCAGTAGTTACATTACAGATATGATAATCTGAATAATTTCCTTTTGTAATAATATAAATTTTCACACTTTCACCTCTTTGGTTAATTACGCAATATCTGTTTTTATCTGCTCATTTTGCCACTATAAATGCAATTATTCAAGGATAAAAACGGAAATCACGGTTTTAGCTGTAAAACTATACTTTTATTGTTTCCAAACTTTCCAAAAACTGTTTCATAAAAATGTTATAATCTTCGACTCGCTTGTTTTCTCTGTCCAAATCTGATTTAGCTTGCCGTATTTCATCCTTTAACGACTTCAAAAAGTTTTTCTTATATTCTTTGACACTTTCTGGAGTATCGTCAAATGTCTTGTTTATAATTCGCATATAATAATCATAGTCTTGATCTGTACTTATACACATGTCAATCTGGTTTAGCGCAAATGTCTTAATGTTTTCATGCAGGCCAGTCGGTGGTTTCCATTTCTCCACTTCTTGTTTGATGCGTTGATACACTTTATCTTTTGCAATCATCTCATTCAAACACTGTTTGGCTCTATCTATACACGAATCATGTTCTGTACGCACATATTTAGCAAACTCTGTATCTGTCATTTGAGAAAATTTCTTATATTTCTCTACAGATTCTTCATAACGTTTTTGATAAAAGTTATCAGGTGCGAAATGCGTTGGTATAGGTGTTTTCAACCCTTTATCTCTACTTATTTTTGCTGCTAAACCAAAATTGCGAGAACAGAGTAAAAGAAAATCTTTTCCGGTTGTTATTGTTCCATTCTCAATAAAAGATGTAAATCCTGTTGGCATATTTAAAACTCCTCTTTTATTTGCTTTTCTTTTCGTCTAAATGAACGATTTAAGTATCTTTTACACCAATGTATGTCGTGTCGTGCATATCGTTTATTACGGATAGCTTCTTGACACCACTCACCCTTATCGTTCACTCTCTTGTAGAGACTCTTCTTCATTGTTATCATCACCATCTTTTACATATAAGTCAGTGTGGGCAAAAATAAGTGCCATTACAGTAGCTGCAAAACAACCACCGAATATCGCTCCAATGATAAAACATACAAACTGTAACATTATTCCACTCCTTCCTTAACAATTCATTACCTTTGACGCCTCTGTAAAGATTTTTGAAAAACCGGCGGTACAGGTAACTGCGGCTCTTTCAAACTGACGGTCAATAAGCTTGTCGTAATCTATAACAACACCGCCTACCTGAACCATTTCAAGCGCACAGTTTTTGTCAAGACCGATAATCTTACCGCCCTCAAGTTCGGGAGTGTGAAGAAGACTTGCACCGAGAGGTGTAATCATTCTGCCCGTAGCCTGAAAATCAAGACCTGCGTTTGAATCCTGAAGCTGAGAAAGCGAAAGAATCTTCTGCATTTCGGGAGTTGACGCAAGAATTGTGTTGAGTTCATACGGAGCAAGCTCTGTCCAAAGCTTTAAAAGGTCCTCATATGTAACCTTGCCGCCTGTTGCAACATTAAGT
>QWCB01002462.1_pt1 | contig 15467 bp, 11 predicted proteins | sample 1972511 | NCBI WGS metagenome assembly QWCB01 (sample SAMN09866719, study PRJNA288562) | Human gut metagenome isolate term5_stool, whole genome shotgun sequencing... | isolation source: gut | host: Homo sapiens | place: USA: California
ATTATGCGCGATAAGCATCGGCTACGCGAAGCTCTTCCCGAGCGGTCACCTATAAACGGGCTGCATTCGATGCTCGACCTGACAACAGGCACAGACTCCAGACTTCAGGATTTTTTCCGACAGACACAGCACGGCCTCGTCCTTAAACCCAACTCGGGTTCTGGTAGTCGAGATGTCCGTAGCGTCGTTTCAGAAGTAGAACTCCAAGACCTGGCGGTTGAGCCCGGTCAATACCTAGTCGAACAACGGTTTGTCGGGCCGGAGTTTTCAGTCGAAACTATTTCGTGGGCAGGCCAACATAGCCCGCTGGTCGTGACCGAGAAAGTAACTGGCGGAATAACTGGTCTCGTTGAGACTGGACATCATCAGCCAGCTCGTATTTATCCGCTTGGTCGTCGGGATCCACCGGAGCAATTTCCCCTTGCGCGAGGGCGCGTCCCAGCGCGGTCCCCGGCTCGATGACCAGGGCGTAGCAGGACACGTGGTCCACCCCAAGTTCCAGCGCGGCATCCAGGGAGGCCCGCCAATCAGCCAAGGTCTCTCCCGGCGTGCCATAGATGAGGTCCACGCTGACCTCGAGTCCTTGCGCGCGCGCCGCCCGCACGCCTGCTACCAGGTGCTTTTGCTGGTGCGTCCGGTCCAGAGTCGCTAACACGGCGGGAATGGCCGACTGCATTCCAAAAGACACCCGCGTAAAACCGCCCGCCGCCAGGGATTCCAAATACTGCGGCGTCACCGTGTCGGGGTTTGCCTCGGTCGTGACTTCCACATCGGTCGCCAGCCCGAAAGTTTCGCTCAGGCCACGCAAGACTCGGACCAAATCGGCCGCCGGTAAGACCGTTGGGGTCCCACCGCCGAAGAACACGCTGGTCAGCGCCCGGCCGTCCTGGTGAACAGCACCAGCGTCACCGGGACCAACGCCACCGACACCACCCTCGTGACGACCACCCTTGTGACCCCCGTCCTGGCACACCGCCTCAGCACCGGAACAATCAGGCGCGTACAGGCCGACTTCACGGAGCAACGCCGCGGCGTAGCCCTCCACACCAGGCCCCAGCGACAGATTCGGGTACGTATTGAAATCGCAGTAGCCGCAACGCCGCAGACAGTACGGCACATGCACGTAGGCGCAGAGCGTGCGCGGCGAACTCATCAGGCTTCGTCCGCCCCGTACCACGGCTCGCTGGGCGCAAATCCAGACTCGGCGGGCTTCTCCGTGGCGCTAACCCGCCCCAAACGGACCGTCACCTGGAACGACGCCGCCTGTTCACGTTCTTCCGCTGAGCCGCGCGCCAGGCGCACCACACACAAATCATGCACGTCACGGCCCTCACGAGCCGCCCTGCGCTCGAACGCCGTCAACACCCGACCGTCGAAACGCGGCGCGAAACCGCCGCGCTGGCCTTGTGGATCGTTTGCGTCGGGACGCTGGCCAACGTGCGGATTGGACAACCCGAGGGTGGACTCAACCACGTCACGCTGCTGCCAAGCGTAGTCGTCCCAATCAGTCGCCAGGCGCCACCGCCCCCCGTCTTCCAGCAGCCGGGCGACAATGGCCGCAAACTCTGGTGCCACCAGACGCCGCTTGTGATGGCGAGTTTTCGGCCACGGGTCAGCGAAAAACGTCCACATTTCGTGTACCGTCGCCTCACCGAGCAGAATGGGCAGGGCTTGCAGGGCATCGACGTCCGCAACTTTCAGATTGGGCAAGCCGTCGTAGTTGCGCACGGCGGAGGAGACGATTTTCGCCACCCCCGGCAGCCACACTTCAAATCCCAAGTAGTTGTTCTCCGGGTGCAGCGCGGCAGCGTGGGTGATTTGCTCGCCGTTACCGCAGCCGACTTCGACAATGAGCGGAGCCTCGCGGCCAAACACGACACGGGGGTCCAGGCGCTCCCCCTCGGCCACCATGGTCGGCCCCGCCCCGCGTTTCACGTCCAACAGGTAGGCGTCTTTGTACTTTTCAAAGGTCTTTTCCAGAGTTTGGCCCATGCGATCCCCGCGCCGGGCAAAAGTTCTGACCCGCGGGTAAGGCCGCTGGCGGTCAGGGGTTTCGTCGTCCCCGCCGGACTGGGCGTCGGCTCGAATCGTTTTGCCCATTACTTTTTCGGCTCCTCGTTGGATAGCGCGGCGATGAAAGCCTCCTGGGGAACCTCGACCCGCCCGATGGCTTTCATGCGTTTCTTGCCGGCCTTTTGCTTTTCCAACAGTTTGCGTTTCCGGCTGATGTCGCCGCCGTAGCACTTGGCGAGCATGTCTTTGCGCAGCGCCCGGATATTTTCCCGGGCGATGATGCGAGTGCCGATAGCTGCCTGGATAGGCACCTCGAACTGTTGGCGCGGGATGAGTTTGCGCAGTTTCGTCGCCATCGCGGTCCCGTAACTGTAGGCATTGTCCTTGTGAACGATGGCGGAAAACGCGTCAACCTGTTCCCCGTTCAGCAAAATGTCCACTCGCACCAGGTCGGCCGGAGCCATTCCGTCCAGGTGGTAGTCCAGCGAGGCGTAGCCCTTGGTGCGGGACTTCAGCTGATCAAAGAAGTCGTAAACAATCTCGCCCAAGGGCAGAGTGTAGTGCAGTTCCACCCGATCCGAGCTCAAGTACTCCATATTCTTCATGGCGCCGCGCCGATCTTGGCAAAGTTCCATGACCGGACCGACAAAGTCCGAGGGGGTCAGGATGGTCGCCGCCACCACCGGCTCGCGCACCTCCTTGACCTTACCTTCGGGGAACTCAGAAGGGTTCATGACGTGAGTTTCCGTGCCGTCTTCCGCCACCACCACGTATTCCACGTTCGGGGCGGTGGAAATCAGCACCAGGTCGAACTCGCGTTCCAGACGCTCGCGAATAATCTCGAGATGCAGCAAACCCAAGAAACCGCAACGGAAACCCGACCCCAGGGCGGCCGATGATTCCGGCTCAAAAGTCAGGGACGCATCATTGAGTTTCAGCTTGTCCAGCGCGTCACGCAACACCGGGAAATCGGTCCCGTCAATCGGGTACAGTCCCGAAAACACCATCGGCATCGGGTCGCGGTAGCCCGGCAAAGGTTCGCTAGCGCCCTTTTCCGCAGCGGTAACGGTGTCGCCCACGCGGGATTGGCGCACGTCCTTCACCCCGGTAATGAGGTAGCCGACTTCGCCCGCCCCGATACCTTTCGTGGGAATCGGATCCGGGCTGATAACCCCGAGTTCCAGCAGTTCGTGGGTGGTGCCGGTGGACATCATGTTGATTCGCTGACGGGCTGTGAGCGAGCCGTCCATGACGCGCACGTAGGTCACGACCCCGCGATACGTGTCATAAACCGAGTCAAAAATGAGTGCGCGGGTCGGGGCGTCCGGCTGGCCGGCGGGCGGCGGCACCTGGGAGACGATTTGGTCCAGTAGGGCCTGTACGCCCTCCCCGGTCTTGCCCGAGACTCGCAAGCAGTCCTCGGGCTGGCACCCGATGAGGTTCGCCAGTTCTTCGGCGTGCTTTTCCGGCATCGCGCCGGGCAGGTCGATTTTGTTCAGCACCGGGATAATGGTCAAGTCCCCCTCCAAGGCGAGGTAGAGGTTCGCCAGGGTTTGCGCCTCGATGCCTTGGGAAGCGTCCACCAGCAGCACCGCCCCTTCACAAGCCGCGAGCGAACGCGAGACTTCATAGGTAAAGTCCACGTGACCAGGGGTGTCAATCATGTTCAGGGCGTAGGCTTTGTCGCCTACCTGCCAGGGCATCCGCACGGCTTGGGATTTAATGGTGATGCCGCGTTCGCGTTCAATGTCCATCCGGTCCAGGTATTGGGCACGCATCTCGCGGTCCGAAACGACCCCGGTTAGCTGCAGCATCCGATCCGCCAGCGTCGACTTACCGTGGTCGATGTGGGCGATAATCGAAAAGTTACGAATCAGGGACGGGTCGGTGGCGGCGGGCGCAATCGACTGTAACAGGGCATCACCAGGAATGGGCATGGACTTCCTTATCTTTCTCGCTAGACATTCCATTTTGTCATTTTTCCCCCGTTTGCCCAATCTTTAGCGGGCTGTAAGGGGCTGGATCTCCCGCCGCGAAGTTCACCGGAGGACCTTCGCGCACAAGTTTTGGCAATCGCCCTGGTTGTTGCCCGGTGCGGCGTTCCTCCGGTCAGGAATAATTTGGGCCTGTCGGACTATTGCGCAGGAACGCGGAAACTGTTAACTTAAAACATCTCTAATCTCGCCGCAGAGATTGTTCGCTGACCAGGACGCGTTAGCCACTTCTTAGCTGCAGGTCACCGGGGGTTCCCCGCGCCACGGGAACGCCGGTTTTATCACGCCAGCCAGGATATATCCCGCATCTACACCACTCGTTAACCTATGTCGGGCAGTACACCCGCGAAACTCAAAGTCTAGGGGGAATCCATGTCAAAGCTGTCTTCCAAACCGTCTATCGCGATTTTATTAGTCCTTGCTTTGCCGTTTGTTTTGTCGGGGTGTTCCCAGCGCGATTCTGCTCCGAGTGAGGCGGCGGCTCCCAAGCTGTCCATTTCCGACATTAAACAGGAGGTTCAAGAAAGTTGGATGCCTACCCAATTCCTCGCGCAGGCATCATTCCGTTCGGATAAGCACCTGGATTTGAAGCCTGTCAAGGAGGAGTCCTCTTATCGCCAGATTTCTTTTCGGTGTGCACAAGACTCGCCCTCTCCCGTTTCGATTTGGCTTCGGCACGACAGCGAATTGCGTCGGCTAGCGGAAATCGGAGCCTGCGATTCAGGTGTGGGGCTCCAAACTGTGGGACTTCCGACCTCGCTGTTTCCTCAGGCAGAACAAGCACTGTTCATCGCCAACGATGACACCCGCATCGCCGCGGTTGTTTTTGAAACCAACCAAGAAACGCCCTTGTGAAAGTGTCCCGTATCGGTGTGCCGACACCGAAAACCAGCACAAAACATCTAGGTGATGAGCGGCATCGCGAACGTGGGACGTAGCCTGAATCCGTTAGCTCAGCGTTCTCACCACCGATTTGCGAATATGGCGCAAAATGGCGTAGGATATTTCCTTGTGTGTCGCCAAAACCGGCGAAAATCAATACTTTTGAGGGAAGAACATTGGCAAATATTAAGTCTCAGATAAAGCGGATTCGCACCAACGAAAAGGCGCGCCAGCGCAACTTGGCCGTGCGCTCCGAGCTAAAGACCCTGGTGCGCAAGACCCGCGAGGCTATCGAGGCTGGGGATAAAGCCGCAGCCGAGGCCAACTTGAAGGTGGCCACCCGTCACCTTGACGTGGCAGCTTCCAAGGGTGTCATCCACAAGAACCAGGCGGCTCAGCGCAAATCTAAGCTGGCCACCCGCGTTGCTGCCATGCAGTAACCGGTTTCTCTAAGCTATTTGAAAACGTCCACCTTTTGGTGGACGTTTTCTTTTTGCCCACAACAGCGCGCAAACTAATCGGTTTAAGTCGCGTATATCATCTGGTCTAAACTGGATACGTTGATTGTCGGAAAGAAGAGGAATAATGGCTGAAAATACCCCGGAAACCCCAGACACCCCGCAGTACCGCTACACGGCTGAGATGGCGGGGGACCTGGAAGCAAAATGGCAACGGATTTGGGACGAAACCGGCGCATTTAACGCGGATAACCCCAGTGGCTCCCTGGCCGGCGACCTGGCAAAACGTGAAAAATACTTCATCCTCGACATGTTCCCCTACCCCTCCGGCAAAGGTCTGCACGTGGGACACCCGCTGGGCTATATCGCCACCGACGTGGTGGCCCGTTACCAGCGCGCCCAGGGCAAGAACGTGCTCTACACCATGGGTTACGATGCGTTTGGCCTGCCCGCCGAGCAATACGCCCTGCAAACCGGCCAGCACCCAGCCATCACCACGCATGACAATATCGCCAACATGAGCAAACAGCTGGCTCGCATTGGTTTGTCCCACGACCGGCGGCGCTCTTTCGCCACGACCGACCCGGACTATTTCAAGTGGACCCAGTGGATTTTCCTGCAAATTTTCAACTCCTGGTATGACCCCGAAGCTCCGCGCCGCGACGGCTCCGGAAAGGGCGCGGCCCGGCCGATTACCACCCTGGTAAAGCAGTACGAGGACGGCACCCGCCCCACCCCGGACGGGCGGGCTTGGGCCGAGCTTTCCGCAGTGGAACAGGCGGAACTCATTGATGCCGAGCGCCTGGCTTACGTGGCATACGCGCCGGTGAACTGGGCACCGGGCTTGGGCACGGTGCTGGCTGACGAAGAAGTCACCGCCGAGGGGCGTTCCGAACGCGGTAACTTCCCCGTGTTTAAGACGAAACTGCGCCAGTGGATGATGCGCATCACCCGCTATGCGGACCGGCTAGATGCCGACCTGGCCACGATTGACTGGCCCGATAAGGTCCGCACCATGCAGCACAACTGGATCGGCAAGTCTTTCGGCGCCACCGTAAACTTCCAGGTCGAAGCCGGTCAAGGGCCGCAGCCGCAAACTTTGCAGGTCTTCACGACCCGGCCCGACACGCTGTTTGGCGCGACTTTCATGGTCATTTCCCCGGAACATCCGCTGGTGGGGGCCGAGGACTGCGCGGACGCGGAGTTGCAGGTGCCGGACGCTTGGCCGGAGGGGACTCGACCGGAGTGGACCGGCGGATACGCGACCCCGCGCGCAGCAGTGGCGGCCTACCGGGCGCAAGCCAGCGCAAAGAGCGACAGCGAACGGACTGCGGAAACCGACTTCACCGAAAAGACCGGCGTGTTTACCGGCATTTTTGGGACGAATCCGGTCAATAGTTCCCTGGTGCCGATTTTCGTGGCGGATTACGTTTTGATGGGGTACGGCACCGGCGCGATTATGGCCGTGCCCGCCCACGACGAGCGCGATCACGCCTTCGCCAAAAAGTTCAACCTGGACATTATCCAAACTATTTCCGGCCCGGACGGCCTGGATGTACAGACGGAACCCTGGACCGGCGACGGCGTCATCGAAAACTCCGCCAACAGCGAAATCAGCCTGAACGGCCTGGGCAAGGCCGAGGCTATCGCAAAAATCAGCGACTGGCTGGCGAAAACCGGGCGGGGCGAAAAGACCGTGACCTACCGTCTGCGTGACTGGCTGTTTTCCCGGCAACGCTACTGGGGCGAGCCTTTCCCCGTGGTTTACGGCTCTGACGGGCGGGTTCACGCCCTGCCGGAGGAGATGCTCCCCCTGGAGCTACCCGAAGTGTCGGACTTCCGGCCCCGGACTTTTGACCCCGACGACGCCCACTCCACCCCGGAATCTCCGCTGGGCCGCGCTACGGACTGGATGACTGTCGAGCTGGACCTGGGCGAAGGCAAGCAGACCTACACTCGTGACCAAAACACCATGCCGAACTGGGCGGGCTCGTGCTGGTACGAGCTGCGCTACACCGACCCGGACAACCCCACGGCTTTTGCCAGCCCCGACAACGAAGCCTACTGGATGGGCCCGCGTCCCGAAGCGGGCAACCTCAGCGGCGGCACGGATTTGTACGTGGGCGGCGTGGAACACGCGGTGCTGCACCTGCTGTACGCGCGTTTTTGGCACAAGGTCCTCTACGACTTGGGATATGTCTCCAGTTCAGAGCCGTTCCATCGCCTGTTCAACCAGGGCATGATCGAGGCCTACGCCTACACGGATTCGCGCGGGCAATACGTCCCGGCTGACGAAGTGGAGGGCAGCGAAGAGGACGGCTTTACCTGGCAGGGCCAGCCCGTCAACCGCGAGTTCGGCAAGATGGGCAAGTCGCTAAAGAACATCGTCACCCCTGATCAGATGTGCGCGGATTACGGCGCGGACACATTCCGGGTTTACGAAATGTCGATGGGGCCGCTGGATATGTCCCGCCCGTGGGACACTCGTGCGGTGGTCGGTTCCCAGCGTTTCCTGCAGCGGCTGTGGCGCAATATCGTCGATGAAAACACCGGCGCGCTCACCGTCAGCGACGACGCCCCGGATTTGGCGACCGCGAAAGTGCTGGCTCGCACCATTCACGATGTCACTGTGGAATACGACAATCTGCGCGTGAACACGGCTATCGCCAAGATGATTGTGCTGAACAATCACCTCACCGGACTGTCCCAGGTGCCGCGTGAGGCCGCAGAAGCGCTGGTCGTGATGGTCGCCCCCATCGCTCCGCACATCGCGGAGGAACTGTGGGAACGTTTGGGTCACCAGGGCGGAATCGCCCGTGCCACGTTCCCCGTCGTGACCGATGAGTCGCTGTTGGCTGCTGATGAGGTCACTTGCGTGGTTCAGGTGGCGGGCAAGGTGCGCGCGAAAGTGTCGGTGGACCCCGAGATTTCCGAGGCGGATTTGCAGGCGAAAGTCCTGGCGGAACCGGCCGTGGTGAAGTTGCTGGACGGGCGCGAACCGAAGCGGATTATCGTGCGCGCCCCGAAGCTCGTGTCCCTGGTTTTGTAGGATTTGTCAGTACAAAAAATTCGCTAAATTACGGGATTTCAACGGTTTCCGGCTTGCAAAGTTAGGTATACCTAACTTAGGCTATGCTCATGAAGAGAATTAAAAACAAGCAAATTAAAGAAACCTTGACTGTAGCTGCGATTTTGTGCCTGGGAGCCTCTCTCAGCGCGTGCAGCGGGACACCCAGCGCCAGCTCAGATTCAGCCGCACCAGGCAAGCCCCTGGTCCTCACCACATTTACCGTGTTGCAGGACATGGCTCAAAACGTTGCCGGAGACCACCTGGAAGTCCGCTCTATCACCAAACCTGGGGCGGAAATCCACGATTATCAACCCACGCCCTCGGACTTAAAGTCGGCGCAGAAAGCGAAACTGATTTTAAATAACGGGCTGGATTTGGAACGCTGGTTCACGAAGTTTACCACCGACCTGGATGCCAAAAAGGTCAACGTTTCGCAGGGCGTGGAGCCTATTCCGATAACCGAAGGCGACTACAAGGGTAAGCCCAATCCCCACGCTTGGATGAGCCCGAAAAACGGCGCCCTCTACGTGAAAAATATGGCAAAAGCCTTCTGCGATTTAGATGCCCAGAACTGCTCCGAGTACCAGGAAAATGCCAAACAGTATGGCGCCAAGATTGAAAAAGTCGGCGAGGACATCACCTCCACTCTTTCTCATCTCGACGCGTCACAACGCACTTTGGTCAGCTGTGAGGGAGCTTTCTCGTATTTGACTCGGGACTATAACCTAAACGAAAAATTCCTGTGGGGCGTAAATGCCGAAGGAGCCCTCACTCCCTCTCGCGTAGCGGAAGTGGAAGACTACGTGAAGCGAAACCACGTTCCCGCAGTATTCTGCGAGTCCACCGTGGGAGACAAAATGCGACCCGTTGTGGAAGCTACGGGAGCGAAATTTGGTGGGGAATTGTATGTTGATTCCTTGTCAGACGCAGATGGAGACGTTCCGACCTATCTGGATCTGTTGCGCTACGACGCAGATCTGATTACCCAAGGGTTGACTCAGAAATGAGTGACACTCTCGACAACCGCATAGCGCCAGGCGGGTCTGAAACTGAGTCCAGCTCAAAATCAGCCCCACCTATATTAGAAGTCTCAGATTTGCATGTTCGTTACGGGGCTAATGTGGCACTGGAAGGTGCCAGTTTAACCGTGCCGCGCGGTCAAATTTGTGGTCTGGTAGGGATGAACGGATCGGGGAAATCGACACTGTTCAAAGCCATCACCAACAGCGTTTCGTATCAAAAGGGCAGCATTAAAGTTGCCGGAATTGACGCAAACCAAGCCCGGAAACAGCGACTGATTGGTTATGTTGCACAAAACGAGGAAATCGATTGGGACTTCCCGGTTAACGTAAACCAAGTCGTCATGATGGGGCGATATGGATTTATGGGACCGACCCGTCGTCCCAAATCTGCAGATCTGGCAGCGGTGCAAGCCGCGTTAGAAATGGTGGAATTGCAAGATTTGCAACAGCGCCAAGTTGGAGCGTTGAGCGGCGGACAAAAGAAAAGGGTGTTTATCGCCCGCGCGATTGCCCAAGGGGCACCACTCCTGCTCCTCGATGAACCGTTTGCCGGAGTAGACAAATACTCCGAAACCAATATCATCGATTTGCTGCGCAAAATCTCAGCAAAAGGCACCACGGTGGTGGTTTCAACCCACGATTTGGCTTCTTTGGAAAAGCTCTGCGATGAGGTGGTTTTGTTATATCGCCGCGTGGTTTATCAAGGCAATCCTGCTGGAGCCTTGGACCCACAGAATCTCGCGAAAGCGTTTGGATTAAATCCCGCCGCGTCGGGAGGTGGACAGTGAATTTTTATGAAATCTTTATCGAAATGTGGACACAGCAGTTTATGCTCCGCGGCATTATTGTCACCGGAGTCGCGGCGGCGGTTTGCGCCGTGTTGTCCTGCTGGCTGGTCCTGATTGGCTGGTCACTGTTAGGTGACGCCTTGTCCCACGCAATTCTTCCCGGAATCGTCGTGTCCTACCTTTTGGGAACGCCCTTCGCAATAGGAGCCCTCGTGGCAGCTTTGCTGGTGGTGGGATTGATTGGCGCAGTGCGGGGGCGCGGACGGGTCAAAGAAGACACAGCTATTGGCGTGGTATTCACAACTATGTTTGCCTCCGGTCTGGTCTTAATCAGCCTGTTCCCCAGTCATATCGATTTGCACCATATTTTGTTTGGCGACATGCTCGGTATCACCAGAGTCGATATGTGGCAGGTCTTGATATTGAGCCCACTCGCTCTGGTGCTGTTGTTATACAAAAAGCGGGATTTGGTGCTGTATGCCTTCGACAAGACTCATGCCCACACTATCGGCATCTCTACAACCTGGTTGGCGACTTTGTTGCTGGTAGCTCTCTCTTTGACAGTCGTGGTGGCGATGCAGGCAGTGGGCGCAATCCTCATCGTGGCACTGGTGATTACCCCTGGCGCAACCGCCCGGCTGCTCACAAACCGGTTCAACGCTATGCTATGGATAGCCCCTTTGCTTTCCGTATCCTGCGTCGTGCTGGGAGCCTATATTTCCTACTGGTTCGATACAGCGTCAGGAGCCACGGTCGTGCTGCTGGAAGGCGTATTGTTCCTGATTGTTTGGCTGGTGGATTTGCTTCGGCAACAGCGTCTGCAACGCTATCATGGCGCACAGTCTGCTACCTCCGGTCCTGACCCGGAACCTCAACAGGTTGCTTCTTGAAGCAACCCCCTACGGCAAAGTGAGGTACCGCAATACAGCCTTGGCGCTGCCCTTGTTGAGGTCGCCTGTTTGCGCCAACTGGCCCAACCCAGACCCGAAAACAAACATATCACCACTGGTGGCAGCATCTTTCAAGGGCGGAGCGACGCCTTCCCAGAGGAATTTTCCGTCAACGATTCCGTAGCTCAACAGCCCGCTGTTACCTTCGGTGAACACGGCTTTTGTCCCGTCAGACGCCAGCGGAGCCCCCGGAGCTTTCAGATTGATGACCACGCCGTCCCCGGTAGTCCAGGTTTTGGCCGCACAACCGGGCCAGGACGCACAGGTTTCCCCGGTCGCACCCAGGAAATACGTCCGGTCGGGCATGAGGACGGGAACTTTCCCGGATTTCAAGGCGGCCAGAGCACTGTCAGTATCCAGCCGCAGCCCGGCGTGCAGTTGGTCGTGCAGGGCTTGAGCGGCCACAGAGGGGCACTGGCCCTCCCCAACTACACCACCGTCAGAACCGTGAATTTGCCAATGCACCTCAGCAGCGCTTTGCGGGTCAGCGGAGGCAAAAAAACCGGCTTCCAACATGGAAATCTGGGGGGCAGACCCCAGTTTCGAGGTGTCGAGAGAACCGATTTTCATGTTGATGATTTGGGAATAGCTCCAGGTATTTTGCCGGTTAGACCCGTCTTGATTGGAAGTCGTCACTCCCAGCAAAGTCACTGACCCCCGAGTTTGCACCAGCAGAGGTTGGGCGGCCTGGGCGTTTGGCACCATGAGCGGGAACTTGCCTTTCCACGCAAAGTCCGGCGTGACGTACACCGCCTGCACCCCGGCCGAATTGCCTTCCGCAACCGCGATAGGAACCACCAGGAACTGGTCAAAAATGGCTCCCAAAACGTGCTCGCCGGTCGCTAAATCCCAAATGTCATTAGGCAAGTCCCCCACCGCAACATTGCCGCTGGGGTCGATACGCACCACCTTTTTCGCGGCATCCGATTCGCAGGTAATCGAGCTCTGCCACAGCTGTTTCAGGCAATAGTCCAGGGGTAGGTCATCGTAGGTTTTCGACCATTTCGCGGTGCCGGTCGTTTCGTCTATCAGCGCAATAGCCTGAGTCTGAGCCTTGCCATCAGTGCCTTTGACCAGCACAAGCTGTTCGTTTTCAGCCAATTTAGCGGTCACGCCGGTAGCGGCGTCCTGGGCTGCCAGAGAATCTTGGGAATCGGCGTAATCCCACACCTGCACCGTGCGCGGATCCTTCATCTTCGCGGGCATTGCCAGGGTCCAGGCTTCTTTCAACGGGGCGACCGTGGTGATTTTCTTCACTTCCGCGTTGCTGCGAATCCGGGCGGTATCACCAACCCACTGTGTCGTGGCAGTCACCAACACCACCACCGCCAGGGCCAGAATGACCGCGCCAATGATGCGTTCGACCAAACGAGGCTGGCGCGCCGCGGCAGCAGAATCGCTTAAATCCGGTTTCTGTTTTTTCACTGCTTCAGTTTATCCCGGCTATAGCAACGAAAAACTGCCTTTCGAGAAGTTTTCCACAGGGGAGGGCAATTCCGGGTTTTCCACAGGTAAAACATTTTCGACTTTCCGCGCCGGTGGGTCGCGATTAGTTTCACAAGCAAGGGGCGGACAGTTCCCGGCACGATAGAGGAGGTAGCCAGGATGCTAAATAAGTTTGGACAAACGGACCGCGACCGGCTCACTGCCAGTGTTTTTGAGCGGGCCAGAGCTGCGGGTGTGGGCTATCTGGACGATGCCGAGCCGGATTACCGAACCGCGCGCCGTCCTGCGCCGACCCCCGATTTTGGCGCGGATGGGAACCCACCGACTCGCGGTAACCTGGCTGGGCGGGCTGAGGACCTGGTACAGGGCTTTGAAAGCAGTCTCCAGGTCAGGCCTGTCGCCGAGCGTGAGCAGCGGTTGCGCCTGGCACCCAGCCCGCGAGTAGCGACTTTAATTGCGGCGTTTATGCTGGTAAGCGGGCTTTTGGTAGTGGGTTGGCAGGTGTTTGCCGCTCCGCCCGCATCCCCGCCTGCCGGGGTGCTGTCCGGGGACGCCACAGGGAAAACGGATTCCAAAACGGGCAGTTCCGCAGGTCCGGGTGCCGCGCTGGCAGCCGCTGAGGGGAAAGCCGGCGATACCGCGGCGGGCAAGGCCGGTGCTTCGCCCTCGCCGGGTGCCGCCCCGCGCCTGTTTCTGCCCGGCGCGAACGGTGCCGAAGTCGTGGTTCACGTGGCCGGAGCGGTAAGCCATCCCGGAGTGGTTCACCTGGCGGATCCGTCTCGCGTGGCCGATGCTCTGGAAGCGGCGGGCGGAGCCCTGCCCGAAGGGGATCTGAGCACCCTGAACCTGGCCCGTCCTCTCACGGATGGAGAAATGATTTATGTGGCTCGACCTGGGGAAACTCCCCCGCCGAGCGCGGGGGGAAACACGGGCAGCGCACCGGGCTCGGGCACCAAGTCAGCGGGAACTGATGGCGAAAAAGTGAACCTGAACACCGCGGACTTGGGCACTTTGCAGACCCTTTCCGGCATCGGTCCGGCCCTGGCCCAACGCATTGTGGATTACCGCGAGTCCAACGGGCGTTTCGCTTCGGTGGATCAGCTCGACGAAGTCAGCGGGATTGGTCCGGCGCTGATGGCGCGGCTGCGCGACCACGTGTGCGTGTGAGGAATCGTGATGACTGTGCAGGGCGAAACAGCGTTCATTGTCCGGCGGCTGCGCACCGACCGGGACTATCGCCCCGCCCCGCTGGATTTGCGCTTGGCGATTCCGGCGGTGAGTCTGTGGGTCGCGCTGTTGGTGGCGGGAAGCCGCGGGGAGCGTGTCGCGCTGGTGGTGAGCGTCGGGTTTGCCCTGGTCGCGGTTATTGCGGGGGGTGCGTTGGGGTGGTTGCACCGGTCACAAGCCCGTGGGGGCAGGCGTGGCACGCTCACGCCCATCCGCGTGGGGAAACGCGACGTTGAAATGCCTGGTTGCACGGTAAATCGCTACCCGGAAGCGCCAGGCCGAGCAGGGAAAGCTGGCGCGGTCATGCCCGCCCGCCGGCGCCACCGCCTGTTTCCGCGCGGCTCCGGGCTGGCCACGCTGCTGATTACCGCCCTGGTCATTGCCATCGTTTTTGGGACGCTGGCGCTGCGTCTGGAACTCGGTTCGCGCGATGCTCTGGCCGTGATTGGCACTCACCCGACCGCCCGTTTTGACGTGAAAGCCCAGGTCGTCTCGACTCCGAAACTGAGTTGGAGGGACAGTTACCGCGTTGACCTCAAAGTGATCCGCCTGACTTGGCACGGCTCAACCTACCCCACCCACGCCCTGCTGCAGGTCAAAGGGGCTGGCTGGGAGGGTATCCCCCTCGGTTCGTGGGTACGTCTGCGCGCCGGCCTGGCCAGTCGGGACCTTTCCACCCAATACCTGGGCTATGCGAAGTCTCCGACCGGTCCTGAAATTATCGGACCTCCGACCGGGCGTTTTGTGTTTGTCAATGCGGTGCGCCAGCGCCTGCGCGAGGCCACGGCGGAGCTTTCGGAATCAACGGCGGGAATGATTATGGCGATGAGCCTGGGGCTGACTGCCGTCCAAGACCCCCTGGACCGCGAATCTATGCAGGTAGCAGGCTTATCACACCTGACTGCCGTGTCTGGAATGCATCTCAGCGTGGTGCTGGCCGTGGCGCTGGGGCTGACCGCTCGGAAACGCCGCGGGGTGCAAGTCGTAGTGGCAGCGGGGATTATGGTGATTTTCCTGGCCATGCTGGAGGGCTCCGCCTCCGTCACGCGCGCGGCGGCAATGGGGGCGTTGACGCTGGTAGGACTGGGGATAGCCCGTCCGTCCCGCTCGCTGTCCTCCCTGTCCGCGGCCATCATCGGAATGCTGTTGGTGCAGCCGTTCCAAGCGACTTCCTGGGGCTTTGCCCTGTCCGTAGTGGCGACCGGCGCCATCGTGACCGGCGGGCCTTACTTGGCGGCCTGGTGCGCACGGTTCTTGCCGCGCCTGATTGCTCTGCCGCTTGCTGTTTCCCTCAGTGCGCAGCTGGCTTGTGCGCCACTAATGCTGGTCATGCGCGGGAAGTTGCAGGTTTATTCCCTGCCGGCGAACCTGTTGACCGGAGGGGTTTCATCCATAGTGACCGTGGGCGGTTTAGGGCTGGTCGCACTAGCAGCCTTGGCGGGGCTCCCGGCCGCGTCATTTGCCGTTATTGCGGTGCCGGTGCGGTTATTGGAACAGGGCGCGACACACGTCACCGGGTGGGCTGCCGCGTGGATTGCCGGCGTGGCCAGGTTCTTTGCCAGTCGACCGGGAGCGGAAGTCGACTGGTTGGAAAATCCAGCGGCGGGCGTGACCGGG
>QWCB01003559.1_pt1 | contig 15464 bp, 9 predicted proteins | sample 1972511 | NCBI WGS metagenome assembly QWCB01 (sample SAMN09866719, study PRJNA288562) | Human gut metagenome isolate term5_stool, whole genome shotgun sequencing... | isolation source: gut | host: Homo sapiens | place: USA: California
ATACAAAATGGTGCCATAACCACTCTGGAAAGATTCGTTAATCTTCGCCTCCGTCTTGGCGAAAGCATCGGCAGGAACGATGGCACGCAGCACGTCCTTGGTCAGATCCCACAACTTGTGATGGTGTTCACCCAGCAACACGACGATGCGTGTCGACTGACTGTTGAACGCCGACGGCACATGCTTCACGGCCTGCGCCACCAACTCACGGAGGGCATCATCTGTGATGGGCGATTCATTTTTCAATGCATAATAACTACGGCGATGCGCAACGGCATCTAAAAAACTTCTGCTCATAATTCGTATTCTACTTTAGTTTGATGTAAAAAAGAAACTTCTGACCGTCTATCTCATCAGAAATCCATGATACAAATATACCAAAAATTCCGCACATCCCCACTCGTTCAGTGAAGAAAAAGTAGGAAAGACGGGGTGATACCTTATTTAAATATAGCCTACATGCGAATATAACCTACCGGGAAATGATGTTTGAATGGGGCAGAACAAAATGAAACTCCCTCCATCTGTCATAAACATTACAGAGCTACTATTGGGCATTCTCTATCTTCATATCCTGTAGGCATACTCTGATTTGGGACGCCCGCTGTTGAGAATTCTGCAATGAGAGATATAAAAGAAACATAACGGCAACGCCTCACAGACACGATTTTTTTTGTTTTAATATTTGGTTATTTTAAATAAAAAAATTAAATTTGCCTAGTATAAGTAACAACCTAAAACCAAACATACTGAAAAACATTTCTGCGTACCATTTTTGACTGGTCGAAGATTCGTCATGCTCCAGAAAAAAAATAATACGAATTGAAACGATAACCTAAATATCAAATATACGAGTCTATGAAAAAAACCTTTTACCTATCCTTATTATTAGGATGTCTGTGTATGGTAGGCTGTAAAGACGACAGCACGGATAGTGGTCAACCTTATGACCCCAACCGACCGGCTACCTTTACGGAATTCACGCCCACAGAAGGTGCCGTGCGCACACGCATGTACATCAAAGGCAGCAACTTTGGTACAGATGAATCCAAAATTCATGTAAACATCGGTGGCAAACGCGCCAAGGTCATTGGCTCTGACGGCAACACTATCTATTGTATGGTGCCAAGTCGGGCCTACAGCGGAGAAGTTGTAGTAATGATGGAAGGCGAGAAGGGCGATACGGCGCAGACCTACACGTTTGACCAGAAGTTTACCTACAACACAAGAACGGTCGTAGGCACCTTGCTTCGTAAAGTGGATGAGAACAACGAGTCGGGTTTCTCGGACGGCAGTTTTGACGGAGAGGCATCGGTTCCATCAAACGATTGGTTGGTATTTGATCCAAAGCCACAAAACGGTGGGGACAAACTATTGTTCTCAAGTAACTATTACGATGGGCTGCGGGTACTGAACCTTACCCAGCGAACCGTCACTCGCCTGTTTCCAAGGTCACAATATAAAAGCATGCACTCCTTTACTTTCTCTGTGGACGGTGACACGCTGTTCTTCCCTGATGACAACGGACAAGCTACCAGTTCACAGCTGGCCAATATCTATTATGCGCTTCGGTCTGAAAATTTCCGCAAGATACGTCCATACAACTATGCCCCTTGCAGCTACGCCATGGTATGCATGCCTGATGGTTACAAATTTTATTGCTGTTGGAAAAATGCAGCCGTCTATCGCATGGGTGATAACTCTGGTGGAATACCACATGTAGATAATGATCGCGTATTATGCTTCAAGCTAGATCAACTGGTTGCAACAGGTGGGGAACAAACGGTGATGATCCTCCATCCATCGGGTAAATACATGTATATGTTCAGTAAAAAGCGTGGAGCTATTTTACGTTCTAACTATAACCCAACAACCCACATGTTCGAGGGTCTGACCATCATAGCAGGCTCACTGACCCAAAGGGGAGCACAGGAAGGTATTGGTTCAACCGCTCGATTCCACACAACCTGGGCGGGTGTATTTGTTAAGAACCGAGAGTATGTAAATAATCCTCGTCCAGACGGCGAGTTATATGACTTCTATTTTACTGATAGTGGCAATCACTGTATCTGGAAACTCACGCCTGACGGCGTTGCCAGCATTGCGGTGGGCCGAAGCAATTATACGGCTGACCACCAGTACTCGGGCTATGTAGATGGTGATCCATTGAAAGAAGCACGCCTGCATAGGCCTTGTGGTCTGGCCTACGACCCCAGTGATGAAATATGGTATATAGGTGACAATAACAACCGTGGCATTCGCTATGTGGCAACAGAATAACCTTTAACAATCTAAGCTATATGAAAAAATATATCATCCTATTTTTATTGACGGTACTGTGGACCACAACTACATACGCTCAAGATCAGGAAATTATAGAAGTTAGCGGCACTGTCACCGACGAGCAGCGCGAGCCTTTAATTGGTGTTAGCGTCACTATCAAAGGCGTTGTCGGCAAAGGTGCAGTGACTGACATTGACGGCAAGTACACCATTAAAGTGCCTCTCTACTCGCATTTAGTCTATTCATACATCGGACTGGAAACGCAAGAGGTATTCGTGAAAGAAAAGAAGATATACAATGTCGTACTAAAAGAAGACAAGAAAACCGTTCTCGACGAGGTAACCGTAACGGGTACTGGTGTGCAGAAGAAGATTACACTGACAGGTGCAGTGACGACAGTGGACACAAAAGATCTACGAACGCCTACCGCCAGCATTTCCAACTCATTTGCAGGAGTTGTTCCTGGTGTGTTCGCTCGCCAGACAACAGGTCAGCCTGGCGACAACGTTTCCGAGTTCTGGATTCGTGGTGTCTCCACCTTTGGTGCAGGACAGAGTGCGCTGGTATTGGTAGATGGATTCGAACGTAATCTCAACGACATCAACATTGAAGACATCGAAACGTTTACTGTCTTGAAAGATGCCTCGGCAACCGCTATTTATGGCTCTCGTGGTGCCAACGGCGTATTGCTCTTTACAACCAAAAGAGGCCGACAAGGCAATACCCAAGTTCGCGGAAAGGTGGAAACCAGCTATAGCACACAAACCGTTTTGCCAAAGTTTGTGAATGGTCCTACCTATGCACGCATGATGAATGAGGCACTGACCACCCGCAATGAGCCTGCTGCATTTACTGACGATGATATCTACTTGTTTGAAAGTCAATTAGACCCAGAGGTGTTTCCAGATGTCAACTGGATGGACATGATTCTAAAGAAAGGCGCTCCTACCTACCGTGCCAATATTGATGTGAATGGTGGTGGCAACTTCGCACGCTACTTCGTATCCGCCAGTTACGTCAACGAAGGCGGTATGTACGAGACAGACAAAGCCCTGAAGGACTATGATACCAACTCGAACTATAACCGTTTCAACTACCGAATGAACGTCGACATGGACTTGTCAAAGACAACCTTGTTGAAAGTAGGCGTATCGGGATCAATGGAAAAACAAAACAAACCTGGGGCTGACTACAGATGGATATGGCGTTCGCTCATGGAATACAATCCCATTACCACACCTCTTAAGTATAAGAATGGCCGCTGGGGATCGTCTGGTGACGAAGGTAGAAACAACCCATGGGTGCTGGTTACCCAAAGTGGATATAACGAAACCTGGAAAAGCACGGTACAGACAACAGCTACGTTGGAGCAAGACTTCCGATTTATCACCCCTGGACTGAAGTTCATCGGGCGCTACGGTTTCGACATTTACACACGCAACGGCAACAATCATTCGAAGTCTCCGGAAGGATGGCGCGCTGAAAGACTTCGTAACTCAGCGGGCGAAATTGAGTTTAGAAAGTTGGTCAACGAATCACTGATGACATCCAACCCATACTCTAACGGTGAAAGAAAAGAATACCTCGAGGCTGAATTGCACTATGAGCGTGCTTTCGGTGACCATCAAACGGGTGGGGTGTTGAAATATACTCAAGACAAAACCATCAACAACTCTGAACAACGTTGGCTTTCTGGCATGGACAGGACCATCGCAGCCATTGAGCGACGTCACCAAGGTATCGCAGGGCGTTTCACTTATGGTTGGAAATATCGTTACTATTTCGACTTCAACTTTGGTTACAACGGTTCTGAAAATTTCGCCAGCGGTCACCAGTTTGGTTTCTTCCCAGCTTATTCTGTGGCATGGAACTTAGGTGAGGAGCCGCTTGTAAAGCAAAAACTACCTTGGGTTAACATGTTCAAGATACGCTATTCATACGGTAAGGTGGGCAACGATTACTTGTCAACACGCTTCCCTTATCAACCCACATTCTATGTATATGACAGTAAGAATGAAAAGAGTGATGACTCTAAGGCTGCGTCGAGGGCAGACTACACGTACGGTGATGTTGGTACTTCCCACTATTATTACAAAGGCTTGTACTACAAGCACCTGGCATCTAAGGAGGTGACCTGGGAAGTGGCAACCAAGCATGACCTTGGTCTTGACTTCTACTTCTTCGGCAATAAAGTAAGTGGTACCATTGACTATTTCCATGAACAGCGCGACGGCATCTACATGGGGCGTGGTCACCTGCCACAGAGTATCGGTGTTAATGCATCTGAGAAACCTTCGGCAAACATTGGATCAGTTGTTTCAAAAGGATTTGACGGCAACCTGGCATTCACTCAACAGATAGGGGAAGTTGACTTCACACTGCGTGGCAACTTTACTTATAGTAAAAGTGAAATTTTGGAATACGATGAGGCTTATAGCCATTACCCATATACCCAACAGGCTGGGTTCCGCGTAGGACAGGCCCGAGGACTGATTGCAGAAGGTCTTTTCAAAGACTATGAGGACATACGTTACCATGCCAATCAAGACGGTCTGACCAAAGAAGGGCTTGCATCCGGTGAAGTCAGCAAGGATATTGCTCCAGGTGACATCAAGTACAAAGATATCAATGGTGACGGCGTGATTGATGGAAACGATGTTGTACCTATCGGTGCCACCGTCAAACCAAACCTGATTTATGGCTTTGGATTCTCTGCAAGTTGGAAGGGATTAGACTTTAATGTACTGTTCCAGGGCGTAGGAAAATCATCGTTCTTTATTGGTGGATATACCGTTTATCCGTTTACAAAAGGATCGGAAGGCAACATCCTGACCGACGTGATAGACAACTACTGGTCATTGGGTAAGAACGAAGACACCAATGCCAAATATCCTCGCTTGAGCTATGGTGGAAATAGAAACAACTACCGTCGCTCAACCTACTGGCTGCGTGATGGTTCTTACTTACGTCTGAAGAATCTTGACATCGGATACACGTTACCAAAGAGAGTCGTTACAGCCATGCGGCTCAACAATGTCAGAATCTATTTTATGGGTACTAACCTGCTCACTTTTTCAAAATTCAACTTATGGGATCCCGAAATGGGCAGTTCTGATGGACAGAAATACCCACTGGCCAGAACGTATACACTGGGTATAACATTCAGCCTATAACCGATTAACAAGCATATAATCATGAAAAGAATCAAATATATTACCATCGGATTGCTGACCGTCAGTCTGGCATTGACCACGGTTTCATGTTCCGACTACCTGAAAGTAGACAAATATTTCAAGGATATTGAGTCTATCGACCACATTTTCTCTGATAAAGAAAGCACCATGCAGTGGCTTTCATTCTGCTACAGCCGTCTTCAAGGAGACAATATAGAGGTAGGACACAGCGACATCTGTCCAACCAATTTCTCCGATGACCAGACCTTCAACGAGGGAGAAGCCGGCAGACGCTACCGCCGATTCAAATTGGGTGAGTATGGTTATGGTTATGCCTTCCAAGATTACTATACCAACTCATGGCCTTGGGCATACGACGCCATTCGCCAAGCTTCTATCTTCTTGATGAATGCTCACGCTACAGAAGAACTGAACCAAAAGGAGATAGACGATCTAAAAGGACAGGCTCGTTTCCTTCGTGCTTACTTCTATTGGCTGCTCATCAGAAAGTATGGCCCCGTTCCAATCATGCCAACAGAAGGTGCCGACTATACAAAAAGCTATGACGAACTGTCGTATCCACGAAACACCTTTGATGATTGTGTTGATTTCATCGCAGAAGAAATGATTTTGGCAGCCAAGGATTTGCCGGAGAAGCGTGACAACCAAAACATCGCCCGACCCACCAAAGGGGCCGCACTGGCTGTTAGGGCAAAGGTATTGACGTATGCGGCAAGCCCGCTTTACAACGGAAACACCGAAATGGCCGACTTTGTAGACAAGCAAGGTAACCAGCTCATCTCTCAAACTTACGACGAGACTAAGTGGGCAAAGGCCGCAGCAGCGTGCAGGGATCTGATTGACTATGCTGATCAGACTGGTATTTATCGTATCTACACTACACCCGTGCGAGAGAAAGCTATTGACAATTCTTTCCCAGCAACCATTACACCTCCTGTGTGTGAGCCCTATTCCAGTCGTCCATTCCCAGAAGGATGGGCTGACATCGATCCGTTCGAGTCTTATCGTTCAGTTTTCAATGGCGAACTGTATGCTGCCGAGAATCCAGAGTTGATATTCACACGCGGCAAGAACGGTGACAAGGGCGATTTAGTAACAGATGGAGCCGTCACTGACTTGGTACGGCATCAGTTGCCTTCATCCTGTGGTGGTTGGAACATCCATGGCATGACACAAAAGCAATGCGACGCCTATGACATGGCAGATGGAACCCCTTACAGCAGGGAAGCAGTGCTGGAGAAATATGGTAACGAGCAGTTCACGACAAAAAATAATGCCAAACTTCATCCCTACGACCATTTGCCCAACAACGGTATCTGGCTGGGATATGCCAACCGTGAACCACGTTTCTATGCCTCGGTGGCTTACAGTGGATCTATATGGTACTGCTCAAGTAGCCAGGAAAATATTTATAAAAACCAACAGGTGTTCTATTATCGTGGCGAAGGCAATGGCCGTGTAAACAGCAACGAGCGATGGGTCAACACTGGTATCGGCATCATGAAATACGTTCACCCAGATGACTGTGCTGTGGGTAATGGCAGCTTTATCAAGGTAAAGGTTGAGCCAACCCTTCGCTATGCCGACATATTGCTGCTCTACGCCGAGGCACTGAACAACCTCACCACCTCTCACGACATCCCTACGTGGGACGGAAAGCAAACCTACACAGTGTCACGCGACATCCAACAGATGAAGCGTGGTGTGATGCCCGTAAGGATGCGTGCCGGTGTCCCCGACTATTCTGAACAAACCTATGCCAGCCGTGACGCATTTTTCAAGGCTATCGTTCATGAGCGGCAGGTTGAGCTTTTCAATGAGAACCAACGCTTCTTCGATCTTCGTCGCTGGAAGATTGCTGAAGAGAATGAGGCCGAACAGGTTTATGGCTGCAATACCAACATGAGCAAGGAGTACAGAACGCAATTCTATGTACCTGTACGCGTGCCTAATTTGCAGACATCCTTCTCACGCAAGCAATACTTCTGGCCCATCACCTACACCGAGCTGAAACGAAACAGGAACATGACACAGGCTCCAGGATGGGAAAACTATGATTAATTCATGCGCAGCATCAAAAAACAGACACGATATGAAAAAAATATTTTTATTCGCCATCATGGCCATCACAGGCTTGGCATTCACCGCCTGTAACAATGAATGGGAAGACGAACTGTATACACAAATGGTCTCTTTCAAGGCACCCCGAGGCAGCAACGGTGTATACAATATATATATGAGGTACAAGGCCGACGGAACAGGACAATACAAGTTGCCCGTCATTGTCAGCGGGTCCACGCCAAATGCAAGCGACATCGACGTGAAAATTGGTGTAGACAATGACACGCTGAACATCCTCAACAAGGCACGCTTTGCCGTAGGACGCAACGACCTATGGTTCAAACAACTGCCCGAGCGCTTTTATTCGTTCCCTTCTCCAACGTGCCACATCCCATCAGGAAAGGTCACAGCCAACTACATCATTGACTTCAACCTCTCTGGACTGGACCTCAATGAGCAGTGGGTACTTCCGTTGACCATCGAACCCAGCAGCTCCTATACGCAGAACATGCGCAAGGGATGGTACAAGGCGCTGTTGAATATCAACCTGTTCAACGACTATTCAGGAAGATATTCAGCAACCAACATGAATATCTACATTGACGGAACAACCAACGACCCAGCCGTTGAAGACAATCGTCTGGCCCGCGTTGTAGACGACCATTCTATCTTCTTTTATGCAGGAACCGTTTGGGAGGAGGATGTAAACCGCCATAAGTACAAGGTGGTCGCCACCTTTGGGGAAGGCACACCCGACGCCGAAGGCAACATCACGGGGCCCGTGACCATCACAGCAGGCGACCCAGCCAATGAGGTGGCCATTGAGCAGAGTGGCAACTGCACCTATTCCTATCGGGTATCGAAACATCCTACCAAGCCTTATCTCGAACGTCGCATCATGACGTTGTACCTGGATTACAAGTACTCAGACATCACATCAGACCCAAGTAATCCCATCCGCTTCCATTGCAAAGGAAACATGACCATGGAACGCCAGTACAATATCTTGATTCCCGACGAGGAACAAGCTATTCTTTGGTAGACAAGAACATTACAATCAGCAACAAGACACCCATTGCACGTTTCATGCAATGGGTGTTTTGTTGTCTGTAACGATTGACTATCATGCATCCTCACTCTGCGCTGTCTGCATTGTGAGGCGTTTTTGTTTGGCCCGATACCTAACAAACAGAGATGGCATGGCACCAAAAGAGGGTGCATCACAACAACGAATGATGATACACCCTCCGAAAAGCTGAGTAAAGATTCATGTACAAAACCTACCCTCTTCCTGCTGCTACAGCTTGATGGTTACCCCACCATACCATGTGGCTCCATACACAGGGGCATACATGAAGGCTGCATCGTCAAGATGCTTCTCATCCTGAATGTAGCTGAAAATGTTCTTGCCGCCGGCATATAGGGTGAAATTACCCAATCGCTTGGCCACGCGCAGATTCCATGTGGTGAAAGTTTCGGTTTGCTTAATCTTTGAATTTTGGGCGATTGCCAAGTCGTTTTCGCCATCAAACGTGTAATCAATGTACATCTTGCCCTGCAACGAACCGATAAGCGAGAAGGTCCAGGTGCCAGGCGTGTACTCGGCAACAAAGTCACCTGTCATGGCTGGGAAGCGCGAAACGTTTTTGCTGTCCTTGGCATACTGCTCATATTGTTGTACCAGTTTTGGCGCTTTCGCCATCACCAATTCCAGACGGTCGGTCCAGTCTGCACGCTCGTGCTTGTACTGTCCCTGGTTGAAAGTCCAGTTCACGCCCAGTTTGATGTCGCGTATGGGATTGTATTTCACGCTCAGTTCTACGCCCCGAACATACGCATCGTCCACGTTCTCCCACTGGTAAGTATAACCCAAGCGGCGTACTTGTTCGTCGGCATCAGAAAATTCAATCTTATTTTTCAAGTTGGTACGGAAGAGATTGGCACTCAGTTGGTAGTTCTTGCCATAATAATCTGCCGACAGATTGAAGCTCATCGACTTTTCTGCCTTTAGGTTAGACGATTTCCACACGCGCGGCGAACCGGAGCAAAGGTGCAAATCTTCGCTGAATCCGTAAGGTGCTCGAAAGCCTGTGCCAAGGTTCGCACGCAAAACCAACGATGGGTTCACCTCGTATTTAATGGCCAAACGTGGGTTGACGCTTGTTTCATTGAAATGCGTGTCAGGGAACGCACTGTCAAAAACCTTCTTGCTCGACTCGTATTCCTCACCCGAACGATGCGTATCGAGGCGCACTCCCGGCACTACGGACAGGTTGTCCAAGATGTTCCACTCGTCTTGTGCGAAGAAGCCAAACTCTGTTGCGTGCTTCTTGCCCAGCGATGTATAGGCTTCTCCCAGGTATTGAGAAGTTTCATCGGCAATGCAGTACAGGCCCGTTTCACGCAGTTTGGTTAAATAGGCCTGTGCGCCAACCAGTAAGTTGTGGTCGCCCAGTCGGCTTCCGAAGGTCAGTGAGGTGGTAAACGTGTTCTCTTTGGCCATGTAAGGGCGCATCGACTGTACGTCGGGTGTCTTTCCGTCATGCGTGGCCATGTAGTCGCTTAAAAAGCTGTCGTTGGTGGCCTTGCGCTGATGATGAACGTAGGCTGCCGAGTAGTTCAGCTCCGATGTCAAGCCGATGGGCAGCGTGTACACCAATTCTGACGTCAATCTGTTGGTGTTGATGTTCTCCGTGCCTTCGGTAAAGGGATTGCGAAATGCGTCATCGGTCATGGTTCCACCCACACGATCCTCCTGTGTTGCCTTGCCGCGGATGATCAACTTGTCGTTCTTGGCAAACGGACTGTAGAAATAAACGCCTACCCCAAAATTGTTGAGCTTGCTCTCTACACGGTCAGATACGCCGTCTTTGCCCTTCACTTCCTTGCGCGTCATCCCCTCTTTCGTGGCATCAATGGCATCGGTCTCCATGCGCTGGGCGAAGGCCGTGAACCCGATGCGCTGGTTGCGAAGGGATGTTGAGGCATTGTAACTCTTGAGTCCCCAGTTACCAAACTGCAAATCGGCCTTGATGTTCGGCTCAAACGTGGGTTCTTTTGATATCAAGTTGATGGCTCCAGCCACTGCACTGCTGCCATAAAGGGCAGAGCCGGCTCCCTTCACTACTTCGATACGATCCAGGTCGGTGGTTCCCATTTGCTGCAAACCATATACGCCGGCCAACCCCGAATAGATAGGTTCGCCGTCGATGAGCACCTGTGTATGCTCGGCACCCAAACCCTGCATGCGTACTTGTGAGAAGTTGCAGAACTGGCATTGCTGCTCCACTCTTATGCCGGGAACACCTTGCAACGCTTCGTAAACATTCAGTGCATTCTTATTTTTCAACGCTTCTGACGTAATCACCTCTGTCCGAATGGGCACATTCTTCACATAGTGCTGCGTGCGAGTGCCCGTCACCACCACCTGGTCGAGATTCAACACGTCGTCATCCAGCACAAAGTATACCTCCGAACCCTTGCCGCGCACCATGTTCACCTCGATGCCTTGCTCCTGATAACCTATGAGACTGGCTATTATGGTCTGCTTGCCCAAGGGCAGGTTAGCCATCTTAAAGTGCCCGCTCTCATCTGCCACGGTCTTCATCTGTGTGCCTTTTACACTGATGATGGCATAAGGCAAGTGCTTGCCTGTAGTTTTGCTCTTCACGTCTCCGAAGAGCATGGCGTCAGTTTTTTGGGCATAAGACGCCGTCATACCGCATAATGCGATTAAAACAAATAGTAATTTTTTCATCATTTATAATCATTCTTTTATCGAGGTGCAAAGGTAGGAATAATAAAGTTCCCACCCAACACCTAATAATAGGTAAATGTGACCTGCTTACTGACTGAAAACAGAAATAATCAATCAATGCGAATTTTCTTGACACGACACCCTTCGCTCCTTGGCTTATTTGTAAACAACCTTGCTCTTGGGCGCAAATACGCCAAGCACGAGCGAGCTTTGTATCTCATTAACACACAGCATATTGTGTATTTTCATCAACAATTAACCCCCATACGCCATGCGTTTTTCTGACAAAACCATTGCTTTTAAAGAGTAATATGCATGCTCTTACGCAATAAGTGCATGTAAATTGACCATCAAAAGCATGGTTATAGGGCAGCAAACTCGTTGTTTTAAGTCCGAAAATCCATTTTTCTTGCCAAATTATCTCTATTTTGCTTCCTCGTTGCCTATTGATTTTTTCCAGATGAGTAAATAAATAAACAACATTTTGCGTTATCTGGTTTTTCAACTAACTTTGCATGGCATGAAACAAAGACGTCGACACATCCCCCGCTTGAAGCTCATGACATTGGTCATCCTGCTGCTTACCATCATCGCATGGGTGGCATGGAGCTTTTGGCCTTCATCTGCACGACAGATGAAGCGCTCGGTGGCCATTGTCGCATGCCAGTCGTGGTACGAAATGGTGTGCAAAGGAAAGACGGTACTCTATTTTTCCGACATCGCCACCGACACCGCCTTGGTGCGTCCCTCCTTACAAAAAGATTCATGCGTACGCACCACTTACTCGACGGGCGTGTGGGTGAACAGATATGCCATCATTCCTTCATGCCGAGGAAGAATGCTCACTGTCATGACAAAGCCAGACGAAATCAATCGGCAAGATGCATGGAAGCTGATTGAAAAGGAGAAAGAGAGAAACGAGAAAAGAATACGTCAGCTGCGTGCTCAGCTGAAAGAACTGAATTACTACCTGCGCATTCATAACGTTCATGACGAGGGATATAACACGGTGGCGGCATACACTTATGAAAAAGAAGCTGAAAAAGCTCATTGCATGGGGCTTGCACAGCTGTTTAATACGGTGAGGAAAGCCGACCGTCCGCAGCTGATACGCAAGGCGGTTTATACCGCTTGCTACCGCCTTCCGAATGGTGAATGCCAGCAGACGCGCATGCGTGAAGTTGGCTCTTCCAAGCAGTGCCAAACGGTCTTGCTGCAAACGGTTGGCCGAACAACACCCACGGGCGTGGCTCCGTTGTCCGTATTCTTTGTAAATGGCAAGTCGCATGGCGCAGCACTTGCCGTGGGCTACGGCGGACTTGGTGTGAAGGAGCTGGCCAGCAGCGATGCTTCGTGCAGCATCATCCCAACAACACTTCATGATAACCGACACGATTTGCCGGCGGTGTTGGGCGGTGATGGGTCGCCAGTCTTTAGCAAACGCGGTTATTTCATCGGTATCACCAAAGGGAACGAGGTCATCACGCGGAGCCAACTGCGCGGTCTTTTGAGAAAGGAGAAGCAACCATGAAACGCCAGCTACTTGCTTTGAAATGGGCTCATGTCACGTTGGCGACATTAACGCTGTTCCTTTTTAGCTGTAAGATTCAGCCAGACGAACAAGAGTTGGTGCGCCATGGAGATTACACCTACAGGGGTTCGGTGGCGCATGGCGCATACGAAGGCTACGGTGAGTTGCGGTACAAAGACAGCATCGTGTACGCTGGTCAGTGGAAAGCGGGTAAGCGAGAGGGAATGGGTGTGAGTTACGACGCACATGGACGGCGCATCGTGGGCGAATGGAAGGCCGACACGTTGATGAATGGAACACGTACCGACGCTGACGGAACCTACCATGGGCAACTGAATCAAAAAGGTTTGGCCGAGGGTGCAGGCACTTACCAATCGCACGACGGCACTTATTATCATGGCTATTGGCGGGATAATCAGCGCTCGGGGTTCGGCTTTTCGTCGTCTTCCAAGAAGCTACGTTTGGGCGAATGGAAAGCCGACAGGTACTTGGGCGAACGACTTGTTTATACCGACCAGCGCATTTATGGCATCGACATCTCCCGACATCAGCACGATATTGGCAAGAAACACTACCCCATTCACTGGAATAAACTGCGCATCACGCACCTCGGTACTATCAGTAAGAAACGCATACGAGGCACCGTGAGCTATCCCATTTCGTTTTGTTACATCAAGTCAACCGAAGGAACGACCATCCGAAATAGGTACTTTATGAGCGACTATCGGGCGGCAAAGCGACACGGCATCCATTGCGGAGCCTATCATTTCTTCTCCACCCGAACTAGTGGTAAGGCGCAAGCAGCCTATTTCATACGGCACACTCGCTTTGAAAAAGGCGATTTTCCACCTGTTCTCGACGTTGAACCCTTCCCCAGTCAAATCAAAAGGATGGGTGGTACCAAGGCTTTGTTCACCGAAGTGAGAGCGTGGCTTCAAGCTGTAGAGAGGCGCGTGGGCGTCAAACCAATATTATACATCAGTCAGACGTTTGTGAACAAGTATTTGCCCGAGGCACCCGACCTCATGGAAAAATACAACGTGTGGATTGCTCGTTATGGCGAATACAAGCCTGATGTACACCTGGTGATATGGCAATTGAGCCCTGACGGGCGAGTGAGTGGAATCAAAGGAGATGTAGACATCAATGTTTTCAATGGCTATCAAGACCATTACGAAGACTTCTTGCAGAATGAACGAATCAAGTAAATCCCACCTTGTCAATATCCATTCGACCCTATAAAGCTAAAAAGGGGCAAATAGCATGCTTGCCATTCACCCCTTATTTTAGTGTCCCAAATCGCTGGGACTATCAATAGTCAATGCTTGATGCGCACGATTAATGTGTGATTTTTACTCTGCATCAAACGTATCGTTAAACTCGTTGGACTCATTGTTATAAGCACGATCAGAGCTTTCGTTGCGATGTTCAAAGCGACGAGGTTGACGATCACCATTCTCATAATGACGATGTCCCTCACGATTGTCATCACGACGCGGGCGACGCTCACCACCATTCTCGCGGCGAGGACGACGTTCGCGCTCTACATAGCCTTCGGGTTTTTCTAACAACACACGGCGAGAGAGCTTGTACTTGCCAGTCTTCGGATCGATTTCCAACAACTTCACCCTGATCTTGTCACCCTCATGAATGCCGGCATCCTCAACCGTTTCAAGGCGTTTCCAATCGATTTCAGAGATATGCAACAAGCCGTCTTTGCCCGGAAGTATCTCTACAAAGCAGCCATAAGGCATGATAGAGCGTACTGTTCCTTCGTATATCTCGCCTACTTCTGGGATGGCAACGATAGATTTGATCTTGGCAATGGCCGCATCAATTGACTCTTTGTTGGGCGCACTCACTTGTATTTTACCCACATTGTCAACCTCATCAATCGTAATGGTGGCTCCCGTGTCTTCCTGCATCTGCTGGATAATCTTTCCACCAGGGCCGATAACGGCTCCAATAAACTCTTTTGGTATCTCAAATGCTTCGATGCGTGGCACCTGAGGCTTCATCTCTGGACGAGGTTCAGCTATCGTTTCGAGCATTTTGTTCAAGATATGTTCGCGTCCTGCCTTTGCTTGCAACAACGCTTTCTCCAAGATTTCAAAGCTCAAGCCATCGCACTTGATGTCCATCTGCGTAGCAGTCAAGCAGTCAATCCGTCGCGCGTACCTGTTGTCTTGAAATCCATGTCGCCCAAATGATCCTCATCACCAAGGATATCGCTCAAAACGGCATATTTATCTTCGCCTGGATTCTTGATTAAACCCATGGCAATGCCGCTAACAGGCTTCTTCATAGGTACACCTGCATCCATCAACGCTAATGTACCAGCGCAAACAGTGGCCATGGAAGACGAGCCATTGCTTTCCAATATCTGGCTCACCAAGCGCACTGTGTAGGGGAAGTCATCAGGTAATTGCCCTTTCAAGCCACGCCATGCCAAGTGTCCATGGCCGATTTCGCGGCGACCAACGCCACGTTGAGCCTTGGCTTCACCTGTAGAGAATGGGGGGAAGTTATAATGCAACAAGAAACGTTGATAGCTCTTGTCCAAGACATCGTCTACCATTTTCTCGTCAAGTTTGGTTCCTAACGTACAAGTTGACAACGACTGCGTTTCGCCACGCGT
>QWCB01002463.1_pt1 | contig 15459 bp, 9 predicted proteins | sample 1972511 | NCBI WGS metagenome assembly QWCB01 (sample SAMN09866719, study PRJNA288562) | Human gut metagenome isolate term5_stool, whole genome shotgun sequencing... | isolation source: gut | host: Homo sapiens | place: USA: California
ACATCAGAGGAATTTGCAACAAGGTTACTGAGTGAACAGAAGCTGGCAGTAGTACCGGGAACAGCTTTCGGAGCATCAGGTGAAGGCTTTGTGCGCATTTCTTATGCGTACTCCATCGAAAATTTAAAGGTGGGATTAGAAAGAATACAGAAGTTTATAGAGTCCTTGGGAGGAAATGATGGCAGAATTTAGCGTAGAATATATCAATCCTTTTTTAATGGCGGCAACCAGCGTGATTAAAGATATTTGCCAGGTCGATATGAAAATTGGCAGACCGTATGTAAAGACAACGGAGTTTGCAAGTGATTCCGTGATTATTATGATTGGTGTGACAGGAGAAGTGCGCGGACAGGTTTTAATGTCATTTCCGGAAGCACATGCGCTCCATGTAGCCTCCAAGATGATGATGGGGATGCCGGTTACGGCACTCGACGATATGTCTGCCAGTGCGATTAATGAGCTGGGCAATATGATGATGGGAAATGCGGCAACGATTCTTTCGACAAAAGGCATTGCCATGGATATCACACCGCCGACTTTATGCCGCGGAAATGTTTATTTAAAGCAGTCTTACAGTCAGAATATCTGTGTTCCGCTGACAAGTGATGAGATTCATATGGAACTGGATATTGCAATTAATGTGAATTAATTATAATACACGGCGGAGGCATTGACGGATAGGACGGTGCAGTTGTGTAACTGGTTGATTGCAGGATCAGAAAGGGGAAAAGATGTTAAATATTGTATTACATGAACCGGAGATGCCGGCGAATACCGGAAATATCGGAAGAACGTGTGTGGCGGCGGGCGCAAGACTGCATTTGATTGAACCGCTCGGCTTTAAGTTAAATGAAAAGATGTTAAAGCGTGCCGGACTGGATTACTGGGATAAGCTGGATGTAACCGTGTACGATGACTATGCGGATTTTCAGAAAAAAAATCCGGGTGCAAAGATATATATGGCAACGACTAAGGCACAAAAGACTTACTGTGATGTGTCTTATGAGGATGACTGTTATATTATGTTTGGCAAGGAAAGTGCCGGAATTCCGGAAGAAATTCTGGTCGATAATGAGGAAACATGTATCCGTATCCCGATGATTGGCGATATCCGTTCCCTGAATCTGTCCAATTCCGTTGCAATTGTACTGTATGAGGCTTTGCGCCAGCACAATTTTGAAACAATGAATCTGGAAGGACATCTGCACAGATTGCACTGGAAAAGTGAATGAATATAAGAATAGCATAAAGCAGAAGCGATGTATGGCAATACACAGAGATACCGGGAAAATCCGGTATTTCTGTGTATTTTTTGTGTAATAGGAAAATCCGATAGAATTCCCTATTATACAAAAGGCACTACGTGCCGATGATGCAAACTTGCGCGAAGATGTAGTTTGTCGCAAACGACCGCGCTCGGCGCGAGAATGTGTTTTGCACAATTTTTTTAAAAATCACAGATTAATGATAAAAATTTTCAATAACGTCAATGGGCAACTTGCACAATAAAATGTTGTAAATCATGGCTAAATTGTGGAAAAATCTAAAAGTGGTGCTAAGGTACTATGTTGGATTCTGTGAAAAGATGATAAGATTATTGGCATAAGTGTCATAAAAACGCAAAAAATGCATAAAAAAGAAGCGGGAGGGAAAAGTAAGGATATTTGCAGATTTTGCAGCAAAAATACAAAGGAAAGTCATGATGCATCACTTAGGGGTTTCAGGTCAGGGGTTTGGACATGAATCAGATGAATCATGACAAGTTGGAGGGTTTATGAAGGTGTGTATGAAAAAACAAACACAGAAGCGGTGGGCGTGGCTTTTGGCGCTTGTAATGTGCCTGAGCGTGATTATGCCGACATCATTAATGTCTGCAAGGGCAGACGGAAGTTCAACGGTTGTAAAATACGAACACAATTTTACAACACAGGGAGTTGCAAGTGATGACTTTTTTACGATTGCCGGAAGTGCAGGCTCGAAAAAAGGAACAGCAACTTATGACGGAGTTACATATACAACCCCATTAAAGATGGAATCAAGTACCAGTATTAAATTTACAGCGCTGGAAGCAGGTAAGCTGACACTGGTATTTGGTACAGAAGTTGATTCTGCAGCCGGTAAAAATGTCAAGATTAACGGAAAAAAGACAAAAATCGGTGATGATGGCGTATTGACAGTGGATATCAGCGCAGGCGATTACACCATTACAAAGGCCGATAAGATAAATTTATTCTACATCGTCTACAGCTATACAAAGCAGGGTTCTACAGAAGGAACGACAAAGCCGACAGAAGAAACAACAAAGGCAACAGAAGCAGCCACAAAGCCAAGTGAAACAAAACCAAGTGAAACAAAACCAAGTGAAACAAAGCCGGACACAGGTGATACAACAGTAGAACAGATTTCACTGATTCAGAGTACAGGCTGGCTTGAATCAGCATACGTAGAATGGAATGAAGCAAAAAATGCCGCTTCTTATAACGTATACGTAAAGAAGGCAGATGCAGCAGATACAAGCTATGAAAAGCTTGACAACGAGCTGGTTAGAAAATATAAGACATCGGACGGCAGTGCCGTATACTACAGAGCAGATGCACTGGGACTTGCAGCAGGCAGCTATGTATTAAAGGTTGTTCCGGTTGCAGGCGGCACAGAACAGGCAGACAGCGCAGCCGTAACGGAAGCACTCAGTGTCAAGGCACATGACAGAACAGGCTTTGCATGGACCAACGGTGAAGCAAACGGTGCTTACCGTGATAACGGTACATTAAAGGGCAACGCAGTTGTTCTTTATCTGACAGAAGAAACAAAAGATACCGTTACTATGGACGTTATCAAAGATGCAAAGGGCAAGACACAGACAGCAACAGGTATGCAGGAAATTTTAAATCTGTATAAAAAGGGATATGATAACAGACCGTTAGACATCCGTCTGATTGGACAGGTAACGGATTTTGCAGTTATGGAAGGCGGAGATATGGTTGTCAGCGGAAGCAGCTCATCAAAGCGCCTTTCATGTGGTATCACAATCGAAGGTGTCGGTGATGATGCAACTGTTTACGGCTGGGGTATCCGTATTAAAAATGCTTCCAATGTAGAAGTAAGAAACTTAGGTATTATGCTGGTAGACAGCAGTGAAGGCGATAACATCGGACTTCAGCAGGATAACGACCATATCTGGGTACATAACTGTGACTTCTTCTACGGTGAAGCAGGCGGAGATTCAGACCAGGCAAAGGGTGATGGTGCCTTAGACTGCAAAAAATCTACATTTATTACATTTTCTTATAATCATTTCTTTGATAACGGAAAATGCAACCTGTTAGGCTTAAGCGAAGGCACAACAGAAGATTTGTATATTACATATCACCACAACTGGTATGATCATTCGGATTCAAGACATCCGAGAATCCGTTTCTATTCCGCTCATGTATACAACAACTACTATGACGGAAATGCAAAATACGGTATTGGTTCAACAAACGGTTCTTCTGTATTTTCAGAAGGAAACTATTTCAGAAACTGTAAATATCCGATGCTGACTTCTATGCAGGGTTCAGATGTCATTGCAGACTGGACAACCTTAAAGAGAGATGAAGCCAACATGGCAACATTTTCAAAGGAAGCAGGCGGAACAATTAAAGCGTATAACAACTATATCGAAGGCGGAAACGGTTTTGTATCTTATCAGGAAAACAATACCGAATTTGACGGATATGTTGTAGAATCCGCAGATGAAAAAGTTCCGGATACCGTAAAGAGTTATAAGGGCGGCAACACCTATAACAACTTTGATACCAGCAAGGGAATGTACAGCTACACGGCAGATTCACCGCAGCAGGCAAAGGAAAATGTTGAAAAATATGCCGGCAGAGTAGAAAACGGTGATTTTAAGTGGACATTTACAGCAGAAGATGATGCTTCTTACGCACTAAATCAGGCATTAAAGTCTGCATTAAGAGCATATAAGACTTGTTTAGTATCTGTTGCACCAAACAATACGGTTTCCCAGAATCCGTATATCGGAACCGGTGCAGAAGAACCGACAACAAGCCACAACACATTAAATAAAGAAGATTTAACACAGCCTTCTACAAAGGAAGACGAAAGCACGAAAGCAACAGAAAGTACGAAAGCCACCGAAAGCACAAAGGCTACGGAAAGCACAAAAGCTACAGAAAGCACAAAGGCTACGGAGAGTACGAAAGCCACAGAGGCAACAAAAGCCACTGAGAGCACAACCGGTAGTACAACGCCGGGGGGAACAACAGGCGATACATCTTCTTATGATAAGACAAGCACTGCATTTTCAGGTGCATACACATCATTAAGCGGTGTAACGGATTCACAGTATTTAAAGAAGCTGTATGCGGCACCGGACGGAAGTGCATCTGCAGACGGTACAAAGGATTCACCGCTTGATCTGGAAACAGCGATTGCAAAGGCTGAAAACGGCACGGCAGTTATTTTATTAGAAGGTACGTATACATTTGACCATCAGGTTACCATCCCGGTATCAAACAGCGGTACGGCAGACTGCTACAAGGTATTAAAGGCTGCTGACGGCGCAAAGGTAACATTTGATTTTTCATCACAGTCCTATAACATTAAAGACACTTCTGTCAATGCAAGAGGACTTCAGATTGAAGGCAGTTACTGGTACGTATATGGCATTACCGTATGTGGTGCGGCAGATAACGGTATATTTATCGCAGGAAGCCACAATGTAATTGAACGCTGTATTTTACAGGCAAACAGAGATACAGGTCTTCAGATTAGCAGACGTTCTTCTTCTGTAACCAATAAAGAAGAATGGCCGTCATACAACTACATTATCAACTGTACATCATTTGATAACTGTGACCCGGCAACCGGTGAAAATGCAGATGGTTTTGCGGCAAAACTGACATGCGGCGAAGGTAATGTATTTGACGGCTGTATTTCATACTGCAACTGCGATGACGGCTGGGATTTATATGCAAAACCGGCAACCGGTTCAATCGGTGTCGTAACAATCAGAAACTGTATTGCATTTAATAACGGTACATTGACAAATGGTAATTCAGAAGCCAACGGCGATATGAACGGATTTAAGTTAGGCGGAAGCAACGGTAAAGTGCCGACACCGCATTTTGTGTTTAACTGTCTTGCATTTAACAATGGAAAAGACGGATTTACAGATAACGGCAACGGCGGCGCATTAACATTAATGAACTGTACTTCTTACAACAATGCAAAGACGAACTTTAACTTCTACCGTACAACGGCAGGCGGAACATTCTTTAACTTACTGTCCGCAGGCGGTAACAGTACAGATAAGTTTATCGGAAAAATCAGCAACAGTATTTCATTCAACAGTAAGAAATACTATCAGGTTCCGTTCTCTATTACAGGAACTGCTGTAACAAGCGGACAGAAGCTGGGTACAGTTGTATCAGACCCATATACATCAGGTGCATTTACATCTACAACCGCACCGGATGTTACGGTAGATATTGATACAATTTTAAGAAATGCTGACGGTTCACTGACAACAAACGGTTATCTGATGTCAACAGGTGATTATCAGTCAATGGGTGCAAAGTTTGGCGTAGAAAATCAGGTACTTGAAGTAAAGGCAAGCATTAAGAGCGAGCCGGAAACAAAACCGGAAGAACCGACAACAGCAGAAGACAAGACGGAGGCTGCAACCGAAGCCACAAAGGCAGAGGAAAAGACGGAGGCTGCAACCGAAGCCACAAAGGCAGAGGACAAGACCGAGGCCGCAACCGAAGCCACGAAGGCAGAAGACAAGACCGGGGCCGCAACCGAAGCCACGAAGGCAGAAGACAAAACAGAAGCCACAAAGAGCGGCAAGTCCAGTCTTTCAGAAAAGAATGACGTCAAAGGTGCAGAAATGTCTGTCAGCTTAAAGGCAGAGGACAATGTATTTGATGAAGATGACGTTATGCAGTTTACAGAATTAACAGAAGGCAGTGCATTTGATGCGGCTGTAAAAGCACTTTCTGATTATAAAGAAAAAATGGTAGTCGTAGACATCTCTATTTTAAGAGGTACGGAATTTGTTCATCAGTTCCCTGGCGGCGTTGAAGTAACATTAGACATTCCGGCAGGTTATGAGGAAGCCAATACAAAGGTATTCCGTATGGAAGCAGACGGAACGGCAACAGATATGCAGGCAGTCTGCAAGGACGGCAAAGCAGTCTTTGTAACCAACCATTTCAGTACCTATGTTATTGCAGAACAGGCAAAGACGGCAGAGGAAGCACCGAAGGTTGTGAATGAAAATGTTTCAACCGCACAGACCGAAGCTGCAAAAGCAGAAAATACAAAGAATGAAACCGTAAAAACAGGCGATACCGCCAATGCAGGATTATATGTAATGCTGATGGCAGTCATGTTTATCGGTGCAGGTGTTTTGGTCATCAGAAAACGTAAAGATTTATTTACAAAATAGAATTAGAAGCAAAAGTAAATATAAAGTTGTAAAAGACTGAAAATAAAAGCCGGCGTATAAAGTAAGCAGAAAAGCAAAACTTTATACGTCGGCTTTTTACAGTGTAATATTTTCTAAAGCCAACCCCATCCCGCCCGCCGCCGTTCCAGTAAAAAAATCATCCGCTTTCTAAAGCCAAGTGCCACAGGCGAAAGCCATTGCCGTCCCGTTCGCCACGCCCCGGTAAAAAAATCATCCGCGGTCCGAAGTCAAGTGCCAACGGTGAGGAACGCGGATGATTTTTTTACCTATTACTTACTTAAAGCCAGTGTAAAAATAAACTCTGTGCCGACGCCGACGGTGCTGACGACATCAATCGTTTCATTGTGTGCCTGTAAAATTTCCTTAGTGATAGAAAGTCCAAGGCCGGAGCCTTTTTTGTCGCGGCCGCGGGATGCATCGGATTTGTAAAAACGGTCCCAGATTTTATCAAGACTTTCCTTTGAAATACCGGAGCCGTTGTCCTTGACGGAAATATAGGCTTTCTCACCTTTTTCCCGCACGGAAATGTAAATCACGGAATTTTCGTGGCTGAATTTAATTGCGTTGTCGACAAGGTTGTAAATAACCTGTCCGATTTTGCTTTTATCGGCTTTGACGGAACAGGTTTCCGCGGAAAAGGTCAGCTGGAACTGAATCCGCTTCTTTTTACACGTTCCCTCAAAGGTTTCAATCGTGTGCTTGATAATCGAATTGACATCAAATACGGACAATTCAAGCCGCACGGTTTTCGGGTCTAATTCATTCAGCGTTAAAATGTTGCTTGTCAGCTTCGTCAGCCGGTCCGTTTCAAACAGGACAATATCAATATATTTTTTTGTCATTTCCGGCGGAATCGTACCGTCTGCAATGGCTTCCAGATATCCCTTAATCGATGTCAGCGGTGAGCGGAAATCGTGGGAAATGTTGGATAGGAACTTCTGCTGGAACTGGTCGGATTCGTCCAGCTTTGATGCCATATAATTTAAGGAAGCGGACAGCCGTCCGATTTCATCAATATCATTTTTGACATCAATTTTATAGGCGAGATTTCCTTTTCCGTATTCCTTTGTCGCTTTGATAATGCCGTTGAGCGGTTTGTGAATCTGGACAAAGTACAGTGCGATAAAGCTGAGGCTTAAAAGCATTACCATAACCAGTGTGATGTAGTTGGTATTAAAGGTTGTGTATACATTACCGGTAATCACATTTTCAGCTAAATGCACAACCACATAGCCTTTCATCGTAAAGGAGCTGGTTATCGGTGCGAAGACACTTAAACAGGTACAGTCAAGCATACCGTAAAAATCGCCGGTCTGCGTGTGTTTTGTCCCCAGACTGGTATAATCAAAGCCATCAATGGTGTATAAAATATCTTTTGTGTTATGCTCCTGTGTATAAGCTGTATCCAGAATGATATTGCCTGCGGTGTCGATAAACATAATGCGTGTATCGTTGAGCAGGGCAACGGTCCGTAATTCGGTTTCAACGATACGCAGGTGCTCCTCACTGAAATAGTCATCAGCGTATTCACTTGAAATCGACAGTGCCTGCTTGTACAGGGCATCTGTATAGTAGTTGTAAACCTTTGCATAGTCGATGCGGTAGCTGATAAAAGTCACGCCTAAAAAGCCGAGCAGGGCAACTGCCGCATAGACAAAAAGGTATTTGGTTAAAAGATTAAATTTCATAATTGAAAACAATCCTTTCTGGTGTTATGACGGTTTTATTTCATCTTTGTGGATTACCGGCGTGTTACGAATTTGTAACCGATGCCCCATACCGTTTCAATCGACCAGTTTGCGTGGTCTTTGATTTTTTCACGGATTCGCTTGATATGGACATCGACCGTCCGGGTATCTCCGATATATTCATAACCCCAGATGTGGTCTAAAAGCTGTTCCCTTGTAAAGACCTGATTCGGCGAAGAAGCCAAAAAGTAGAGCAGTTCCAGTTCCTTCGGCGGCATTTCCACCGTCTTTCCGCAGTATTGTACGGAATAATTGCTGAGATTGATAATCAGATCCGGGTATTCCACGCACTGCACAGTTGCACCGACCGGCGCGGATTCCGCCGGCATCTGGTAGCGGCGTAAAACTGCCTTGACGCGGGCAACCAGCTCCTTTGTTTCAAACGGCTTGATAATATAATCATCAGCCCCCAGTTCCAGTCCGAGTACCTTATCAAAGGTTTCGCCCTTGGCGGATAGCATGATAATCGGTACATTGTTGGACTTGCGGATTTCACGGCAGACTTGATAGCCGTCAATACCCGGAAGCATTAAGTCCAGTAAAATGAGGTTCGGGCGGAAAGTGTCAAGCTGGAGCAGGGCACTTTCGCCGTCATAAACAATCTTTGTTTCAAAACATTCTTTTGTCAGATAAAGAGAAATGAGTTCTGCAATATTTTCGTCATCGTCAACAATCAGTATTTTTTGTTTTGTCGCCATGTAAAAATCCCCCTTTTATTTAAAATCTACAATGGTTACACCGGTGTCGCCCTCGCCGATTTCGCCGAGACGGAACGACTTGATATAAGGAACACCGCGCAGGTAGGCGGTAACGCCGTTTCGCAGCGCACCGGTGCCTTTTCCGTGTACAATGCGTACCTGCGGAATTCTTGAAATGTACGCATCGTCTAAATATTTGTCCAGTTTGGCAACCGCTTCGTCAACGGTCAGTCCCAAAAGATTGATTTCATGGGAAATCGAAGCCGCCTTGGACATCTTGATTTTGCCGGAGCCGCCAGCCCCCTTCGGTGCTTTTTTAGCTTCTTCCGGGTCTTTGTAGCCGACAAGAATCTCTAAGTTATTGATTTTTGTCTTGGTGCTTAAACTGCCCATCTGTACGGTGATTTCGCCCTTCGGACTTGGCGGTGCGGTCACGGTGCCGATTAAGTTCATGCTTAGAACGCGCACATGTGTGCCGACTTTAAATTCGGAAATGTCGTGTGCCTTATGTGCTTTCGGCTTTGCTGCCTGGACGGAAAGTTTTTCCTGACGTTTATTCATCTTGTCACGGATGGCACTGCGCTGTTTTTCCAGTTCTTTTACGGTCATGCCGTGCTTGTTCATCGTCTTAATCGTCTGGTCGGCATATTCTTTGGCATCTTTTAAAATCGCCGCCGCTTCTTCGTTGGCTTTGCGCAAAATTTTGTCGCGGCGTTCATCTAACCGGTCGGATTTTGTCTTTAATTCGTCCTTTAACTGCTGGATTTCCTGCTTATAGGCATTGATTTCGGCACGTTCTTTTTCAATCGTAATGCGGCTATGCTCCAAATCGGAGAGCAGGTCTTCAAACTGTACGTCATCGGCATCCATGCGGGCAGAAGCATCTTTAATAATATAATCGGGCAGACCGAGCTTTTTGGAAATTGCAAAAGCGTTACTTTTTCCCGGAATACCGATTAATAAGCGGTAGGTTGGACGCAGGGATTCCACGTCAAATTCACAGCAGGCATTTTCCACGCCGTCCGTGGTGAGTGCATACACCTTAATCTCGCTGTAATGTGTGGTCGCCATGGTTGTAATGCCGCGTTTGTGCAAATCATTTAAAATGGAAATGGCAAGTGCCGCACCTTCTGTCGGGTCTGTTCCCGCACCGATTTCATCAAATAAAATCAGGCTGTGTGCATCGGCTTCCTTTAAAATGCTGACGGTGTTTGTCATATGGGAAGAAAATGTACTTAAACTCTGCTCAATGCTCTGTTCGTCGCCGATATCGGCAAATACATTGTCAAATACGGCAAGCTCGGAGTGGTCGAGAGCCGGAATGTGCAGACCGGACTGCGCCATTAAGGTCAGCAGTCCCACGGTTTTTAAAGAAACCGTTTTACCGCCGGTATTCGGACCAGTGATAATAAGCAGATTAAAATCCTTTCCTAAATAAATGTCGATTGGTACAACCTTATGCGGGTCAATCAGCGGGTGACGTCCCTTTTTAATATTGATATAATTGTTGGTATTCATAACCGGGCAGCTGCATTTATATTGCTTGGACATCTGTGCCTTTGCAAAAATGAAATCCAGCGTAGCCAGTACCTGGAAATCCGTTAACAGTTCATCGGTAAATTCAGATGCCTTTGCGCTTAATTCTGCAAGAATGGCTTCAATTTCAGCCTGTTCCTTTAATTCAAGCTCGCGGATATCATTGTTTAATTTGACAACCGCCGCCGGTTCGATAAAAAGAGTTGAACCGGTTGCAGACTGGTCATGCACCATGCCGGGTACCTGCGATTTGTATTCGGCTTTGACCGGAAGACAGTATCTGCCGGAGCGTGAGGTGATGACAAAATCCTGTAAGCAGTTACGCACGGAAGATGAATTTAACATCTTATTTAATTCGGTGTGAATCCGTTCAGCGGCAAGCACCTTCTGACGGCGGATACTGCGCAGATTTGCACTGGCATCATCGCTGATTTCATCTTCTGAGAGAATACAGCGCTTAATTTCTGTATTTAACGGTGTCAGCGGTTCAAGTGCATGAAAATATCCCGTTAAGGAATCGGTGGTATCTTCGTAATAATTTTTTACCCTTGCCGCCGCGGTCAGCAGGGAACTGATATGCAGTAACTCTACCGTATTTAAGGAGCTGCCGATTTCAAGACGTTTTACGGAAGCACCGATGTCGTGCACGCCGCCAAAAGAAACAGCCCCCTTTGCATAGACACGGGAAAGGGCATCACTGGTTTCTGAAAGAGCAGCGTTAATATCGTGGATGTCCGTCATCGGCACCAGCTTTTTTAAGCGTTCCTTTGCTTTATCGGAAGCCGCAAAAGATACTAAGCGGTCAATAATTTTATCATATTCAAGAGTCGTTAAAGACTTGTAATTCATTCATTTCTCCAATCCGGAAATGCAGGGTCTTGCAAACACGGAATCTGTGGCATTTCCGGCACAGATTCCATTTTATTGTACCGCATTTGAAACAAAAATTCTACTATGGATATAAGAATTTACAAGTAGGTCATAAATTGTTCATAACTGTCCGTTATAATAAAATTAATTTTGCAGTTCAATAAAAGTTAGGTTATGGTGACAGAAAAAATGGGAAACACAGAACACAAGGAAGAAGACTCCTTTGCTTTATATACGGAAAAAATCGTACCCAAGCCGTCCGTGAAGTACCGCAGACTAATCCGCGCGGCAAAGTTTTTTGCGGCGGCAGTGCTGTTTGGTCTGATTGCAAGCGGTGTGATGCTTCTTGTATATCCGGCATTGGAAAAAAGAATGGTTCAGAGGAATACGGACAAAGAAATTCTGACCATTGAAAAGGATGAATATCCGAGTGAAGAACAGGATAATACGGAAACAAAAGAAACGACAGCCGATGACAATTATGAGGCAGTGTTACAGACAACCGATGCGGCAGCTTTAAAAAATGTTGCTACGGCGGCGATTAAATCACTGGTATTAATTGACGTCTATAAGACCGATATGGGAAATATCCTGACGGAAACACAGAGTGCGACAGAAACGGTCGGACTTGTAATCGGACAAGTTAATTCAGAATATATTATTTTGACCAACGCGGCGGTTGTGCGTGATTCGTCGTCACTGGTCGTAAAGGTTTCAAAAGCGACAGAAGTCGATGCCGAGCTGGTTGGAAGCGATACGGATACCGGCATTGCGATTGTCAGTGTCAAGGAATCGCAGATTCCGTCCAAAGAAAGAAGTTCGATTGTAACAGCGCAGTTAGACAACTCTTACAGCATACAGCAGGGGGATATTGTCGTTGCGGCAGGCAGGCTTTACGGACAGAATAAGACGATTGATTACGGCATGGTTTCAGGCATTTCAACAAAAAGCGGTGTCGATAACAGCTATGAGATTATCAGCACGGGACTTGCGGGCATAGAAGGCGATTACGGTTATCTTTTTAATATGAAGGGAAATGTTGTCGGCATTTCCATGAAGAATACAAAGACGACATTTTCAGTGCTTGGCATTTCGGATTTAAAATCAATGATACAGGAATTATCTAACGGAAACAGCCCGGTATATTTCGGCATTAAAGGGCAGAATGTAACCGGTACAATGGCAACGCGCTATGGACTGCCGGTGGGAATTTACGTAACGGATATTGAACTGGACTCTCCGGCATATGCGGCGGGAATCCAGCCGGGGGATATTATTACCGAGATTGACGGAAATATGGTTTTGACAATTCAGGCATTTAGTGAGAAACTATATCAGTGTGAAAGCGGTCAGCAGATTTCTATTACAGCCAAACGGTTTGGCGGGGATGAATATAAGGATATGACATTTAACGCCGTAATTGCGGTGAAATAAAGCATATAATCTAGCTGACGGCAGGAGAAATGAGAAAAGGAAAGGGCAGATTATGCATTTTATTGAAAAATTTAAGGACGGAGACAGAATCTCTGATGTTTACCTTTGTAAGTCCAAATCAACAGCACTCACAAAGTCAGGAAAAGAATATGAAAATGTGATGCTTCAGGATAAGACCGGACAAATGGATTCCAAAATATGGGACCCGTCTTCCGGCGGTATCTGTGACTTTGATGCCATGGATTATGTTGCAGTAACGGGACAGGTTATCAGCTTTAACGGAGCATTACAGTTAAAGATTGAAAGAATCCGCAAGGCAGACGAAGGAGAATATGTTCCGTCTGATTATATTCCATGTTCTAAGTATGATATCGAAGAAATGTATACAGAACTCATGCAGTATATAGGCAGTGTGAAGAATGAGTATCTTTCGGCACTGTTAAAGAGCTTTTTTACAGACGATGCCGATTTTATTGCAAAGTTTAAGAGCATTGCGGCAGGAAAGACGGTACACCACGGCTTTTTGGGCGGATTATTAGAGCATAGTTTAAGTGTAACCAGACTGTGTGTAAAGATTGCGGAAAATTATCCGTTTTTAAACCGCGATTTACTGATTACATGTGCGGCGCTTCACGATGCCGGAAAAGTAAAGGAACTCGCACCGTTCCCAAAGAACGATTATACGGACGAGGGTAATTTCCTCGGACATATTGTAATGGGTTATGAAATGATTCAGCAAAAGATTGCAGGCATTGAAGGTTTTCCGCCGGTGCTGGCTTCCGAAGTCGGACACTGTATTTTATCCCATCACGGCGAGCTTGAATACGGTTCTCCGAAAAAACCTTGTATTATGGAAGCGGTAGCACTGTCCATGGCAGATAATATGGATGCCAAAATGGAAACGTTTAAAGAGGCACTGGAAGCCAAAGACACCAACGAATGGCTTGGTTTTAACCGGTGGCTGGATGCAAATATCAAAAAGACACTGTAGAGGTAAATGTGAAAAGCGAATTTAAAAAAGACGATTGTGTGACACTGCACATTGAGGATATCGGAACGGGCGGCGAAGGCATCGGAAAAGCGGACGGATTTACATTTTTTGTAAAAGATGCCATTGTCGGCGATGTTATCGAAGCCAAAATTATGAAATTAAAGAAAAATTATGGCTATGCAAGACTGATGAAAGTGCTTACACCATCTAAAGACCGTGTAGAGCCGAAATGTCCGGTCGCAAGGCAGTGCGGCGGCTGTCAGATACAGGAAATGCGTTATGAAGCCCAGCTTGCCTTTAAGCAGAAAATGGTACAGAACAATTTAGAGCGTATCGGCGGACTTTCGGACTTTGAAATGTACCCTGTAATCGGCATGGAAACACCGTATGCATACCGTAATAAGGCCCAGTTTCCGGTCGGGGAAGATAAGGATGGCAATATTGTCATCGGATTTTATGCCGGAAGAACACATCATATTGTGGAGCAGACAGACTGCTGTATTGGTGCGCCGGAAAACGGCGAAGTGCTTCGCAAAGTCAAGGCATATATGCAGAAAAATCAGATTCGCCCGTACAATGAGGAACACCACAGCGGGATTGTGCGCCACATTTTAATCCGCACCGGCTATCATACTAAAGAGATTATGGTCTGTCTGATTGTCAATGCGGCCAAGGCTTCCTGCTTAAAAAATGCAGAACAGCTCACAGAATCGCTGCGTGAAATGGAAGGCATGACTTCGGTGATGGTGAATTTCAACACGGAAAAGACGAATGTGATTCTCGGCAAAAAAAGCGAGGTGCTGTGGGGGCAGCCGTATATTGAAGATTTTATCGGCGATGTAAAATATCAGATTTCACCGCAGTCTTTCTTTCAGGTAAATCCGATGCAGACGGAAAAGCTGTATGCAAAGGCACTTGAATATGCGGGACTGACCGGAAATGAAACGGTGTGGGATTTGTACTGCGGTATCGGAACGATTTCGTTATTCCTTGCAAAAAATGCGCGCAAGGTATACGGCGTGGAAATTGTGCCGCAGGCAATTGAAGATGCCCGCAATAATGCAAAGCGCAACGGTATTGACAACGCAGAGTTTTTCGTGGGCAAGGCGGAAGAAGTCGTACCGGCATTTTATGAAAAAGCCCTAAAGCAGGCGCAGGATTCGGAAGCCGGTAAAAGTATCCGCCCGGACGTGGTCGTTGTGGATCCGCCGAGAAAGGGCTGTGAAGAAGTGCTGCTTGAAACGATTGTGAAAATGCAGCCACAGCGGATTGTCTACGTAAGCTGTGATTCGGCAACACTGGCACGTGACCTGAAGTTTTTAAGCGCCAACGGCTACGCCGTAAAGAAAGTCCAGCCGGTAGACCAGTTTGGACATAGTGTTCATATTGAGACGGTTGTCCTTTTGTCCCAACTAAAATAAACGCCGGATGATTATATTAATGTCACGATTGAACTTGATGATGTGGATATAACATCTGCAGAGACTAAGGCAACATATGATGAGATAAAGAAGATAGCAGGCAGCCACAGTGCCCAGAAGATAAAGAAAGTGCAATTGTGGAGGCATTGAAGCATTTTAAGATGATTCAGCAGAAATAAAAGGAGTTTGATAAATTGGAAGTTGGAGGATACACGCATGAAAATTGTAATCATTAATGGAAGTGCCAGAAAAGGAAACACGCTGACAGCAATCAATGCATTTA
>QWCB01003113.1_pt1 | contig 15444 bp, 20 predicted proteins | sample 1972511 | NCBI WGS metagenome assembly QWCB01 (sample SAMN09866719, study PRJNA288562) | Human gut metagenome isolate term5_stool, whole genome shotgun sequencing... | isolation source: gut | host: Homo sapiens | place: USA: California
CTGCTGGATCTGGCGGATCGGTACCCTGGTATCGTCCTCACCGTCAACGGCACCGCTGTGCGGTCCCTGTGCCTCAACGTGCGGGTGATGCTGGGCGAGGACACAACGACATCTACGTTGGATTTGGAGGTTGGATAAATGCTGAACAGGATCGTACTCATGGGCCGTCTGACCCGTGACCCGGAGCTGCGGCACACCGGAAGCGGAACCGCCGTGGCGTCCTTCTCTCTGGCAGTGGACCGGGACTTCAAGTCCCAGTCCGGCGAGAAGGAGACGGACTTCGTGGACATCGTGGCATGGCGCTCCACGGCGGACTTCGTGAGCAAATATTTCACCAAGGGCCGCATGGCCGTGGTGGAGGGCCGCTTGCAGCTCCGGGACTGGAAGGACAAGGACGGAAGCAACCGGCGCTCCGCCGAAGTGGTGGCGGAGCATGTGTATTTTTGAGACAGCAAGCGGTCCGAATCGGACACAGCGTCCGCACCGCCTGCGTCAGGGGACTTCCGGGAGATCCCGGAGGATGAGGAAGGAGAACTGCCGTTTTGAGAGATACAGACCTCGTAAATGCCATCCGCCGGCTGAAGGTGGAGACCGGGAGCCTCGCCTGCATGGGCTGCGGCCATGCGCACAACTGCGGCGTGTCCGGATGCGCGATCATGCGGGAGGCCGCTGCCCGGATTGCTAACCAACGCACCCACATCGCGGCGCTCCAGCAGGAAATTGAGAAGTTGCGGGGGCAGAATAGACAACTGATGCTTGAACGCAACTATGTTATTTCGATAATTGCGGATATCAGAAAAGACGGAAAGACGTGGATGTGCCAGTATTGCGCTCATTGCAAGGGCATCGTAAGCGGCATGGCTGACTGCGATTCCAAGATGCCGTGTGTTATGCCATATGGTCAGTTTGAGCTAAAAAGACCGGAACCGCCGAAGGAGGAAAGGTAAATGAAAAGACTGACAACTAATTGCCCGGATAACAACCTTGATGCCGCACTGAATCTGTTTTACGTCAAAGACTTCGAGACGTGGGTGCGGGGCGGAGGTGATGGCCCGGATTACCCGGACATCCGGCTCTACGATTTTATCCGCAAAGCCGCAAAGATTTTACTGCCGGACTTGGACTTTCCAATGGATGATGATGGCGTAGACTATGCGATGGGTGAGCTTTTGCTGGACGGCCCTGATGAGCCGACAGGCCTGCTTGCCCTGCTCTATACAGCAGCATGGTCATACGCAGAACTGCGTGGCAGGCTCATGCAATATGAGGACACGGGCCTGGAACCTGCGATGTGCGCCAATTACAAGACCTTTGAGGATGAGGCCATCAGTAAGGGCGTGACATTTAAGCGCATCGTTGAGCTGATGGAGGCCGACAGAGCCGGTCGGCTGGTGGTGCTGCCTGTGCGGCCAGTCCTCACGCAGAGCATCGGAAGTATGCTGTATATCATCGAGGATGGAGAAATTGTTGAGGACTCGCTGTGCGAAGCGCTTGTCGGTATGGGAAGCAACGGAGAGATAAACATATTTTACACGACGCTGTCCGATCAAATATCTTTCGAGCAGGCCGATATTGGCAAGACCGTATTTCTGACCCGCGAGGCGGCGGAGAAAGCAAGGAGGGCTAATGGCTGACCCATTTGTATGCGTCCGCCAGCGGGCGGGGCCTTTTGTGAAGGCCTTCTCTACGGACAGAGCCTGCTTCGTCCGCCGCAGCAAGGACAGCAAGGGCCTCATCCGCAAGCGGGCCGGACCGGCTATGTGCCGCACCAGCGTTGATAAGCTGGAACTGCGCCTGGCCCTGTTCGGCTATGACGGCGTTTTCTACACACTGACCTTCGCCCCGGAGCACCTGCCCGCCGATCTGGACGGCGTTCAGGCTGTGTGGGATGCCTTCCTCAAGCGGCTGGCCCGCTGGAATCGGCGCATGGGCAGGGGCGGCAGCCCGGACTTCTACGTCTACCGCATCGAGGGCCTTCACGGAGATCACCGCTACCACATCCACGCTTTCCTGCGGGACAGCGACTTCCCGCCGACGGTGGTGCGGTACCTATGGGACTGGGGCGAGGTGGACGACGAGCCGTGGGACCGCAAGCGGGTTCTGGCGGAGAAGGGCTACTGGAATCTGGCCCGATATTTCACCAAGGAGGCAACCGAGGTTGGGCGGCATCCATGGGGATGCTCCAGGAAACTCAGCCGCATGATACCGCCTCCGGAGGTCTGGTGCAGCCGCACCGGGGAGATCCGCCCGCCTTCCGGAGCCGTGCGGCTGCCTATCCTGGGCCAGCCCAATCTTGGGGAGTGGGGCGTGTTCTCTTACACCCGCTATCTGGCCCCGGAAAAATAGCGCTTTTATTTTAAATAATTGATTTCTTATTCTTGAAACCTTATGAATATTTACGGACAGCCCGGAGAATCGGAGGGAAAAGTATTGAAAAGCGTGCAAAACTCTGATAGACTATCAGTAAAGAACGGATGGATCTCATGCCCGTTCTGCAAGCGGAATCACCGACTGATGCGCGTGCTGCCGGAGACACAGGCCAGGAACCTGGAGGTCTTCTGCAGGGATTGCAAGAGCGTGATTATCCTGGATATCGATCAAGGCCAGAGAGTTGAACTCCGGAGCCAGTAACCAACCCGAGAACGGGTGGATGCTGGTTCCGGAGTTTTTTGCGTTTTGGCGTGGAGGTGATAGCCCATGGCCATGAAGCCTCTCCGGCCTTGCCGGCATCCGGGATGCAGTGCCCTGGTGCGAGACGGCTACTGCGGTGCACACCAGCCGAAGCGCACCGACGACCGCAGCGAGGAGGCCAAGTCCTGGCACTGGATGTACCGGACAGACAAGTGGCTGCGTGAACTCCGGCCAGAACAGCTCCTGCGGGAGCCCTTCTGCCGGGAGTGTTCCAAGCGAGGCATCCGAACCAGGGCCACCGACGTGGACCACATCGTGGACCACAAGGGTGACTGGGATGTGTTCTGTGATCCGTCCAACCTGGAGAGCCTTTGCCACAGCTGCCACAGCCGTAAAACGGCGCGGGAATTGTGGCAAAACCGCACGGAAAAGAAACGACGCTGAGGCACAAAACGGCGCCAGCCTTGGGCGCTGGCGTGCGATGCGTGGCGCGTCGTGCGGGGATCCTTGCACCCTCCCCCGGGGTCAAAAAAGTTTTGACCCGGCCTCGGCTGACCGCATGCCCCCCTTCACGCGGAAAATTTTCCCCACGGGGAAATGCGGAAGAGGGCGCTGCGGGGGTGCAGCGGGATTGGCCCGAGTGCTGCGGGGATGCAGCGAGGGATATGCGGGTCTCTGCCGTGCGGCTTGCTGCCGCCTGACTCTTTACCCTTCCGGGCCCGGCTGCTCAACCGGGCGGTCTCCCGGAAGAGACCCGCATGATAAGCGTGTCCGAATTGGACACAGGCCGCCTGGCGGCGTCGAAGGCCTGCGTACCTACGCAGGGTATTGACGTAGACGCCCTGGGCGGCCGGTTCCGGAGATGTGCCGGGTGGGAGTGCCGACCCGCCCGCGCCTTTCTTTCCTCCGGGCGCCGGCGGTCACCGCCGGCATCCGGCAGATCTTCGGAGCACATCGAGGAGGTGAGCGGATGCAGTGCCTGTTGAAAGGCAGCGAGAAATATTGCGAGACCGGGCGTGGCATCTGCTGCCAGTCATGCATGGAGTATGGGACCTGTGAGAAGGCCTGCCTGAACGATCCACGACACTGTGGGTATGCGGGCGAGAAGCCTGCAAGCTCTGTCCATCCGGTACCGAAACCATGGGAAGGAGGCGGCACTCATGCCAGGTAAACGTCAGCCAACCGACATCGTGAAAGCCAAGGGTCTGAAACACATGACCCAGGCGGAGGAGGATGCGCGCCGGGATCAGGAGGTCCACGTACCTCCCCCGGATAAAGCGGTGCCGCCCAAGTGGCTGCCCAAGAAGCATCACAATGAGTTCTGCGAGATCGGCGAGATCCTGCGGACTGCCGGACTCTATGCAGAGCTTGACCGGGATGTGCTGGCTCAATACTTTGTCTGCCGGGAGCGCTGGCTCCACGCCGACAAGCTGGCCGCCAAGGCCATCCGGGATAAGGACGAGAAGCTGGCCAAGGAATGGTCCGGCATCCAGTCTTCCTATTTCAAGCAGGCCCGTCAGTGTGCGGAGTCCATGGGGCTGTCCGTTACCAGCCGGTGCAGGATCGTGGTGCCTACGGCGGTGGTCAATGCGGCCGGAGCCGCTCCGGAGGATGACGCGGACGAATTCACCAGGACGCTGCGGGCCAGACAGTCGGCCGCCATGGGATACTGACAATGTCCGCACGATCCTGTGATTACTTCGACGAGACCGCTGGCCGCTTTGTCTGCGACTTCGTGGAGCGCCTGCCCACCACGGACACCGGTAAGCCGTTTTCCCTGTACGAGTGGCAGCGCTCCGCCATCATGGACTTCTACGGCTCCATGGAAACCGATGAGGATACCGGGGAGCGGCTGCGGAAGTATTGGTACCTGTATCTGGAGATCCCCAAGAAAAACGGAAAGAGCGAGCTGGCGGCCGCTCTGGGTATCTACCATTTGTTTGCTGACGGTGAGCTGAACGCTGAGGTATACATCTGCGCGGCCGATAAGGATAACGCCGGCATTGTGTTCAGCGCGGCGGTATATATGCTCCGGACGGCTCCATGGACCGCCAAGATGCTGGCCAGGGGCGAGCTGAAAATCAAAGAGTCCCAGCGGACGGTCGAGTACCGCCAGCGGGTGCGGACCGGCAACGGCGGATACAAGTGGATCACCGTCGGCAAAATGATCGTCCTGTCCAGCGAGGCTTTTTCCAAGCACGGCTACAAGCCAAGCTGTGTGATCTTCGACGAGCTGCATGCGCAGCCAAACCGGGAACTGTGGGACGTTATGACCTTCGGCGCAGGCTCCGGCCGGAAGCAGCCGGTATGGATCGTGCTGACCACGGCCGGTGACGACCCTGACCGCAAATCCATCGGTTGGGAGATCCACCAGCAGGCCGTGGCCATCCGGGATGCCCGGCAGCTCCGGCGCATCCGGGAAGAGGGCGGCAACGTCCGCCAGGTGCTCTCCCTCCGCCATGTGGAGGACGAGGACCTGGCAGCGGCGGAAGAAGACCTGCTGGAGCAGGATATGCCCAACTGGATGCCGGTGCTCTACGGCCTGACCGCCATATTCGGCGATGATCCGGATGACCTGGATAAGATCGACATCTGGGACGAGAACCTGTGGTATTTGTGCAACCCGTCTCTTGGCAAGCATCTGAAGCTTCGGACGCTCCGGCTGGAAGCCAGGAGCGCCAAGCTGAAGGAAGCGGATGAGAAGCTGTTCCGCTGGCTCCGTCTGAACCAGTGGATCTCCACCAAGTCGGTGAGCTGGATATCACTGGCGCTGTACGACAAGTGCCAGTGGGGACCCAGCAAGAAGGCGGAGCGGGAGGAGTTCCTGAAACAGCTTCGCGGGAAAATCTGCTACGGTGGAGTTGACCTCTCCACCAGCCGGGATATGACGGCGTTTGTTCTGCTGTTCCCGCCTCAGCCAGGGCTTGACACGGCGGTGCTGCTGCCCACCATCTGGCGTCCGGGCGGCACAGTCCTGGAAGCGGAGAAACGGGATCACGTCCCATACCGGGACTGGGCCCGTGCCGGATTCCTTCGGCTCTGCGATGGAGATACCATCGACTACGACGATGTGGAAAACACCATCAAGGAGGCGGCAGAGATCTACGACCTGAAACAGGTAGGCTTTGACCCCTATCTGAGCCGGACCATCACCCAGCGGCTGACACCGCACGTGAATGTTATCGAGATCCCGCAGGATCTGAAAAACATGAGCCCGGCCATGAAGGAGACCGACACGCTGATGGCTAACCATCAGCTGCTCCACGTTCACAACACCTGCTTCCGCTGGACCTTTGGGAATGTGCGGTGCTATGAGGATTGCAACGGAAACATCAGGCCCCAGAAGCACAGATCCATCGGACGCATCGACCCCACGGTGGCTTCTATCATCGTAGTGGCGGTGTGGATGATCGTCAGGAATCAGCCGGAGGATCTTGCGGACGTGATTGAAAGCGGAAAATTCTCTATGTGAGTACGGGAGGATTTATGAAAGAGAAACGAAAATGGCGGCGCCCCCAGGCGGTGGATGTGCTGTTTTTCCTGGGCGCGGCTCTGGTGTCCGTTGGCGTGGCCCTGTGGGCCTGCCCGGGGGCGGGCATGGTGACGGCAGGCGGTTTCTGCCTGGCTGCCAGCTGGCTGGCGGAGCGGGCCGGAAAGGACGGTGAGGACGCTTGATCTCTTACAAGCGGTTTGCCAGGAAAGGCGCGAGCCTTGAGGACCAGGGCGTGCTGACCTGGCGGACGGTATTCGGCGAGAGCCGCGGGAGCCGGGACAGCCCTCCCACGCCGGATGAGGCTCTGAAGATCTCCGCGTTCTACCGGGCGGTGGATATCCGCTCCGACTCCATCGGCAAGCTGCCGGTAAAGGTCAAGAACCTGGTAAGCAAGCAGGACATGGACGACCACTATCTGGGGCCTGTTCTCTGGGAGCGGCCCAACGAGGCGATGACGCCCTTTGTGTACAAGAAGCTGGTGGAGTATCAGCGGATCGTGCTGGGCAAGAGCTACGTTTGGATCTACCGGGATGCCAGAAGCGGCTGGCCTGTGGAGCTGATCCCCCTGCCGCCCGGAAGCTGCAGCCCGTACATCGAGCCCGGCTCCGGAAAGCTCTGGTACATCGCACAGGACCCCAAAAGCGGGCAGCTGTATAAGCTGGACCCCTCGGACATCCTGCACTACAAGGGCTTTACCACCAACGGCGTGGACAGCGTGAGCCTTCTGACCTATGCGGCACGGGTGCTGAACGTATCCGCTGTTATGGATGCGTACGAGGAGGCTGTCTACGTCAACGGCGGACACCCTGCCGGTGTGCTGGAGACGGACTCGGATCTGAGCCGCAAGCCGGACATGGACCTTGGAGACGGTCGAAAAATCAGTTACAAGGACACCATCCGGCGGGAGTGGGAGCGCGTGCACAGCGGGCCCGGCAACGCTTTCCGGGTGGCAGTCCTGGACAATAGCCTGAAGTTCAAGGCTCTGAGCATGAGCAATACTGACGCCCAGTTTGTGCAGAGCAAGAACGTGACGGTGGCGGACATCGCCCGTTTCACCGGTGTGCCCCTGAACCTCCTGTATTCCGGCAAGGAGAGCTACGCCAGTAACGAGATGAACAGCCTGGACTTCGTGAAGTATACGCTGCAGCCGGCTGTGACGCAGTATGAGGAAGAGGATTCCAGAAAGCTGCTGACCGTCTCAGAGCGGAAGCGGGGCCTGTGGCTCCAGCGGAACATGATGGCGGAGCTCCGGGGCGATACGGCCAGCCGGAAGGAGTGGTACCGGGCCATGCGGGAGGCCGGTGTGTTCAGTGTCAACGACATTTTGGCCCTGGAGGATATGCCCCCGGTACCCGGCGGCGACGAACGATACGCAAGCCTGAATTACGTTCCGCTTTCGGTATGGGCGGAGCTGAGCCGGGCAAAAGCAGGAACTGGAGGAAACAACAATGGATGATCTGAAGAAATTTGCCCTTGTAGAGAAGGCGGCGTCTTTTTCGCCGGACATGGCGAAGATCAACGCCCAGGCGCTGGTGGAGCTGAAGGCGGAGGATGTTTTCGCCTTCCGTATCCGTGCGGCGGACGATCAGGTGGACCGGGACTTCGAGCGGTTCACGGCGGATGCCTTGGATGGCCTCGCCAAGCTGTTTGTCGGCAAGACCGTCATCGCAGACCATATGTGGAGCAGCTCCATGCAGACCGCCCGCATCTATGACGCGGCGGTGGAGAAGATGAGCGGTACGACGGTGCTTGTGCTGTTCGCCTATATGCTGCGGAACGACCAGACGGCGGCGACCATTGCAGCCGTCGAGGGCGGCATCCTGCGGGAGGTGTCCGTTGGCTGTGCCATGGGTAAGGCTACCTGTTCTATCTGCGGCGCCGACAAGACAAAGGTTTTTTGCGAACACCGGCGCGGGCGTGAGTATGACGGCAAGCAGTGTGTGGTGGAGCTGAGCCAGCCAGAGGACGCGTATGAGCTGTCCTTTGTGGCGGTGCCTGCCCAGCCTCATGCTGGCGTTGTAAAAAAATACGGCGGTGAGGACAACAAGCCCCAGCCGCCTGCGCCCGAGGATGACCCTGAAGTACAGAAAGCCCTGGCGCTGATCGCGCTGGAAGAAAAACGATTTTGATTTGGAGGTAAGAAGACCATGAACCTGAAGCAGAAGAAGTACGACCTGATGAACACCCGCAAGGGCCTGCTGGATGAGGCCAAGGCCATCCTGATGAAGGACGGCCAGACCGAGGATTACACCGCCAAGATGGCTGAGGTGGACAAGCTGAACAGCCAGATCGAGGCGGTGGATGCGTTGATCGCTCAGGAGGAGAAGTCCTTCGGCGGCGGTGATCCTGTCCCCGAGGGCAGCCTGAAGGGCGGCGCCCTGGGCAGCGGCGCGGAGGAGACCGGCTACCAGAAGGCTGTGAAGGCCTTCGCGGCGGCTGCCCGGGCCGGGTTCCCCACCCAGAAGGCCGCAGGCGACATGATGCAGGAAGGCGTGAACGCTGACGGCGGCTATGCCGTGCCGGAGGACATTGTGACCGCAATCATTGATCGCCGCGACAGCAAGGAGAGCCTGCTGGGCGAGGTCCGCATCGTCAAGGTGAAAAACAAGAGCGGCCGCCGCACCTTCAAGAAGCGCAGCCAGCACACCGGCTTTGCCACCGTGGCTGAGGCAGCCAAGTACGGCAAGGTGGCTACGCCTCAGTTCGAGACACTGAGCTATGAGATCGAGAAGCGGGGCGGTTATCTGCCTGTGACCGCCGAGCTGTATGAGGACAGCGACGCCGACATCGCGATGCTGGCCCAGGAGTGGCTGGGCGACGAGGCACGCGTGACTGCCAACAAAGAGATCCTGGCGGTTATCAACGCCAAGGCAGCCACGGACCTGAAGGACCTGGACGGCATCCTGAAGGCCTGGGTGGGCCTGGGCTCCGCGTTCCGGGCTACCAGCAAGCTCATTACCAACGATGACGGCCTGCTCTGGCTGGGTACCCTGAAGGACCAGAATGGCCGCTATCTGCTGACGCCCAATCCCGCCGAACCCAAGCAGCTGCAGCTGTGCGTCGGCCCTTATGTCCTGCCAGTCAAGACCTATGACAACGATACGGTCCCCACCACCGGCACCAAGGTCCCCATGGTCATCGGCGACCTGAACGAGGGCGTTGTGTACTGGGACCGCCGCTCCTTCTCCGTGAAGCTCAGCGACACGGCCAGCGTGGGCACCCTGAACGCCTTTGAGCAGGACCTGATCCTGTGGCGCGGCTCCCTGCGGGACGACTGCACCAAGTGGGACGAGGACGCCTTTATCAACGGCTACATCGATACTGCGGCCGTGCAGGCCGCCGGCTGATTGTGAGGTGTCATGATGGGTAAGAAGAAAACGGAGCATACCCAGAAGCCGGCCAAGAAGCCGGCCCAGGATGCCCTGCAGACCATTCAGGAGGCACAGGAGCCGCAGACCGCTCAGACGGACCAGGAGCCTATGCAGACCGCTCAGACGGACCAGGAGCCTATGCAGGCCGCTCAGGATACTCAGGAGCAGTCTCAGACCGTCCAGACGGGTATTGACCTGAGGGATCCGGCATTGTCCGGGATTTCCGGGGACATCGTGGCAGTCAATGCTGAAGGCGGCCTGAACCTTCGAATCGGCCCCGGGCGCAGCTATCCCGTTGCGGAAGTGCTGGAAAACGGCACGCTGCTGACGGTCCTGTATCTGCCCCATGGCGCCGAGGTGCCCGGCTGGGCTCTGGTGCACACCGGGGAGCGCACCGGCTGGGTGGATCGCCTCTTTATTCAGGAGCTGGAAGAAACCGAGGAGGAGTAACCATGAATCTGACGGACGCGCGCAAGACGGCGCTGATGGCGTACTGCCGCATCGATGAACTGGATGCCGGAGAGGCGGTTCTGCTGGAATCGCTGTATGCCGCCGCTGTTGCCTACATGGAGCAGGCCGGTGTCAGCGAGCCGAAGGAGGGGACGCCCAGGCGTGCTCAGTACGATCTGGCTGTCAACTATCTGGTGCTTGATTCCTACGACCAGCGCGAGACAGTATTTGCCGGTACCATCGTGGCCGATAACCCCGCGTTCCGCCGGATCATGAACCAACTGAAGCTGACCGAGCCTGTGGTGTCCGATTCGGACACCGCAGGCACCGGCGCATAAGGAGGGGCCTATGGCGATCAATGCGGGAGACCTGCGGTGCCGGGTGGAGCTGCTGGAGCGGAAGAAGGGTGCCAATGATCTGGGCGAGACCACGTACAGCTACGGCTCCTACTCCCCGCCCAGGAAGCTCTGGGCAAAGATCGTTCCCACGAGCGGCCGCCGGAATACGTTGGAGGGTGACATGGACCAGGTGGTGGTCACCCATAAGATGACCATTCGCCGGACTTCCCTGCCCATCCTGTCGACGGACACGCGGATCCTTTATCGGGGGCAGTACTACGATGTGCAGTACGGGTACCCCATCTACAACCGGGGCGGCTGGATGGAGGTTTTTTTAAGGCTGGTGGTGGAAGATGGCATCCGCAGTTTTTGACACCCGGGAGCTGGACGCATACGCCCGGGAGCTGGCACAGGCGGCCAGAGACGCCCCCAAGACGCAGAAGAAATTTATGCGAAAAGAGGGAACCAAGCTGCTACGCCAGACGAAAAAAGAGGCGAAGCGGGTGAAGGTCCGGACCGGGAACTACAAGAAGAGCATCAAGCGGGGCAAGGTGTACGAGTACGACGGCGCACAGGCGGTGCGCGTCTACTCCACCGCCCCCCACGCCCACCTGATCGAGGACGGACACCGGATGGTGTCCCACGACGGGCGGGAGCTGGGCTTTGTGCCGGGGATGCACATTTTTGAGGTATCCGGCAAGGACTTTCAGCCGGAGTTTCTGGCGGACATCGACGAGATGCTGGACGAGGTGGTAAAAGAGCTATGATCGACCTGAAGGACTTAAACCGGGTGGTGTGCGATCTCTACCGGCAGGCGTTGAAAGCGGCGGGAAACGCCGCGGAGATCCTGCCGGAGCTGGTGGCGGAGGATGTCCCCTCCCCCATCGTGCGCCCCAGCGCCAAGGTGGAGCTGGAGGCTGGCACACAGGCCCGGCTATTGCATTCCGGACAGGAGAAAACAGCCACCTTCCGGCTCTATTTTTTCGCCGCTGACCGCTACCGCCCGAAGATGGAGAATCTGGCGGTGCGGCAGGCGGTGGGCGCGGCATTTCTGGACGGCATTACCGTGGGAGACACCTATCTGGGCATTGACGAGGGGGTCAGCTTCACGGTAGCGGACGGCGTGCTGGTGGCCACCATTGACCTGAGCTGGAGCGAGGACATCCCGGAGCAGGAGGGAGAACCTATGGAAAATCTGATTTACAACGAGGAGGGAAACATCTGATGGCTGTAACTCTGCCGAAAATCAATATTACATTCAAGCAGCTGGCAACCAGCTTCATTCAGCGGTCTGAGCGGGGCGTGGCGGTGCTGATCGTGCGGGATGCTACCGCAGGCGGCAACGGATACGCCACCTACACGGACATCACGGAGCTGGAAAACGCGCCGTACACGGCGGCGAACAAGCAGTATATCACGGACTGCATGGCCTTCGGCCCCCTGCGCTGCGGCGTGGCCAAGGTGGGCACTGACGGGACGCTGGCGGACGCGCTGGCACTGGTGACCGCCCACGAGAAGACCGGGTGGATCACCGTGGCAGGCGGCACCAGCGCCGACTGGACGGCTCTGGTGAGCTGGATCAAGGCACGGGAGAAGGAAGCCAAGAGCTGGAAGGCAGTGGTTTTCAAGGCGGCGGCGCCGGACTGCATGCACGTGGTCAACCTGTACAACGACAAGGTGACCTTTGCGGACAGCCGGGGCGAGGTGACCGGCGAGAAGTACACCCCGTCGCTGGTGGGTCTGCTGGCTGCCTGCAACGTGAGCCGGGGCGCCACCAACTACCTGTGCGCCAACCTCAAGGAGGTGACGGTGCCGGAGGACCCGGACGCCGCCGTGGGCAACGGGCAGTTTTTGCTGGTCAACGACGATCTTGAGGTCCACGTGGGCGTAGACGTCAACTCCCTGACCACCACCAACGGCTCCACCCTGACGGAGGACATGAAGTACGTCGAGACGGTGGAAGCCATGGACATGATGCGGGACGACATCACCAAGGCGTTCCGGGACGAGTATCTTGGCAACTACCGCAACAGTCTCAACAACCAGATGCTGCTGATCTCCGCCATCAACTACTATTTTTTGCAGCTGGCGCAGCAGGACATCCTGGACCCGGAGCACGCCAACCGCGCCAGCATTGACGTGGCGGCGCAGCGGTCTGCGTGGGTCGGCTCCGGCAAGTCTGAGGCGGAGAGCTGGGACGACGCCACCGTGCGGTCTAATCCGTTCAAGCGCAACGTGTACCTTTCCGGAGACGTGAAGATCCTGGGGTCCATGGTGAACCTGGAATTTGTAGTGACCCTACAGTAAGGAGGCTGGGACATGAGCAAGCAGACCAAGCAGCTCCACGGGAGCTGCTCCGAGGCATATATCAACGGTCAGCGGGACGCGCTGGCCACCAAGATCGAGGTCAAGGTGACCGGCGATTTTGAGGATCAGCATTTCTGCGGGGAGTACGGCACCTACCCCATCTACAACGGCTACAGCATTGAGGGGACGATCACCGACATGAAGTGCGACAGCCAGTTGGAGCTGGCCATTTTGGAGGGGTACCGCACCGGCATCATGCCGGACATCGTGCTGATGACCTCCCTGCGCAATCCCGTGACCAAGCAGTCCGAGCGGTGGAGCATCGGCGGCGTGGTGTTTACGGAGGTGGCTCTGGCCAACATCGAGGCGAAGAAGGTGGCCCGCCGGGAGCAGCGGGAGGCCGACAAGCTGAAGATCGGAGAGCTGCGCATCCCGGACAGCGACCGGACGCTGGAAGCCAAAATGCCGCCCAAGAAGGCGGTTTTGGAGCTTTACGGCGAGCTGGCAGCGGCACAGGACGCCGCAGCTGCCCTCCAGTGCGGCAACCATGCCCTGTACGCCGTGTGCCCCCAGCTGCAGGACCGGGATCTCCAGAGGGAGATCGGCACGGCGGAGGACCCCATGCGCACCGTGGACGCCCTGTTTTCCCTGATGGAGCAGGACAAGCTGGGCGGGCAGGCGCTGCAATTTCTGGGCCTGCTTCCCGGCGACAACGCCAGGAGCGAGGAAAGCGCCGAAAACGCCGCTGAGACGGTAAAAAACTGATCGCCCGCGATCCCATTTTGAGCCTATTCGCGTTTTACGCCGCCAGGGGCGTCCCCCTGGACGCTCTGGCGGCGGCAAGCCCCACGGAGATCGGGTTTCTGATGGGGGCGCGGGCATTGTACTTTGACGAGCAGGTGGCGCTGACGGCGGCAGCCATCGCCCAGAGCCTGACAGGAGGTGAAAAACGTGGCTAAGGTGATCCAGACCATTCTGAACCTGAAGGACAACATGAGCGGCGGGCTGGTAAAGGCTGCCAAGAATACAAAGGGCGTCTCCAAGGAGATGGTCAGCGCCACCCGGAGCGTGGTGAACTTCGGGAAGAAGGCAGAAAGCGCCATCGGCGGGGTGGTCAAAAAGACGGTCAAGTGGGGAGCTGTGACGGCCACAGCCGTGGCCGGACTTGCGGCAAAGACAGGCTTGAGCGAGGCCATGGACCTGGAGGGCTACCGGCTCCAGCTGGAGACCGCCACCAAGGACACGCAGAAGGCCAGCCAGATCATGCAGAATGCCATCAACCTTGCCAACCGGACGCCCTTTGAGGGCGGCGAGCTGGTGGAGGGCGCCGCCAAGTTTGAGGCCATGGGCATGAGCGCCGACACCTGGCTGACCCGTGCCGGTGACATGGCGGCTGCCACCAACAAGAGCTTTGACCAGGCGGTGGAGGCCCTGATCGACGCCCAGACCGGCGAGCTGGAGCGGCTGAAGGAGTTCGGCATCACCAAGGCCAAGATCCTGGAGCAGGGCGAGAAGATGTTCTCCGGGGTGCAGATCGCCAACAACTCCGGCCAGATCGTCAATCAGGAGAAATTCAACGAGGCCATGATCGCCCTGATGGAGGATCGCTTCTCCGGCGGCATGGAGAAGCAGGCCACCACCATGCGGGGCCTGTGGTCCACGGTGACGGGCGTGGCCAAGAGCGCTCTGGCCACCATTGTCGGCATCAGCACCGACGGCAGCATCAAGGCCGGCAGCGCACTGGACCTGCTCAAGGGCAAGGTCTCGCTGCTGGCGGAGCGATTCCAGCAGTGGCAGCAGGACGGCACCATCGACCGGATCGCCCAGAAATTCACGGATGGCTTGGGCAAGGCGGTGGAGTACGCCGGGAAGGCGTTTTCGTGGGTCACCGAGCACGGAGACACCATCAAGCGGTGGATCGTGGGGCTTGGGAGTGCGTTTGCTATGGTCAAGGTGGTGCAGTTCACAAGCCAGGTTTTCGGTCTCATTAAGACGGTCATGCTGTTTGGGAGCACGTTGGCCACGCTGGTGGCGGCCAACCCGGTCGTTCTGCTCATCGGGGGTGCCATTGCCGCCGGTGCCCTGCTGATCGCCAACTGGGACAAGGTCAAAGCCTATTTCCAGGGCCTCTGGGCACAGTTTACTGAGGGCTTCGCCGCCACCAAGGAGAGCATTGTGGGCACGTTCAACGCGGCCAAGTCGGCTATCAGCAGCTTTTTTGGCTGGTTCGGCGACAAGCTCAGCTGGCTGGACGATAAGATCAGCAAGGTCCCCATTCTGGGGTCGCTGTATACCAGGGCCAAGAGCGGGATCTCCGGCTGGATCGACAAGCAGTTCTCCGGCATCAAATGGGGCTTCGGCGGACACGCCACCGGCACCAGCTTCTTCCCCGGCGGCTGGACCCGCATCAACGAGCGGGGCGGCGAGATCGTCAACCTGCCCGGCGGTACCCAGATCATCCCTCACGACGTATCCCAGCGGATGGCTGGCGGTCAGACGGTCAATGTCTACGTGACCGTGCAGGGCAACATGATCGGCGACGAGGCCTATGCGGACTACATGGGCAACGTGGTGGCCCAGCGGCTGCTGCGGGCGCTGCGCAATACGTGAGGTGACCTATGTACAAGCTTATCATGAGCATCAACAACAATGAGGAGTATATCGTGTTCCCGGCGGTACCGGCGGGCATCGGCCCCCAGTATGAGCAGAACAACGGCACCTTTCAGGGGCTGAGCCGGGACTACAACACCATCGGCACCATGGGCCTGTGGTCCATGAGCATTTCCGGCTTCTTCCCTGTCGGCCGGCGGCACAGCTTCATGCCGCCGGAGGCGCTGGAGGATGGCTGGCAGTA